>Ga0193707_1000216_pt1 | contig 18059 bp, 24 predicted proteins | sample U3c2metaG_FD_143043 | JGI IMG/M metagenome (GOLD analysis project Ga0193707, IMG submission 143043) | Soil microbial communities from a riparian zone of the East river system, Colorado, United States - U3c2 | ecosystem: Environmental > Terrestrial > Soil > Riparian zone | place: USA: East River... | reverse complement strand
GCTGTTCCGACGGGTCAAGGTCGACCTGCGGACCCCCGGCGGGGTCCTGAGGTCCCGCAGCCCTCAAGGAGTACGCCAGGAGACAGCCTAACTCAGGGCCATTGCCTCAGCCCTAGTCAAACGGCGGCTTGTTGGTCGCCGTGCGGCGAGCGTCCGGCGAGACGTCTGTGGCCGTTCCTCAACACAATTGCGTAGCTGCGAAATGCGGAGCGGGCGGAACTCGCTGGTCACCGTATGATCATGGCCATGCTGCCGATAAACGTGACGGTGTGGGACGACCTTGGACCGAGCAATGACCAAGTCATCCTCATCCACGGCACCATGACGTGGGGGCTGGCGTCGTTCGCGCACCAGCTGCCGCTCGCGAAACATCGCCGGATGCTGGTCGTAGATCGAAGGGGTTTCGGTGGCAGTCCCGACACTGAACAGAGCGACTACGACGTTGACGCGGATGACATCGCCGCGTTGATGGACAGACCCAGCCACCTGGTCGGCCATTCGTACGGTGGAGTAGTCGCGATGCTCGCTGCGGTTCGCCGTACGGAACGGGTCAGCTCACTGGCGCTCATAGAGCCGGCGGCGCTCGCAGTAGCGGCCGAGCATCCCGTGGTCGCCGCAGCACTCGACGTCAACCGGCGGTGGGTGGCCGCTTCACGATCCATGTCGGCGGAAGAGTACCTACGGGCGTCGCTCGGCGTCGACAACGAGCCGGTTCCTCGGCCGACTGAGTTCGCCTTGCGGGCCGCGCACACAGCTATGCGGGAGCGGCCTTGTTGGGAGGCCGAAGTGCCGGTCGACGCTATCCGCCCAACCAACTACCCGAAGCTGGTGCTCGCCGGTACATGGGACACGGCGCCGGCCGAGTATCGGGCGATGACCGGGGATGCGCTCGTGGCCACGGCAATGGTCGTGGCTGAGCGTATTGGTGCCCGCCTACACCAGGTCGCAGAGTCGGATCACTCGCCACACCAACAGCGTCCCGACGAGGTGAACCAGTTGCTGCTCGACTTCTGGAAACAAGCAGACAATGCTGAGGCATCGTCCTGAACTCTGGCTGCCGCGTCGCGAGAGCCGATCAAGGTTGGTTTTGTCCGGGATCCGGATCTGGGAGACGACGTAGCCGTTGTCGGTCATCGCGTAGTTCTCCTTCAGAAGTCTGTGAGAGGTCTTCCAAAGGATCACGCGATGACCGCCTTCAAGCGTCTACGCCACGCCCGTCACCGGGCCTGCCGTATGCGGGGCATCTTAATGACGCCGGAACACCCGAATGACGTTTGGCCGCAGGCGGCCGGATAGGGAAAATTCCCGATTTACCGGCCGTCGAGGGCAGCGGAGACTACGGGCATGTCTCATCACACGAAGGACTTCGTCGAGGTTCCCGGTGGCTACCTCTACTACGAGCAGTACGGCGCCGGACCGGACGTCGTACTGCTCAACGGAGGTTTTGCCGACCTACGGATGTGGGATGCGACCGTCGAGTGGCTCGCCGAGCGGGCACGCGTCACCACGTGGGACTATCGCGACACCGGGCTCTCGGCACCGGCGTACGGGCCATACAGCGAGATCGACGACCTGACCGCTGTGCTTGATGCCGCGAAGGTGTCCCGAGCCGTCCTGGTCGGCGTGTCCGAGGGTGGCCGGCGTGCGCTGGGGTACGCGCACCGTCATCCGGAGCGGGTGACTCGCGTTGGTGCCGTCGCTGGGTCCTTCGGCGAGTTCCCCGATCCCTCCCCCGAGGAATCCGCCGCCCGCGAGGTGATGCGAAGCCACTTCGCTATTTGTGAGGCGGTCCTTGCGGCGGACGGCATACCGGCCGTCTCGGCGCTCGACGTGGACGCGTGGTGTCCCGCCGCCCCCGCGAAGGATCGGCGCCGGCTGATCGGTCTGCAACTCGCGAACTCCCGGGTGCGACTCATGGACGTCTATCACGGGCTCGAACTCGACCCGCCGGTCAAGACCCGGTTCGCCGAGATCGAGACGCCGGTCTCCGTGCTCATCGGCGAGCGCGACTTCCAGGGCTCGCAACTGTGGGCCCGCCGACTCGCCGCCCAGGCACCGCAGGCCGACCTCACGGTGATCCCGGGGGCCGATCACATGCCGATGTTCTCCGCCCCCGAGGAGTTCCGCGAGTTCGTCATCCGCTCTTTGCCGATGTAACGCGCTCCCGCCGGAGGGCGCAGTAATCACGACCGTCGTGAGCGAATGAGGTAAGTGTGTAAGTCGTTCTTTACAAGGGCCGCCACCCAGTGGCGTCACTCGGTCGGGAAGTTCCACGTGCACGTTGTCGCGCCGCCTGTGGCTACACACCCCGGCAGTGCCACCGGCACCCACGTCGAGATCAACTTCTAAACCATGACTAGACCTGGGTGCCTGACGCTCATCGAATCTGTGCCCGGTCTCACCTCTCGTCACCCTTCCAGTCTGTGTTGAAGCCGTTGAGGTGAGGGTGGTACATCTCGCTACCGGTGTGCTGGGTGAACTCGACCTTCATCCAGAGCTGATCGAGGTCGAACATTTCGACGCACAGGTCGATCCGGCGCTGGGCCAACTGTGCTCGAGTTTCGTCGGGGCGACCTTGGCGGATGTCGCACATGATCAGCGCCGACGGCGTGGGTGGGCCGGATTCGTGGCACCGCCAGAGGCCCCCTCCCCCAGGTCGTGAACGGAGACAGTGAGCAGGTCCATTGCCACTTGCATCGTTGCGCCGTAGATGACGCCGACGCGCTGAGCCAGGGTCTGCTTGGTGGCTGGGTCGATGGTGATCGGTAGTTCGATCTGGATGGATGGCATGGGTTCTCTCCTCTTCAGCGTGACTGGGCCGTGGCGTGCGCCGCCTGCAGTGCTTCAGCTGCCGCGAACATCGTGCGCTCGTTGCCGGGGGCTACTAATAGCTGGATCGCCACAGGGAGGCCTTCGAGGGTTCCGGCGGGCACGCTGATCGCGGGCATTCCTGTCATGTTCCAAAGGTTCGTGAGGGAAAGCAGCGCCGACCGTACCTCGAGATCCTTGCCGTCGACCTGGATGCTGCGGGCCCCTACCTTCGGCGCGACGATCGGTGCCGTCGGAAGCGCCAGGATGTCGAATTCCTGCAGCATCCCATCCGCGATCGTCCGCAGGCCCCTGCGAGCCCGCGAGGCGTCGGCGTAGAGCTCGGAGGTAACGCGGCCTCCAGCCTGGAGTCGTGCGAGAACCTCGGCGTCGATGAGTTCGCGGTCATCATCCAAGTGGTGCTCGTGCACTCGGAAGGCTGGCGACTCGTGCGGAGGCGATCGTCGAGGCGCTCGAGGCGAAGGCTGCCGATGGGCGGTGGGCGATGACGGCGTTCAGCAGGTATCGGTTGTGCGAGTTGCTCGACGTCATGCCGTACGACAGGTACGACGGTAACCTTGAAGGGCCGGGGGTCCTGCTGTCCTGGCTGACGATCGGTTGATGATCGCGCCGGCAGCGGCTCGGTGGGAGCGTGCGCACGCCGCGATGCCTCCGGCGGCCGTGCTGACGCGCGATCTGCGGTCGACGACTGCACAGCTCCGTACCGTTGGCGGCTATGTCTGGCATCTGGCAACGCGCCTGTTGTCGGCGCCAGCTTCAGGCCTGGACGCAGATCAGCGGCTCGATCTGAAGGTCATCATGAGTGAGCTGCGAGGTTTCGGCGCGAGTGTCGGCCGCGTCGAGGGCACGTGGCGACGACGGTTGTCCGATCTGAGCGGTCCGAGCGACTCCCAGGGGGAGTTCGCGTTTCTCGATCTGAAGGGTGCGATCGATCGCGTCATTCGAGACGACCGAGGCCTTCGCACGGCCTCTGGGCTGGTCCCCGACCATCGGACCGCAGCAGGGCTCGTGGATGTCGCCGACGAGCTGCGAGACGACCTGGCAGACGCTGCCGATCATCTGAAGGCTGCCTCAGCCGTTGCCCGCCGTCTGGCAGGGACATCGGCGTTGTCTCGTCGTACGGCGGAACGAGGGATGAGGATTCCGCAGCCGTACGTCGATGGCACGTACCTGATCGCGGATCCAGTACAAGAGTTCGCTGGGCCCGTCCGTTGAGCCTCACAACCGATCCATCGGGAGGTTGCTGTGGGCAAAGGACAGGTGCGGGCGGAGGATCTCCACCGCGCGCTCGATGCGGAGATAGGCAAGCTGCACAGGGGATCTGACTGGAGCAAGTGGCTGGAGGTCGCGGCGTTGTTGCCCACCTACGGCTTCAGGAACATCGTTCTGATCAACCTGCAGATGCCACAAGCCAGCTGGGTCGCACACGCGCAGATGTGGGAGAAGCTTGGGCGGCGTGTGCGGACGGGGCAGGCCATCCGGATCCTCAGGCCGACTCGTTCGAGAACAGCCATGGCCGGCGCGCTCGAAGCCGCCGGCCGGAAGTACGGCGCAGAGGGCCTGGTCGAACAGCAGGTGATCGGCTTCCACGTCAGCGCGGTGTACGACGTGACCGCAACGGAAGGCCGGCCGATCTATCTGCCTCGTCCACCGGCGCCGGCCTCCGAGACTGCCGCGAGAGGACTATGGGACGGGTTGTCACGAGAAGCCGCGGAAAGTAGATTCGCTGTCGTTGTGCGGCCGACTGGCGATTCGTCTGAAGGCCTTACCGACTACGACTCGAAGCGGATCGTGATTGCCGACCATCTCGACGACTTCCGCGCCGTGGCGCGCCTCGCGCACGAGGTGGGGCATGCTCGTCTGCATTCGCCAGTCGATCTGGTGGAGACCGGGGGCGTGCCATGTCGTGGTATCCGTGAGGTGGAGGCTGAGTCGGTTGCGTACGTGGTGCTCGCGCATCATGGGCTGAGCATCGATGTGGAATCGTTCGACTACATCTCCGAGTGGGCGAGGCTCGTCGACCCGAAGGATCCGCCGTCGGTCGAGGAACGCCTGAGCGAAATCCTGAGTCGATATCCGCGCGAGCACGTAGTTCATCGCTCGGTCATGCGGTCGAGTCCGGCCTTAAGGTCAGCGGTGCTGAACGTGCAACACCGCCTATCGGCAACGTCGTGCCTGGTTCGAGGTAGTGGGCAATCCGGCGGCGCATTGAGTTGTTCATCTGCAGGCTGTCGAGTTCCGTCTGTAGAATCCAACGAACTCGCGTGCTTTCGCTGCTCGGTGTGGGTGTGCCGCCCGTGGCTTGGCCACGTAGGAGAATCGAGAACTCTTGGCGGGCTTCGCCGTTGCTGGTGTAGAGGATGACGTGCTTGGGGTCGGTGTAGATGCCCAGGACGTCGAGGATCTCGCAGTCGATGCCGGTCTCTTCCTTGGTTTCGCGTACGCCGGCCTGCGACATGGACTCTCCGAGGTCGATCGCGCCACCGGGCAACGCCCAGTTGCCATTGTCGGAGCGCTCGATCATCAGGATCTCGTTGTTGTCGTTCTCGATGACGACGTTGACGGATGGAACCATGCTGTTGGCCGCTGGCGCGTTCGGGTCGTCGTAGTAGTCGATTCGCCCGGCCATCAGGACTCCGTCATCGGTGTTGCGCCATCCCACACTCGTTCGAAGCTGTCGAGGTAGTGGCTGGCCAGCTCGCCGCCGGGGATCTTCCGAAGATGCCACACCGGTGCCTGTGCGGCGGGCAGCCCGTAGATGTGGGTGTTCACGAACAGCCGGTCATCGGAGCGGTAGATCGAGTTGTAGAGCACCGTGCGATGCAGTCGGAACTCGATGCCGTGGGCACCCAGCAGGTCTCTGTAGAGGACCTGCGCGTTGCGAATCTTGGCAGCGATCGCGTGGCCGATGCCTTCCTCCTCACCACGTTCTGCGACGTGCGCATCGTCCGGGTCGCCCAAGAGGATCCGTACCCGGGCACCGGACTTGGCCTTCTTTCGAAGGATCCACTGGAAGCCGGAATCCTCAGCCAGGAAGAGGCCGGCGTAGACGAGGATGCCGATCTCGGCGTCTCCGGACTCGAAGAGGAGCTTCCAATCATCAGCGGGCACGTCCGCGCGGTGCGCGTCCGCGTTCTCTCGCCCGCGGCAGCCTGACCTGTACAACCTCCCATTGCTCGCATTCGAGTAGGTCCTGGATTCTCGAAGCCAGGTTCCGAGTTGATGATGCCGAGGAGAGTATCGAGGTCATGAAGATGACTCGAAGCTACCGGAAGCATCGTGAACCGGCGCCCGCCTGACCCGAACTCCGTCCCAACGATTGCCGAACAGCGGCGTCTGCTCGCGGTGAACCGGGCCGCCGTGATGTTCTACCGGCGGCAGTTGCTCAAGGCAAGCACCGAGTGGGCCAAGCGCTACCTCATGCGGGGTGCGCCTGAGGTACTGGACCCGAACTCGAACTGGTCAATCGGGTTTGCGCCTGACGCGCGATCGCAGCTGACCGACAGCCTGCGGGTCAAAGGCTTTGACCTCGCGAGCGTGCGCAATGCAGGGCTGGCGCTTCTGGATCCCGAGGGTCGCACCATCGACCGGTTCCGCGATCAGCTGATGCTGCCGACGCGCAACAACCAACTCGAGACAGTCGGCTTCATCGGAGTTCGCGCAGACCCCTCGCCGTTCTACGCGACCTCGCCGTCGACACAGGTGCATAGGCGCTCGAACGCCTTGGTCGGGATCGCGGAGCAGCTCGACCTGCTGACGGAAGGGGCCGTACCAGTCGTGGTAAACAGTCCTCTAGACCCTCTCGCGATCGAACGAGTCAGTCGCCTGACGACCGGCAGATGGTCAGGCATTCCCCTGTGCGACACGCTCCTCTCGGCCCAGCAAGCCAGAATCCTCGCCCGATACGCAGCCACTGACTCGGTCATCGTCGCTGCCCGAGACAGCGAGTCTGCAGCTGTCGGTCTCCTCGACGACCTCGCCCGCTTCTTCCCACGCGTATGGGCCGTCGAGCTACCACCTCTCACCTCAGTCAACACGGTCGCCGCAGACCCGGCCGGTCAGCAGTTCCTGCATGACACTCTCCTGATGGCGCGCCCTCTCGCCGACTATCGCAGGCGGCGGCCACGAAGGCGCAGCACAACTCAGGAAGCTGCTCCGGAGCATCCTGATCGCGGGCCAGCGCTCGACTGAGCCGTCGAGCGCTGGGCGTGAACCGCGGGCAGTGAGTTGGGACTAGCTGACGCGGCGGCTCGCGGCCTGCCCTGGCAGAAGTTCCTCGATCAGCGACTGTGTTTCAGAGCTGAGGATTCGCCCCTCGGCCTGAGCCGACTCTCCGAGGAGCTGGACGACCTGTTCGGCGGCCGTGTGACCGCCAGCGCGGTACTCAGCGACCAGTAGGTCTTGCCAGAGGCGCTCCGAGCTGACCGCGAGTCGCAGACCAGCTCGAGCGGCGTTGGCCGCACCGGTGGGGTCGTCGTCACCAAGGGACAGCTCGGCCAGCCTGTGCGCGGCATGGATGACGAGGTCCGGTATGACGCGCTCTAGATGGACTCGGGCGAGCCACGAGTAGGCACCAGGGGAGCGGTTACTCAGGAACGGACCGCGCACGAGGTGCATCGCACGGCGGAGCAGTTCGCGCTCTTCTCGTGTGGTCTGTGCAGTTCTGCTACGGCGGATCAGCTCGCAGAAGCAATCCCAGTCGACCGCTACCTCCGGACCGAGGTACAGCCGGCCAGTCGCATCTGTTCGCAACTGGTGCGCGCCCTGCGAGTCTGTCCCGAGCCAATGCCTGACCCGTTGCACAGTAGCGTCCCGGACGTCGGAGGTGACTCCACGCGGCCAGACGGAAGCCGCGAGGACGCTCGGGTGTACACCGCCGGGATGGAGAGCCAGGAACGCGGCGACCTCGATCGCCAGCGGCAGTCTGGCGGGCTCGATATCGCCACCCGACCGCACGTCCAGCCGGCCGAGGACTCCGACGCGGACGTTGGCGGTCACCCAGTTGGAGTCGTCGCCGGCTCGACCGCTGTGCGGGACACGCAGTTGACTGGCCGGATCGGCGCTCGTTGTCGTGCGTGCCGAAGCAAGCAGATCGGTGACCAGATCGAGCGAATTCTCGGACAGGCGGCTCGCGCGGAGGGTCAGATCGAGGGCCGGAATTCGCAGCATCCCGGACTCGTCGACGAACAGCTGCCAGCGCGCTCCAGGCACGGGGCCTGCGACCAGCAGTCCGAAACCGCTCCGGCCCTGACCAGCCAGCGCTGCCAATCGCGAGGCCGCGTCATCGCTCGGCGGTGCCCCCAGTACGACGTACTGTGGGATCTCGTCCATGGCACGAGCGACCTGGCCGGTCAGGATGCCGCGCTGTTCGCCGGCGTGTTCGAGCTCAGGCAGCAGTGCCTCGAGATCGCGGATCACGCGGAGCCGATCACTCAGGATCTCGTCGAGTCCGCCGGGCAACGACCAGGCGCTGACCTCGAGCAGGTCGGCCCACGGATTGGTCGCGAGCTGCACTGCAGCCGAGTTGGCCACCTCGCGCGCCACCACTGCATCGCCCTGGATGCTCACGGCGCCGCTCGCGGCTTCCAAGTCGACGAGCGTATCTCGGCCGTCCTCGTCGCGACCGAGGCAGACCAGTGCGGGGTACGGCGCCGGACCGCCGAGATCCGGACCGACGTCGGAGCGAGCGATCCGCCAGCGCCGTCCGTCGTCGACGACTTGCCACGGCGACGGAGCGTTGCTCTGCGCTGGTGCCAGCAGCAGCTCGATCCATTCGTCGTCCACAAGGACGGCGAAAATCGGCGGCAATGCGACGTCGTTCGACTCGCACAGACCGCCGAGTGCGCGTAGCGCGTGGTCAAGGGCGATCGATCGGCTCGGATCGCCACCCACGCGGAGGGCAACCTCGGCGGTGGTTGCGGATTGCTCCGGGTCGCTGCCGCGACGCCGGCGTCGTTCGACCAGCAGGAGGGCGAGGAGTCCGGCGGTCAAGAGACCGCCGCCGAGCAGATCGGAGGGCAGTCGCCACCGCGCATCGGCCTGAACGGCGCCCGATCCGTCATCGGCCTGTGCGCCGCCATTCGCCTGGTGTCCGTGGTCACCGATGCTCACCGGATGGGTTGGAATCTCCGTAGAGGTCTTCGGCGGCGTGTACTCGTGACGTTCTTCCTCGACATGGTGGGTCGGGACACGCGAAACACCGACCGCGTCCTCAGGCATGATCAGGTTCCAGCCCGGCATGATCAGTCGGGCTAGATGTAGCCGCTGACCATCGGGCTGCACTCGCTCTTTGTTGAGCTCATAGATCTCGGTGTACCTGCGGCCATCGCCGAGGTGGGCTTCCGCGATGTCCCACAGGTTGTCGTGCTTGTGCGCGTGCGGTGCCTTGACGACGTAGATCTTCTTGCCGGCCAGTGGGTTGGTGCTTCGGGTCGCTTGCGCATCCGTCGATTCGTGTCCGTGGGCGGACGTCGTTCGCGCGGTGTCCGGAGTTTGGTGGGCTACCGCCGCGATATGAGTTGGTCGCGGTGCCGGTTCAGGCGTACTGGTCCCGGCCGATGCTTGACCGGCCGCGATCCCGGTGACAATGAGTGCGCCAACCAGCATGCGAGCGACTCGTTGGCTGCCTCCGCCGAGAGGGATCGGCCGAGGCACTCCTCGCCCTCGGATGGCGCTGCTGAACTCCGCGATGACACAGATTACGAAATGCAACCAGGCCAGCCACACCACAAAGGTGAGGACAGTGAGCAGGGTGTCGCCATCGATCGGGCTAGTGAGCGCCTCGCGCGTAGGCCAGCTGTGTGGGAACGGCGGCGGACCAAGGAGGGTCACCAACGCGACGGGCACTCCGATCAGAAGCACCAGAAGAGCCACCGCTGCGAACAATGCTCGACCGAATGATCGCTGCCGCCGCGGCGCGGTCTGGGAGTCCAGGAAACGCTGCGGCCTCGGTGCTGGTGTCATTGTGTCTCCTTATCGCCCGTCCACAGCTTCCGCGGTCGCCTCACCGCGGACCGTGAAGGACTTGATGCCGACCAGCGACAGCAGCGCCGTGTCGACGGTGCCCTCCGCTGAGGTCGTCACTTCATCACCGTCGACGCTCACAGAGATGTTGCGGTACCCCTTCTCAGCCATGAATTCGGTTGCGCGGGCAATCGCGGCGTCAGGATCGACCACCACTTCGCCGCGACTGCGCAGGGCTGGCTCGTCGATCGCGTTGGCTCCGTACCGCGACGCCTGCTCGGCGTCGTCGGCGATGCGCTGACGTCCGTTCAGCGCGAGGCCGCCGTCTATGACCAGGCCAGCGCCGACCATCAGCACAGTGGCGAAGCCGAGCAGGAAGACCGTGGCCGATCCCTGTTGGGTGTTCCGCCTCATCCCGTCCTCCGGTATGTGTCGAGCGGCGCGGAGCTGCTCGCTGTCAGCCGCTTGGATCCGGGAAGTCCAATCAGCCCGAGACCGGAGTACGAGACATCGCAGGTCACGGTCGCGGTTATGGTGCCTCCGGCAACGAAGTCGCCAGTCAATTCAACCGATCGGCAGCGTTCCGGATGTTCCAGGGCGGCAGCTGCGACGCCGTCGGCAGCGGACTCGGCGGCGTCCTGCGTGCGCTCGAGCGAAGCGGCCCGGGCGGCGTCGCGGCTTGCGGCTTCGATATCGCCTCGGACCGAGACATACCGTCCGCAGGCGACCACCAGCACGATGAAGGCCATCATCACCGGCGCCAGGATGACGAGCTCGACCGCCATCGAGCCGCGGTCGCGGTGACGATCAGCGGTCTTCACGGAACTCCTCCAAGGGACCCTGAACGATTTGCGTGACGGTCGGTGGGTCGATGAACGGCGTGATCTTGAGTGCGTGGCCAGTCACCACGACCCGGACCTGTTCGGTGCCGACAGGCTCGACGGTCACGGTGACGTCCTCGAGGATGCCTTTGCCGATCTTTGCCGAGTAGTCACTTCCTGCTGCCTCCGCAGCGCCTCGGTCCAACGTGGTGCGAGCTGTTCGCGCCGCCTCCCGGGCGGCTGACGACGCGGCCTGGTTCCCGAGGAAGATCAGCGAGAACTGGATGGTGAGGAAGATCGCCAGCATCAGGATCGGAGCGTAGATCACCAGCTCGATGCTGCTCGCTCCTCGCTCGGGTCGCTCGCGACCATGCCGCCGTGCCATCGTCGACCGCGGCTCAGCCGAGCGGCAGGTCTTTGGCCTTGCCAGTCAGCTTGTTGTAGAGAATCACGCCGACCGCGAGGGCGATCCCGGCGAGGAGCGCTGAGATCAGCACCCACTCCACCGCTGAGACTCCATGCTCCGATCTGCGTGCGCGGTCGAGCCGTGCACCGATCAGAACGCGGGCGAACACGAGCGCCTGCTGGGTCGAATATGTCATCGTCGTTCCTTCCTGTGGGCGGTCACAGTCCCATCACGCGGGCGACCGCTGGATATGTCAGAAAGAGCAGGAAGCCGACGCAGAGCAGCATCTGCGCCATCAGCATCGACTGGGACCGGGTCTGTGCCCTGCCTTCGGTTTCAGCCAGTTCGTGGCGCCGCATGGAGACCGCGCGAGCGGTCAGTGACTCGCGAACCTTGGCACCGTCCTCGGCGACCAGGGCCAGCGCGGTGGCGAGGTCTCGCAGCTCGTCGATCGACAGTTCGTCACCGAGCTCGCCGAGAGCAGCCCAGGGCGTGATGCCCTGCAATCTCGCGGTCTCGAGCGTGTCGCGGATCCGGACGAAGGCCCAGCCGTCGCTGATTCCCGCTGCTGAGGTCAGAGCCTCGGGTACGCCGCGTCCACCAGCGAGGTTCATCGCGACCAAATCGAGGAACGAGCTCACCACGTGGCGAAAGTCCCGACGGCGATCCGCTGCCACTGTGCGCAACTGTGCTGTCGGCAACAGTGCACCGCACAGTACGCCGATCAGCGACAGCCAGATCGGAATCACGACGGGCACCCCGCCGGTCACGACACCGACCGGCGCCAGCACGAGGATCGGCACGAAGAACCCGGCCACGCCGGCCGTCAGGCTCGAGGCCAGATGGGTCTCGAGGGATCTGCCGGTGACGCCAAGATCGGCGCGAACCGAGGTAGGCAATTGGATGCCCCGGGCATCGAGGGTACGGCGAAGAGTCGCGCCCAGCCGACGCATTCGCAGCGATTCCTGCTGATGGCGCCGATCTGCTGTGAGACTCACCTCCTGCCGGAACCGCCGGTGGTCGGCGTCAAGGGCAGACCGGTCCACCAATCGGATCACGAGCAGCAGGCCCGCTCCCACAACTGCACCGCAGAGCATGATCAGAGTCATCGGCGACCAGCGCCCTCAGCATCGGGAAGGCGATCACGGGCATGTAGGAACCGTTCCGGCACCTCGAAGCTTGCCAACCGCCGTAGCCAGATGAACCCAACCGCATACAGGCCAAGGATCAGCAGCAGCACCGCTTGGCCGACGGGACTTGAGTACGGCTGGACATAAGGCCGGTTGAAGACGGCTAGTCCGAACACGAACGCGAGCGCGACACCGATGACAATCCGCACACTTCGCCGTGTACTTCGCCGCCCTGCGCTCACGCGTTGCCGCATGTCGAGGGCAGCCCGGGCCGAATCTGCCAGAGAGGTCAGCACCTCGCGAAGCCCTGGGCCGCGCAGCCTCGAGTTCAGGATGAGGGTCGCGACGATGAGATCGACGCTTGAGTCGTTCATCTCGTCGGCGAACCTTTGCAGCGCCTGACCTAGTGGGACCCGTACCCGCAGGCGATCTGCGAGTGCGGCCAGCTCCTTGGCGATTGTCGGCGAAGCGGCGTGTGCGGTAGCCGGGATGGCTTGCTCAAGGCCGACCGCGCCGGCGACTGTGTCACGCAGAGACTCCGTCCATGTGGCGATGCCCTCCAGCCGGGCCATCGCCACCCGCTCCTCCTGTGCGCCGCCGAAGAGAAGAGGCCAGGCGAAGACGAGGATGCCGCCCGCGATCGCGGCGACTGGCCAACGAGTCAGAAGCAGCAGCAGCAAAGCCACACCGATGGCGATCGGAAGACGGATGCCGGCTTTCCTCATGGTTTCCAACAGCGCCGAGGGAGGCTTCAGCTCGGCTGGCTCCTCGCGCGGAGTGAGGGCTAGGACCATTACCAGAAGCGCGCCACCGGCGACCGCGCCGGCCAACACGATCAGGAGCAACGACAAGGTCGGATTACTCATGACGCCCACCCCGCAGGAGCCCCGCCCCGATAGCCGACTGCTTGCAGCTCCGGAAGACAGCTGATCGGCGCTGCCGGAGCCGCGATCCCGTCCGCGCCCTGCGCGAAGATCTCGCTGGACAGAACGCGCCCGTCGACCCCATTCACTTCCCGGACGGAGGTGACGATCCGGCGCAGAGCACCACCCGCGGCGAACTCGTTCCGCCGTTCGATGAACACCACGAAATCGATCGCCCCGGCGATCAGCATCATCGTTGCGTCCGCCGGCAGCCTCTCGGCCGACTGGATGGCGTAAGTGCAGATTCGGTTGAAGACCTCAAGTGACGAGTTCGCGTGGATCGTCGACAACGAGCCGTCGTTGCCCTGGCTCATCGCGTTGAGCATCGTCACGATCTCGTCGCCGAGAACCTCGCCCACAATGACCCGGCTCGGGTTCATCCGCAGGCTGCGCCGAACCAGCTCGGCCATCACGATCGCGCCTTGCCCTTCGGAGTTCGACAATCGCTCTTCCATCGCCAGTACGTTCGGGTGCAGATCCTCGAACTCGCCGAGACCCAGCTCGAGTGCACGTTCGACGGTGATCAGTCGCTCGTCTGCTGGAATCTCGTTGGCGAGAGCTCGGAGCAGCGTGGTCTTTCCGGCGTTGGTTGCCCCGGCGATCATGATGTTCTTCCGAGCAATGACTGCTGCCGACAAGAACGCAGCCAGCTCGGGGCTCAACGTGCCGTACTCGACAAGCGAGTCCAAGGCCACCCGTGACAGCCTCGCTCTCCGGATCGACAACGACGGGCGAGCGACGACGCCCATCAGCGCCGACAGCCGACTGCCGTCGGGTAGCCGAAGGTCGAGTTGCGGGTTCGCGGCGTCGAACGGGCGACTGGCCAGACCTGAATAGGCCGCGAGAGTCTGGATCAGTTCGACCAGTTCGTCGTCGTTCTCTGCGACTGATGCTCCGCGTTCTTCGCGGCCGTCCGCGTAGCCGATGAACACCCGGTCACAGCCGTTGATGTCGACGTTCTCGACCATCGGATCGTCCAGCAGCGGCTGCAGGCGGCCGACTCCGAACAAGGCGGCATGGATGCCGTCGGCAAGCTCTTGTTCCTCGGCGGCGTTCGGGGGAGTCCGGCCCGCTGCAAGTTCGCCCCGGGCGTGCGCCTCAAGCACACGGCCGACAACGGCGCGAGCGAACTGTCGCTCGTCCTCGGCGCTCATTTGCGGCAACCCGTTCGCCGTGTCCTCGCGGCGTTGGCGGGCAAGTACCTCGGCGACTTCTTCCCGCAGACTGCGGACCAACGATTGATCCATCAGGCTGGCCCCCAAGTGCCGGCCGGGTGCACGGTCACGTCAGTCGCTCCGGACAGATCCCGGCCGATCGTTCGCAGCCGGTCGCCGATTTCGGCAGCTGAGCGGGTGAGAAGGGATTGCCGAACCCTGCGGCTGTCACCCGACCGGATCGCGGCCGCAGCCTTGTAATCTTCCGCCAGAATGCCAAGAACGGAGGCGGGTAGGCCGGCCTGATCCAGGATCGACTGAACATCTCTCGCGGTTCCCGCGTCGCGATACGACGTGATGAGAGCAACCCCGACTGGTACGGCGTCGTACCCGCCGAGGTGGAGAAGATCGGCGAGACCGCGGATCAGTTCCCGCAGGTGCGAGAGTCCCTCGATGGTGGGTCTTGCCAGCATGAGCACCGCATCGGCACTTTGCAGAACCGGCATGGTCGCCGCTCCCGGCGTCAGCCTCCCGCAGTCGGCGATCACATCGCGACCCGGAACTGACCTGAGGGACCGGGCCAGGTGTTGCCAGGTGGGGCCAAGCCCCTGTACTTGATCCGGTGAGCTGACACCGGTGAGGACCTCGAGGCCGCCTGCAATCTGCTGCACGTGATCGGACAGTTGGACCTCGGCTATCCCGCGACGAACCGCAGCGCCTAGCGAGAGCAGGCCACGGTCGGGGTCCAATGGGACTCCGGAGCTGTCCCGGTACCGCAAAGCGATGTCGCCGCCGGCGGGATCCAAATCGGCGAGGATCGGCTCGCCCGGCCAGATGCTCGCGAGCAGCACTGACGACGTGGTAACGCCAGGGGATCCCTTGGCAGCTGCGAGGACGTAGAGACCCACTACCTGCCCTCCAGCGACGCGCCGTGCTGCAGCAGCGCGACGGCGATCTTGTTGTTGCCAGAGGCATCAGTCACGGCCTGGATGTCGGTCTGGTCGATGAGAACGGTCGCCGTCTGAACGGCGTTTGACGATCGATCACCCAACGTCGAACTGCTGTCGTCGTTCTTGCTGACCGCCAGAACTGTGGCCTGGCCGATGATGGCCGGGGGAGTCGACCCCTGGCCGATGCGCACCAGCTGTACGAGATCGCCTGACGCAAGCCCGTCAGCAGGCGTTCGCCCAACAGCGAGCACGATGCCAACTGCTGCCTTGCCGGCCTGCAACGGTCCCTGACGGGTCAGCATCGACTTGTCGAGCAGTTGTCCCTTGCTCATCGCAACCTTCGCGAAAAGGCCAACGACCTCACCTGCTCTGGCCTTCGGGACGAGTCCAGGCAGATCCCCTGCTACCCGAGTCTCGGTGAGATCGGCGGTGGTGATCTTCTGCCCCACGCCGACGTCCTGGGAGACCTGAATTACTGGTTGACGCTCGTCCATCCGGACCGCTAGAACGCCCGCGACCAGGGCTCCGCCAACTACGAGCAGTGCCGCCAGGGCTGCCACGGCTGGACGGCGCCGCCGTGGGGCGGTCGGCAGCCGACTCGCCGTGGAACCCGGTGTGCTGGCGCGGCGCTGCTCTCGCTGGCGTTGGCGATCGGCGGACTCCGTGCCGGCTGTGCTGGACATCTGACCCGCTCTCCTCAAAGCATCAGCGGGCACATTGTCATGACGAATCGCGCCCGCCCCCGCCCGGCGTGCGACCGCAGTCTGTAATCCGACTCCGTCGGTCCGGGAAAGGGTACCCCGACTGCCGGTCAACTCTCGATCACGAGGAGTTGCATGTTCCTGCAACTTTTCACGATCGATCGAGAACCGACTGTCACTTATAATCAGGTGTTTGTATCAGACTTACGGGGAGGCCTGAGTGAACAGGTACGGCGCGACGGCGGCAGCAATCGGTCTGCTGCTGACCCTCGGAGCCTGCGGTGGCAGCGATCAGCCCGCCGCTGCGAGCAACCAGACGCCGCTCATCCCAAGCACCCCGGTTACGGCCCCGACCGCAACCTCGACCGCGACGCGAATGCCGACCCGGGTTGATCCGACCACAGCGGCCAGAACGAAGGTCCTTGCCGACTATGCGGTCTTCTACTCCCTCTTCATGAAGGGCCTGCGGGACGGCGGTGTCACCTATCGCTATGACCAGTTCATGGTCGAGCCGGCACTCAGCGCTGCGAAGGATAACCAGACGTACTACAAGGGCCTCCGGGGAGCCAAGGTCAGTGGCAACGGCCTGCTTCTTGAGTCGAGGGTGAGCGACATTCAGTTGTCGGGCAAGCCGCCGACTGCGACCGTGGTGGCATGCGTGACCGACAACCTCACGGCTGTCGACAAGAAGGGCAAAGTCATCGCCAAGCCGCCGGGCAAGATCTCAAGGCGCGACATGCTCAAGCTGGTGAAGGGGCGGTGGATGGTGTATTCCACAGAGACCCTGGACAAGTCGTATGGATGCACGAAATGAGACTGGCCCGAGTAGGCGTCATTCTGCTGCTCTTGGTCGGCGGCCTCGTTGCCGCCGCGCCGGCGACCGCCTCGACTGCTTGCGTACCGACTGGTGGGATGTCGGTGGGAGCCGATACGACGAACGGCGGCCTGCACTGCCCGGGCAACGATGGTGACCCCGGGGGGAAGCACAGGAGTACATGGACCAAGGGTGGGCAGCCTCCGTTGTGCGTCTGGGTTCCGCAGCCTGACTACGTTCCGAATCCGGGCGAACCCAAGGCCGGCAAGGACGGTCAGTGGTACGCGCGATTCTGCAAGTTCGGCAACTTTGCAACGCTGGACCAGTTCGAGACTGAAACTGCGTCCTGGGACGACACCTCGAACATCAGACGCGGTGAGCTGATGCGGCGAGCGGGAATCGAGTACCGCTTCTTCAAGACCCCGCCGCCCACACGACCAACCGCCGAACAGGTCATGTACTGGGTTGCTGCCAACCTGCCGTTCCCGGAGACGTACCTCGGGGTCAACCCGAAGCCGGTCGCCAACGTCGTGAACGTGCCGACCTGGGTCTGGCTGACCGATGCCAAGGGCAAGTACACCCCGAGTGCCTATGAGGCGAAGTCGAGACGGATTGTGCTGTTCGGCTATCCGCTGCAATGGCAGATCGTCCCAAAGATCGCGATCGATCCAGGCGACGGAGGCGCGCCGCCTTCGTGCACCGGCATCGGTGTTCCTTGGTCACAGGCAGCCGACGCGGCTAACGCCTGCACGGTGTCGTATGCCAAAGCCGGGCGATACACGATGACCGCGACAGTCAGTTGGACAGTCCAATGGTGGCTGGGTGGTGTGCGACAGGCGGACATCGAGGGGCCTGACAACACCGCCACCGCAGCAATCACCGTGAACGAGATCCAGGTAGTCGCCCGCTGAGGCGTCGGTCTGGATCGTCAGAGTTGTCCGCCAGAAGGCGGCCAGCGCCACTGAAGATGAAATGGGGAAATCAATGGGCAACGGCATGGTCGGTGGAGACCTGGCGGACTTGGACGCGCTGAAGGTCAAGCTGGACGCGTTCGCGAAGGAGCTGGGGGCCTTGAAGATTGCATCCAGCAAGGTTGTTGCGAGCACCAAGTGGGACGGCAGGTACGCGAACGACTTCCGTACCGCGTGGACGCAGTGCCAGAAGAGCATCGGCGCCATCGAAACCGACCTCACCAACGCTGCCACCGCAGTGCAGAAGAACCGCCAGGCCATCGCAGCCGCCACAGGAAGCTGAGTTGGTTGTACCACTCAGTTGGTGCAACTGCTGGTGCCGGCCGGGGGCGTCGCCCCGGTCGGCATGACGCAGTAGCCGTCTGACGGGGCCTGCGAGCGCGTGTGGATCTGGGGG
>Ga0193707_1000215_pt1 | contig 18242 bp, 11 predicted proteins | sample U3c2metaG_FD_143043 | JGI IMG/M metagenome (GOLD analysis project Ga0193707, IMG submission 143043) | Soil microbial communities from a riparian zone of the East river system, Colorado, United States - U3c2 | ecosystem: Environmental > Terrestrial > Soil > Riparian zone | place: USA: East River... | reverse complement strand
CTTCATCGTCTTCCGCAACGTCTCCTCGATGTAGAAGCAGTCGGGCGCGCGAATGTCCTCGAGATTGATTCCCCCGACGGTCGGCTCGAGTAGCTGGCAGAACCTGATGACGTCGTCGGGGGTTTCGGATCCGACCTCGAGGTCGAACACGTCGAGATCGGCGAACTGCTTGAAGAGATTTGCCTTGCCCTCCATCACCGGCTTGGCGGCCAACGCGCCGATGTTGCCGAGCCCCAGCACCGCGGTGCCGTTGGTGACTACCGCGACGAGGTTCCCCTTGGCGGTGTACTTGTAGACGTCGTTCGGGGCGCCCTTGATCTCCAGGCAGGGCACGGCCACTCCGGGGGAGTAGGCGAGGGCGAGGTCGCGCTGGTTGTTGAGGGGTTTGGTCGGTACTACCGCGATCTTTCCGGGGCGCCCGGATGAGTGGTAGTCGAGGGCATCTTCACGCTTCATTGAACGTGGAAAAATGCCATGTGGGCGACCTAAGTGCTACCCTCATAGAGAGATAACGCTGTAAACCGGCGACACGGCGCGCGAGCTCGTTGCTGTCGAAAACATGACTGAGACGTGAATCTCGGGAGCGCCAATCGGGTACATTGGTGCGAAATGGTGATTCCGTATCCGCGCATACCGCCCACGATCGTGTCATTTGGTCCGATCGCGATCCGGTGGTACAGCCTGATGTATGTCGTCGGATACGTGCTCGGGTATCGTCTCGTGCTCAGGCGCATCGAGACTGGTCGGACGACGATCAGCCGGGCGGATCTCGACGATCTGATCTGGTATCTCGTATTCGGTATGCTGTTTGGTGCACGACTGGCGTATGTGTTCATCTATGGACGCGCCGAGTATGCGGCGCATCCGCTGGAGGCACTGGCGATTTGGCGGGGCGGACTTTCGTTCCATGGTGCAATCGCCGGGATGACGGTCGGCATCGCACTCTTCGCGCGACGGCATCGCTACTCGATCCTCGATGTGACCGACCTGGTCGCGTTGTGCGGAGCGCCCGGACTCTTCTTCGGTCGTATCGGCAACTTTATCAACGGCGAGTTGTACGGCAGACCGACCAACGTTCCATGGGCGATGATTTTTCCTGCGGATCCGTTGCATGTGCCGCGTCACCCGTCGCAGCTGTACGAGGCGTTCGCGGAAGGCGTCGTCTTGAGCGCCTTGGTCTGGTGGATCGACGGACTGGCGCGAGCGCGCGGCTACAATCGACCGGGGCTCGCGACGGGAGTCTTTCTCATCGGATACGCGATTGCGCGGTTTTCTCTCGAGTTCACGCGTCAGCCGGACGCGCAGCTCGGGCTTGTGTTCGGGCCGCTGTCCATGGGCCAATTGCTGTCGATCATCATGCTCGCCGTTGGTCTGGCGCTGCTCACAATGATCTATTTCGGCCGCCACGCCCCATCCCCGATCGTGAATCGCACGGAATGAGTCAGCAACGCGGAGACCTACCGCGTAGTCGTGGTGGGGGAACGCGATGTGCGACCGCTGGTTATAGGGTCGCGCCCAAGTTTGTGGAAGATTCGGAGTCGCTCACTGAAGCATCCTGCACGGCAAAACGCTTTGCCTTTTTGTCCCACAAAGCTACCTTAGACACCACATGAAGCCCGCTCGCTCGGTAACTCGCGGCTCGGTGTGGGGCCTGCGCTTGCTCGCAATGATCCTCGCCGTCGCCGGTCAGGTCGGAATATCCGGCGCGTCGCTCACGCTCGCGCGCGATGAATCCAGCTCGATATCGCACACCGAGCGAAGCGGCATCGATCTGCATCACGGGCACAACGAAGCGACGTGCGCCGCTTGCGCGACTCTCTCGTTTCAGGCGACCGTAAATCCGATTGAACCGCCGGACTTGAGCCAGGCGGACTCATTGTCGGTTTTCGCTCCACGCACGCTGTACTACGTCGCCGGTCCGCAACTCCTCCCCAACTCCTGCCGAGCACCGCCCAGAGAAGCCTGAACACCTCGTTCAGTGGTTAGTCGAAATTCTTTGGGGAGCTCATGCACTTTACGCAGTCAACGATCGCGCTGGCGTTATTCGCCGGTGCGCTCCAAGCCCAACAACCTGTTCCAAACATCCGAGCCGATTCCATATCGAGGCCCGGCGTGTCGGATTCGCTCGATTCCGCGAGATTGTCGCGCCGCGAGGCGATTGCGCTGGCGCTGGCGCACAATCCGCAGCTCGAGATCGCTCGTGCGCAAATCGGGGAAGCGAAAGCGCGAAAGGTTGAGGCGGTTTCGATTCCGGATCCCGCCGCGATCGCCTCGCTGGATCAGCAGCCCGGAGTATTTCGCTCGAGCAGCAGCGGCCAGAAGAATGTGGGCGTCGGCGTCGTTGTCCCATTTCCGAACAAGCTTCGGCTTCAAGGAAAAATCGCCCAATCGGACGTAGCGTCCGCCGAGCTCGCTTATCAGCTGGGACGACAACTCGTGGCCGCGCAGACGGCGGAGGCGTACGACTCGCTCCTCGTCGCGCTCAGACATCGTGCCGACCTGACGGAGGCCGACACGCTGGCGCGCAATTTCCTCCAGAGAACCGAGGCGCGCTTCAACGCTGGGACCGCGGCCAAGCTCGATGTAATCAAAGCCACCGTCGACGTGGCGCAGGCGGCCAATCAGCTGCTGACCAACGCACTGGATGTGCAAACCGCTGGATCGGCTCTCGATCGCTTGCTCGGCCGCCCGACGGGCGTAGCGGTCATTCCTACCGATTCCCTCGTCGTTCCCGATAGCGTTCCCTCGCTCGATCGTATCATCGCGGCCGGTCTCGCGGCGCGTCCCGAGCTGGCGTCGATAGCCGCACAGCGCCAGGGCGCGCGCGCGGCGACGTCGCTCGCAAAGCAATTCTGGCTGCCGGACCTCACGCTAAGCGTCAACAAGGACTACAACTTGCCCGATCCGGCGCTTTACTCGACCGGACTGTCGTTCCCGTTCCCGATCTTTTTCTGGCAGCACACCCGCGGCACAATAGCTGAGTCGAGCTTTCGGGAGCGGGAGCTCGCGGCGACTGAGCGCGACGTCCGCGCTTCAGTGACGCAGGATCTCCGCGATTCTTACGCGACCGCGCGCATCGCGCTCCAGCAGGCGGTTTTCATTCGCGATCAGCTGCTCCCTTCGGCGCGCGCGGCTTATCGCGCCGCTTACGCGAGCTATACACTGGGCGGCTCGTCGGCGCTGGAAGTGCTCGATGCGCGTCGGACATTGCTCGACGCCGAGAGTCAGTACACCGATGCTCTCGCCGCGGCGAATATCTCGCGCTACGAGCTGGAGCGCGCCGTGAGCGTTCCACTAGACACAATTCATTAAAGGCCTCCAATGCGAAATGTCGTTCTGACCAAATACGCGCGTTGCGCGCTGCGGAGCCTAACACTCGGCGCGACGGCGATCACTGCTTGTGCGCGGACCGACGCCAAGTCTACTGTGACCGACAGTGCCGCCATATCGAGCGCCGGCTTCACCATTCCAGCGGCTCAGCGCGCGCGGATCCACGTGATTCCGGTTGTCCTGTCCGTATTCAGGCCGGTGGTGTCGACAACCGGCACAGTCGCGTTCAACGGTGATCACTCCACGCAAGTGTTGACGCCTGTCTCGGGCCCGGTGTCGCGGATACTGGTTCCGCTGGGCGCTCAGGTTGCGCAGGGTGCAGCACTGGCTACGGTCTCGTCGCCCGATTTTGCCGCGGCCGTCTCCGCTTTTCGAAAGGCCGAGAGCTCGTACCGCCAGTTATCCCGAATCGCAACGCTCGACGAGCAATTGTTCAAAACGGATGCAATCGCGCATCGCGATGTGGAGCAGGCGCAGACGGATGCAGCGGCGGCGGCGGCCGACCGTGATGCGTCGCTCCAGCAGCTGCATGCCCTCGGCGTCGATGCCGCAACTATCGCGGCGATTCAGGCGGGGAGATCGGTGGGGCCGGTCGACGCGGTGATTCGCGCGCCGATAAGCGGCACCGTCGTCGAGAAACTGATCAACCCGGGGCAACTGCTGCAGGCGGGAACCACTCCGACATTCACCGTCGCGAACGTGTCGTCGATGTGGGTGATAGCGAACGTATTCGAGTCGGACCTGGCAGCCGTCCGGAAAGGCGCCACCTCCAACATAATCACTGACGCCGGCAAATATCCGATCCCCGGAGTCGTCGACAACGTTGCGGATCTCGTCGATCCGAATACGAAAGCAACCGCGGTACGAATCGTCGCTCAGAATCCCAGTGGCCTTCTCAAACGCGACATGTTCGTGCGAGTCGACATCCAGGCGGATGCACAACAATCGGGGTTCCTGGTGCCGACATCCGCCGTGCTCAGGAACGAGGAGAATCTTCCCTTCGTATTCGTGGCGCTTCCATCGGGAGGATTCAACAGGCGTCAGATCACGCTTGGCCCGCGCGTCGGAGATGGCTATCAGGTGCTTACCGGTCTCACGGCGGGAGATAAGGTGGTCACGGAAGGCGCGCTCTTCCTTCAGTTCGCGGAGAGTCAGTGAGCGCGCCAATCGAACCGAAGGATGCGCAGTCCGTTGCGGTAAAGTCGAATAGCGTCCATCGAATCGTCACGGCGGCGCTGGCGCAACCGATCCTCGTCACCGTACTCACGATTGCTCTCGTCGTCGTCGGTTTCTGGTCGCTCTTCAGATTGCCGGTCGACGCCTACCCGGACATTTCCCCGCCGCGCGTCGAAATAGTCACCCAGTGGCCGGGGCACGCGGCGGAGGAGGTCGAGCGGCTCATCACGGTACCGGTCGAAACCGAAATGAACGGACTACAGGGCCTCAAGGTCATGAGGTCGGTTTCACTGTACGGACTGTCGAGCGTTCGACTGACTTTTGGGGACGCTACCGACAACTACTTCGCCCGCCAACAGGTATTCGAGAGGCTTCCCGATCTGTCGCTCCCGCCGGATGTAACTCCGGGAGTGTCGCCGCTCTTCTCGCCATCGGGTTTGGTCTATCGATACGTCGTTGAGAGCCCGGATCGGTCCCCGATGGAACAGAAGATCATCCAGGACTGGGTCCTCGAGAAGCAATACAAGTCGGTCCCCGGCGTCGCGGACATGTCGTCGCTCGGCGGGCTCACGATGCAGTATCAGGTCGTGCTCGATCCGACGCGGCTAGCCGGAGCGGGGCTCTCCGTTCCCGCAGTCGCGGCGGCGTTGGGGGCGAACAATGGGAATGCCGGCGGCGGATTCTACTCCGAGGGTGGGCAATTCTATTACGTCCGCGGGCTTGGTCGTCTGGAGACTCCCGACGACATCGGCAAGGTCGTGCTGGCTGTCCACAACGGCACTCCGGTGCTGGTCAAGGATGTCGGAGACGTCGTAATCGGGAGCGCGCCGCGTCTCGGGCAATTCGGATTCAACGACAATAACGACGCCGTCGAAGGCGTCATCCTGATGCGCACCGGCGAGCAGGCGCAGACAGTCCTCAAAGCTGTGGAGGCGAAAACCGACGAGCTGAACCGCTCGATCCTGCCGAAGGACGTGAAGGTCAAGCCATTCTATGATCGAAGCGATCTGATCAGCCTCACGACGCGCACGGTGGAGGACAATCTCCTGCGCGGCATCCTGCTGGTGATCGTGGTGCTGATCTTCTTTCTGTACGACGTCCGCTCCGGGTTGATCGTCGCGGCGACGATTCCCCTTTCGCTCTTCTTCGCCTTCATCTGCCTCGATCTTCGCCACATCCCTGCCAACCTCCTCTCGATTGGCGCCATCGACTTCGGAATCCTCGTGGATGGCGCGGTCGTGATGGTGGAGAACATCCATCGTCAGCTCTCTCATCGGCAGGCCGGAGAATCGATTCGCGATGTCATCGCGAGCGCGGCGGGCGAGGTCGACCGCCCAATCGTCTACGCGATTGCCGTGATTGTCGCGGGCTTCCTGCCGATTTACGTGCTGTCGGGTCCGTCGGGGCGGCTGTTCCGGCCGATGGCGGATACCACGATCTTTGCGCTCATCGGCGCACTGCTCATCACGCTCACGGTGATGCCGGTGCTGGCGGCGTGGGTGCTTCGCGGCGGCGTGAAGGAAAAACGCAATCGCGCTTTCGAATGGATCCTCGCCCGCTACGAGCGGTCGCTCGATTGGGCACTCTCGCACCGCAAGGAGACTGTCTTCGGTTCCTTGGGGATCTTCGTAATATCGATGCTGATCGCGGCGGGACTCGGCGCCGAGTTCATGCCGCACCTCGACGAAGGCGCTTTGTGGGTGCGCGCGACGATGCCATACACGATTTCCTTCGAGGAGTCGTCGCGCATTGTTCCTCAGATCCGGGCGATTCTTCGCTCCTTTCCCGTGGTCACCGATGTAGCGTCGGAGCACGGCCGGCCTGATGACGCCACCGATCCCACCGGTTTCTTCAACGCCGAGTTCTACGTCGGCCTCAAGCCGTACAGCGAGTGGCACGGCGTGTTTCGCTCCAAAGCGGATCTCATTGAGGCGATAAACCGGAAGCTCACAGCATTTCCGGGCGTGACGTTCAACTACACGCAGCCCGCCGAGGATGCGGTAGACGAGGCCGAAACGGGGCTTAAAAGCGCACTCGACGTCAAGATATTCGGACCGGACCTGAACGTTCTCGAACAGAAGGGAAGCGAGATCAAGCGCGTACTTTCGGGCGTCGAGGGGATCCGGGAGATCACACTGGTTCAGGAGCTGGGACAGCCTGCCCTCACCGTCGCTGTCGATCGGAACAAGATCGCGCACTACGGATTGAACGTTGCGGACGTCAACGGGCTCATCGAAGCAGCTGTCGGAGGAACTGCGGCGACGCAGGTGGTGCAGGGCGAACGATTGTTCGACCTCGTGGTGCGACTCGCGCCCCAGTTTCGTGAGACCCCTGAACAGATCGGCAACATTCTGATCTCGACACCCGCCGGCGGCCAGGTTCCACTCCGCGAAGTCGCCGACATTCAGATCTCGAACGGCGCCTCGTTCATCTATCGTCAGGACAATTCCCGCTACATCGGAGTTCAGTATTCCGTCGAAGGGCGCGATCTCGCGAGCGCCGTGCAGGACGCGCAGAAGAAAGTAGTGGCCAAAGTCGTGTTGCCGGGCGGGTACCGCATCATCTGGGGCGGGGAGTACGAAGAATACACCAACTCCAGGAAGCAGCTCGCCGTCGTCCTTCCGCTGACCCTCGTGCTGATTTTCGTCCTTCTTTTCGGGCTGTACGGAAACTTCGTGTTTCCATTCATCACCGTGGCGGGCGTGATCGTCTCGGCTCCGATCGGCGGATTGCTCGCGCTTGCGATCACCCGCACACCGTTCTCGGTGTCTTCGGGAATCGGCTTCCTTGCGTTATTCGGGGTGTCGGTGCAAACCGCAGTGGTCTACATCTCTTACGCCAACGAGCTCCGTCTGGCGGGCGCGGGGATCATTGATGCAACTCGACGGGCGGCGCTGTTGAGACTCAGGCCGATCATGATGACGGCTCTCGTCGCGGCTTTGGGCCTGCTGCCGGCCGCGCTGTCGAACGGCGTCGGCTCAGACTCACACGTCCGTTCGCGCTGGTGATCGTGGGCGGATTGTTCTCCCGTCTTCTCATCAGCGTTCTTCTCATGCCCGTCCTGTACGCAATGGTCGCAAGGAAGGACGATCACCTGGAGGTCTAGCGCCGAGGTTGCTTTCAGAAGCCGAGCGTCAACGCTCGTTTCCCCCTGTGACCGGTGCGACGCCCCCCATGTTCGCGGCGCCCATCGACTCTGCCATCGATTTCCATTCTTCCAGGCTCGTTATCGAGCTGGTAGAGTCGCGATAACGCGCCGCCGCCTCGAGAATCATTCGGCGTTTCGCGCCCCTCCGAATGGTTGTATCCGCAAGAATGTCCGACACGACATCGTGCAGTGAATGCAGATTGTCGAAGATGATCGCGGCCTCGGGGTAGCGCGCGGTGAATCGCGGCGCGATTGCCGCCGACTGCGGCATCACGCTTGGCAGGCTCGCAGGCGCGCTGTCGATCAGGCTCCAGAAGCGAGCGACGACGGCGCTGACGTTTTCCTTCCGCTGCGCCTGAGACGATGAAGCGAGGAGGGCTTCGTACAGCGTCATCTGCAGCCAATGATAGGACCAGATCAATCCATTGAACTTTGGAAACCGTTTCCGGAAGGTCAGAGAGTAGGCCTGGCCCTCCATCAGATTCATGCTCTTCGGCTTCGAGCTGAACGCGAGATCGTCGCGCGAGTTGTAGTAGCGCATGAGGCGGGCAACCTGCGCATCCTTCTGTGCTGGATCCAATCGGTCGTCCGACCAGACATCATAGACCTGACGGTGGAACAAGTGCGCCCACTCGAACATCTGCGCGACTTCGGGCGCGAGCTTGACCCAGTTCGGCCCGATGGCGCTCTCGTCGAGCGGAACGTTCGGTGGATTTCGCAGCAGCTTGCGCGTGATGAACTGAAACCTGGTGGTGTCCAACACCGAGACCGGAGCGTTCGGCTGCCCCCATAGAGTCTCGTAGAGGATAGCGTGCCCGTAGTCGAACGCATTGAACAACGCATCGACATTGGGAAAGCGGTCGCGAAATGCCCAGTTATATGACGCGGCGAGATATGTCTGCGGATTGGGCTGAAGCTGCGCCGCGGCGCTACCTGAGGCCGCGCCAAGGACCACAACCAATAAAGCCGAGCGCCCGGATCTCCTGAGCCACCCGTGCATCAGAAGTGCCTCCAAAAGCCCTGAAGCGCCCGACTGTAGGTCGCGCCCAGAACGAGGAATGTGGACTGGTTGGCGCCTCTGAAATGGCGACCGACGCCGCCAACGAGAACTGTTCCGGGACTGAGCTGCTTGCGAGCTCCCAACTCCGCGGTCAAATCAGTTCTCCTGCCGATTGCCTCGAATCGCTCGGCGAACGCATCGGCCACAAAAACAATCGACCGGAGGGGGAGGGTTTTGTCTACAGCCATTCCAACGAGCCAGTGCGCGTGAGTAACCAGCCGGTCCGTCGTGGCCTGCGCGACCTCATTTTCGTTTGCCACCGGCTCCGGTGCAGCGCACGAAAGCGACACAGGTACCGCCGACTGCGATCCGATCGTACAGGGACCATCGATCGGGGGCAGAGATGGTCCGCCTTGACCTCCGCAGACCGAGCCTCCCGGAAGGACGCGGCAGTCCACCGCCGATCGAATCGCGAAGGACGCCAGACTCGCGTTGACGTGAATTCGCGTGCTCGAAAGGCTCTTGGTGAAAAGTGTCTTGAAGGAGTAGGAAGCCGGCAAGGCACCGGGCCCCGTCGGAAAGAAGGCCTCCGACGCAAACGCGAGAGCGGGAAGATGGAGACTCTCGAACGACCACTGATACATTCCGCCCAACCCAACACCCGCAATCCCTTTCCGGGGAGTGACAGAGCTGTCGCGGTAGTAGAGCGGGACGCGCAGCCACATCTCCGTATACGGCAAGATTCCATAGGAGAATTGCGGCTCCAACTGCAGCCGCTTTCTGTTTCCGGAAAGAGCGTCGAAGCGGAAGTTGGCGAGGTCGAGATCGAGCGCATAGCGCTCGGTTACGGTCGCGTCCTCCACGCGCACGGGGAATCCCGCGTCGAGATTTCGATACTCTGCCTGCGCCTCCGCGGACCGGGCAAGCGGTGGCCCGAGCAGCGCGAGGAGCACCAGCCAACGGTTCATCCCAATCATTGCGTCCGCCTCAATCGACTTCTACTGCACTCGCAACACATAGATATGGGCTCCGGGATACGTCACGTCACCACCAGCAGAGTCGAGAATCTTCACATTCTTTGATCCCGCATTCGCGGCAACGGTCAGGTCGAAGTAATTCCCGCTGCCGGATTTGTTCGTTTCCGAAATGTCGTCGGAGCCGCTTCCGACCGGAGATACCAGTAACGGATATACGCTCCCCGTGCTGAGCACCGACTGCGCCACTGCCGGCATTATGTTCCGGAAATTATACGAGCGGTACTGGTACTTTGGATCGAGACCGGCGATTCCAAGATGATCGGCATACATCGATACGAGCCAGCCCGCCATCAGTGTATCCAGCGAAGCGCCGGCAACCGTCGTGAAATTCTTGATCCCGTTGTCGGGGCCGGCCGCAAGCCTGCGAGTGAACGCGCGAACGTCGCCGTTCGAATAGTTGTCGGCCGCGTACCGGCCGATCGCCCAATCCGCCCCGCTCGAAGAGAGATTCGCATCCGAGTTCGAGCTGATCCCGGACGACGTATCCGGTCGCGCCATCCAGTATGTGAGCCGCGCGAAGTTCTGGAAAAAAAACGCGTTGAAATCATCGCGCGCGCCCTGATTGCCCGTAGGCAACATGTCCTGAAGCGTCAACGTCTGAAGGTCTCCGAAACCTCGGGAAACACGACCCACGGCTTCCTCAGCAATATGCGCGAGTGATTCATCCAGCCAGTTGTCCTCGAAAGCGGTGGCGGCGGGATTGAAGAACCGGTTTCCCGCGTTGATCATGTGCTCGAGCTCGTGGGGAATCGTCCCGCGTGTTCCCTGGCGAACCGAGGACGTGGAGCGAACGTTGCCGAATGTCCCTGTCGGGTCCGGCGCCAGCAGGTAGACGATCTCCGCGTTGTTGCTCTCGGCGCACGACTGATTGGTCGCCCCTGTCGTGGGGAAATAGTCTCCGGCGAAGAAGAATCCACCGACAAACCCGCCGTCCGAGCTCGGTGGTGTAAGCTTGTTGACCTCACCCGTGAACAGGATGATGACGTGCCCGTCGCCATCGACATCTGTCGGGGCGCCGAAGTACGAGCTGTCCGTCACGAACGTATTGTTGTCGAACTCCTGCGCGATGGAATCGAGAACGACCTGCGTGAACAAGGCGTTCGGGGGGCCATCCAGTGTGTCTACGGCAAGTATCGCCCGGCGGCCCACTGAAGCGACCACGGCTTGGGTCTGGAAGAAATTGTCGCAGAGATTGTTGCTCTCGCCGTCGGGAACCTTGAGGTTGAGTACATCTCCGATTGCAGGGGCCGCCGCTGCCTCGACACTTCGACGAAGTTGGAATCGCGTCGCTCCGAACGGGGCGGATCTCGAGCGCAGCACCAGGTTCTGCCGCTCGAATGAACGGACCTTTGTGTCGAACACCTGTTGCAGGGGGGTAGCCGCGTTGATTGTCCGGCTCGCCTGGTTCAGTCCGGAGTTCAGGCCAGCGCTCGCCGAGAGGTCCGACGAACCGCCCGCGGATCGATCCGCCTTCACAAGAAAGTGAGCGACGGCGTCGATCGTCGGATTCGTATTTCCAACTATGATGACGTAATCCCGAGCCGATGAACCGGATGGAAGATCGATCCCATTCGGAATGTCGGAGGGGTTGAGTACTCGGACCTCGCCGACATTCATGGTGCTGATATCGCTGGGCGGGGCTTTGGGGCTTGTGCCATCGCTACCGTTACATGCGATCGCAAACGCCATGAGAACTGGGGCAAGCATTTTCATTGGGTACCTCACAGCCACTGATATAGGATTGAATACGAGAATTGTGAAACCGCGCGAACGCCCGACGAGCGAGCGATGGCCCCATCGGCAAGATGCGTCAGCGACCATCGCATCGTCGTCTATTGCGCGATGCTGAGTCTGAACTGAAACTGACGCGGTCTTCCCACTGATGCTCCACTGAAAAACGCGCCCTTTAACAGGTATTTCTTGTTGAAGATGTTGTCGACGTAAAACTCGGGGTGAATGAGGGTGCGGCCAAAGGGCAATGAAATCCCGGTGCTGGCGCCCAAAATGAAGCTCGGATTCACCTTGATGCCCCTGTTGAAGTCCATGAGACCCGTCCCATATGTGCAATTGCAATCGGCGGGATCAACGCCGTTGGTCAGGCCCGAGCCATATGTGCCGGTGAGACTCGCGTAAGCCTGCCGCAGCGAATAGGTGGCTGAGCCAAGAACGCTCAGGCGCTGGTCGTGATCGAGATCGAAGAAGCCCGTCGGCTCATCTGTCGGGAAGAAGCCACCCGTTATGGGCCCGCTTCCGTAGGCGTGATTGAGCGCGACGTTGAGATACGCGGAGAACGGCCCCGGCGGGCGAATCTCCTGCACCGTCTCGATTCCGGTGATTTTCACCTTCGCGATGTTGACCGACGTCACGATATTGGATCCCGGCACAGTGTTGTCGTCGATGCCCGGCGAGCTCTGTTTGTAATACCCGGAGAATTTCGAAACGAGGCCGAACGGGAATCGGTGCACATATCCCGCTTCATAAAAATGATCACGCTCTGGAAGCGTCGGCGCGGTCGCGACACCACCCTGTGCCACACTCGTGACGGCGCGGAGGTCCTCCACATTGGTCGGAAGGAACAGGCGGCCGTAATACAGATAAAGCGTGTTGCCCGAGTTGGGGTAAAAGTTGAGTCGCACCCGCGGACTCCATTGCGACTGGGTTCCGGCAAAAGGAGCGTTGTGCGCGTCGTAACGGATGCCCGTCCGAATCTCGAACCGCTCGACAGGCGAATAGGCGATTTGCGCGTAACCGCTGCCGTCCCATCCCTTGAGGTCGGAAATTGAGGCGGGGCCAGGATTTCCACTGGCGTCAACCGTGCTGAAATCCTCGTGACCGCGGGTAAGGCTCGACAACGTTCCGAATTTTATTTCCATTTCCCGCGCGGGGTGAATCGAATAGTCCGCTTTCAGCCCGAACGCGTTGAAATTCCTGTTCTCCCGGATGTTGTAAGGCGTGAGCGTGTCCGGGAAGAAAATGAATTGCGGCTGATCGTTGATGCCTGGGGTGTAGGTCAGACCGCCGTGACGGTAGAACAGCCCAAGGAAGAGCTCCGGCGCCCCACCCACATTCGCCGCGTTTCCGCCTCCTGAGTATTCGGGACCGGCAAATTGGTGCCTCCAGCCAAGATTGATGAAGCTGTTGACGTCGCGCTGGTTGTCGTCGAGCTGTGTGTTGCCGGTAGTGTCGAACGGAACCTGGAACTTCGTCTGCGAGAGATTCGCGTCCAGATTGAAGACGTCGTTCGCGCCAGGGGTGAACTGGATCTTTCCAAATCCGTACCAGTCATCGCCGTGATTGTGGAAGTTCTCGACGTCGTTTGTGGTTGGATCGAGAATCACCGGCTCCTTCCGCATGTCCGTGGACTGATGCGAGCCGGAAAAGAAGTATCCGAGCTTTCCGGCATTGGTGCTGGCGCTGATCCCCTGACCGTAGGTGGCGTAGTTTCCGGCAAATCCGCTGAGACTGTAATGCAGTCCACCGGCAGGGATCCGCGTCGTGATGTTCACGACCGCAGCGTTCTTGTTTCCGTACTCGGCGTCCCAACCGCCGGTTATGAAATCGATTTCGTTCACGACTGATGGATCGAACAGTTCGTTGAGGCTGCCGGATATTCCTGCAGGCACCGGCACGCCGTCGACGTAGTAGGTGTACTCGGCGTGCTGGCCGCGAATGTGAACCTCGCCGGTTGGCGCGCGAGCCGCACCAGCGATGGATTGCTGGAGGATCTGCGAAGTCGTATTGGTCGGCGCACCATGATATTGATCCTGCTTGAATCGCTGATCCCCGGTGCGCGTATCGACCGCGAGCGGCACCGATGCGTTGACGGTAACGCCCTGTAGACTTATCGCGACCGGTGAGAGGGCAAAGTTGACTCTGATGTCCGCGTTGCTGTCGCCGACGGTGACCGACCTTGACTCCGGACCGAAACCAAGAAAGCGCGCCATCACCGTGTACGTTCCCTGCGCAATGTTGTGCACCGTGTAGCGTCCGAACGCGTCAGTAGTCGCGTTGGAAATCACCTCCGTGCCCTGCATGATGCTGACTTCAGCCGAAGGAAGTGGTTGTCCGCTCGAAGAATCGGAGACGACGCCAGTGATATCGGCGTTCGCTGGTCGAACGGGATCGGCCGCTGCAACACGGCCAAAGAATATGAGCGCAGCTGCAGCGACTAAGGATGCGCGCGCAGCTGTACTGTGGATGCGTCGAATTGTAACGATCATGAATTGCCTCGATATGGGGTGCCATTGGAACGCCGATACACGTGTGATCGGCGTGCGTTATCCGGATGTGCGGCGTCGCTGGAGCACGTGGGCTCCAGGCGTTACGCGATTGGATTACGCTTGTGCGGGTGGCGCGCGGGGGAGGCTTGGTGCGCCGTCACTCAGCCACTCGGGGAAGAGCGGGAGACGGCGGGTATTCTGGAGGGGTTTGTTGTGCTGAAGCGGCGGAGCCGACCGGGGCGTCGAGGTGGCCAGAGCACCAGCGACGAACTGGCAGAGCGCGCACGTATCTTCCTGATGGACACGCGGGCATCGCGGGTGCATGTGATCTTCGGCGTGCGGTTGCACCGCCGCGCTCGCCACGCCGCCTGCCGCCGATGCATCGATGATGCTGGCGACGCCAGGCAAAACTGCTTGCCCGATGGCGGCGGCGAAGATCCAACTGCGTACAAATCGCGAAACGCGTTTACCCACTCTGTCGTTTCCTTGGTGGTGAAGCTCGAAAAAAATCTAACCTGGATTTGCTCCGGGCCCAAATGTGCCTTGATTTCCAGCCTATTGATTTGTCCAGCATCCTGACGCGTGAATACTCCGGCTAGTCAATTATTGCTGATTACTTTAGTCAAACATCTGATGATTACTCCCAATGATTGAGATCCCCGCACACACGATAGCGCAGCTCCTCTATCTGGTTCACACCGACCCGGAAGAGCTGCGCGAAGCGCTCGGTGAATTGCGCGCTCCTGACATAGCGGAAGCTTTGCGCGAGCTGCCACCGGAAGCCGCAGCGAAAGTAATGGCGGCACTTCCGTTCGACCTTGCCGTCCAGGTGTTCGACGAGCCGGAGCTGACCCGCCACCGTTGCGCGATCATCCAGCTGATCGAGCCGCGCAAGGTCGGGCCGCTCATCGAGGCAATGTCCGCCGACCAGCAGGCGGATCTGTTCAGGGAGGTTCCTGCCGAAGACCGGCCCCGCCTGCTGGCGACCGTGAGCGACCCGACTCGCGCCTCTCTCAAGAAGCTCCTCCAGTATCCGCCGGAAACGGCCGGCGGAATCATGACCACCGAATTCGTCAGTGTTCCATCGGACTGGAGCGTCGAGCAGGCGCTGCGGCTGATCCGGGAAGTAGGCGGCCGCAAGGAAACCGTTTACGCGATCTACGTCGTAGACACCGCGTCATATGAGCTGGTCCATGTCGTCTCGCTGCGCGAGCTGTTGACCGCCGAGCGCGAGGACAATGTGCTCGAGGTCGGCAACAGAAGGCCGCCTCTGACGGTGACGGCCGAGATGGATCGCGAAGAGGCGGCCCGCCTCATCTCGAAGTACAATCTGCTGGCCATCCCCATCGTCGACGATCAGCGCCGCATGCTCGGCATCGTCACGGTTGACGACGTGATCGACGCTCTGGTCGAGGAATCGACCGAAGACGTCCAGCGCTTCGGAGGTATGGAGGCCCTCGACGCGCCATACATGGAGATTGGATTCGTCGAGATGATCAAGAAGCGGGCGGGCTGGCTGTGCGCGCTGTTCCTTAGTGAGATGCTGACGGCGACGGCGATGCAGCGCTTTCAGGGTGAGATCGAGCGCGCCGCCGTGCTCGCGATGTTCATCCCGCTCGTCATGAGCTCCGGCGGTAATTCCGGTTCTCAGGCGACCTCGCTCGTGATACGAGCGCTCGCACTTCAGGAGCTCAAGCTCAAGGATTGGTGGCGAATCGCGGTCCGCGAGCTACCCACTGGGTTGGTACTGGGCGCCATCCTTGGCGTGATCGGGTTCACCCGAATCGTGCTCTGGCAGAATCTGCACATCTTCAGTTACGGACCCCACTACTTGCCGCTGGCCGTGGCCGTCGGGTTCTCGCTCATCGGAATCGTCGCGTTCGGATCCCTGGCCGGATCGATGCTTCCGTTCCTTTTGAAACGCATCGGATTCGACCCCGCGAGCGCTTCGGCCCCGTTCGTCGCGACGCTGGTCGACGTGACCGGACTAGTGATCTACTTCTCGGTTGCGTTCCTCGTGCTTCATGGGACGCTCCTATGAGCGGTCGTGGAGGGAAAGAGATACAAATTGCAACTGAACGGGGTAGGGGGCGTCAGAACTGCAAACTGCAAACTGAAAAGAACGGGGTGAGAGGTGTCAGAGAAGCGTAGGTGCCGGGTATCAGGTCACGACGCCCGGACTTGCCTCTGTGGCATTCGAGGCACGGGCAGTTGCTTGTGCCTTGATCAGCGGTAGAAAAGTCCGGGCGTAGTGACCTGTCACCTGGGATCTACGCCCCTCTGGCGCCTCCCACCCCGTTCTTTTCAGTTGTAGTTGCAATGTTAGTCGACGTACGCTCGCAGGCGCTCGAGCATTTTACGATCGGTCGTCTCAGCGTCATCGAGCTTCGGCGTCTCGATGACCTTTCCGACGCTCGCGAGCCGAGGGTCGTTCATGATTCGCCGGAACGGTTCCTCGCCAATCGCGCCTTCGCCGATCAGCTCGTGACGATCCTTGCGCGATCCCAGCGGGACCTTTGAATCATTGAGATGCATGAGACGAAGGCGCGATCTCCCGATCACGTCATCGAAGCGAGCCCAGACGCCGTCGTAGTCGTTCACGAGATCGTAACCGGCCGCAAAAATGTGCGCGGTATCGACGCACACCCCGACACGCTTTCGGTATGGTTGCGGGATCATCTCGATCAGCTTCGCCATCTCTTCGAAGCTGGAGCCCAGCACCGTCCCCGCACCGGCAGTCATTTCCATCAGGAGCATCGTTTTTCCTGGCGCGCGCTCGAGGGCGATTCCGATTGCCTCGGCGTTGCGCTCGAGCCCGCTCGACCTTTCATCCATGAAGTTGCCCGGATGCGACACGAGAGACTTGAGGTTGAGCGCGGCACATCGCTGGAGCTCGCCGATGAATGAATCGATGGAGCGCTGCCGCAGCACCGGATCGGGGGAGGCGAGGTTGATCAGGTAGCTGTCGTGCGCGTTGGTCTCGCGAACGCCCGTGTCGCCAAGCCCGGTCAGGAACGCCGTGCACTCTTCATCGTCACACACGCGCTCCGCCCAGCGGCTGGCCATCTTCGTGAAGATCTGCATCGCCGTCGCGCCTATCGCCTTCGCGCGCGGAGGAGCCTTGCTGGTGCCGCCGGCTATCGAGACGTGTGCGCCGAGCGGGGCGGCCTTTACGCCAAGCGGGGCAGCCTTCCGGTCGCGTTCCTTCGACGCGCGGGAATCACCGCGCCGCTGCACGCAGCCATTCTGCTGGATCGACTGCAGGTCCGCCGCGCCTGATCTCGAAGTGCAGGTGAGATCCCAACGCGGGGTCGCTGACGCCCACTGTTCCGAGCGGCTGCCCCTTGATCACGCGTGCTCCCTTCCTGACCGCGATCTTGTCGAGTGAGCCGTACACGGAGTAATCGCCGCCGCCGTGCTCGAGGATGACGGTGTTCCCATAGGTGCCCATCGGTCCTGCGTAGGCGACCATTCCAGCGGAAACCGACTTCACCATGGTGCCAACCGGCGCACTGATACCGATTCCGTTCCAGCGCGTCGTGGTGTTGTTGGGATTCACGAACCGGCCGAACCGATACAGGAACGCTCCGTTCACCGGCCAATCCAGTCGGCCTATATCGGTCGTGCGGATCGAGCTCGGCGCAAGGGCTACCGCTCCGCGTCCACTCGCCCTTCTACGCTCGGCCTCGAACGACGCGATCAGATTGTTCAGTCTCGCCTCGCTCTTCTCCAGCTCCGCGAGACGCGCCTTCGTGCGCTTGGTGTCTTCCTGCACTCTCACGAGGTTCTTCGCCTGCTCCTTCTCGAGATCCGCGAGACGCGCAGCCTCTCGCTCCTTTTGCGCGCGATTCTCGGCCACGCTGTTCTGCAGCCGCACCAGCTGCACCTGCTGCGTTTCGATCTTGTCGTGCAGCTCGTCGAGACGGTGAACCAGGCCCTTGTCCCTCAGAGCCAGCAGGTGCAGGTACTTGTATCGCGCGACGAGCTGCCCGACGGACTGCGCGGAGAACAACACCTCGGCGGAATAAAGCGGACCCCGCTTGTAGATCTCGATCAGCCGCCGCTGCAGCACCGTGCGCTTCATCGAGGCTTCGCGCTCCGATTTCTGGAGGTCGGTGGTGGTCGTCTGCACCTCGTCGGTGATTGCGATCATCTGCTGGTCGAGGGACTTCACCATGCGCGCGGTGGCGTCGTGCTGCTTGTCGAGAAGATTCACCTCATCGCGGATCTCATGGGCGGTGTTCTGGAGCCCGCTCATTTTCTTCTCGAGCTCGTCGCGCTCGGCGCGAATGCGGGCGAGCTCATCGCGCTGCGCGTTGACCCGCGCTTCC
>Ga0193707_1000214_pt1 | contig 18323 bp, 23 predicted proteins | sample U3c2metaG_FD_143043 | JGI IMG/M metagenome (GOLD analysis project Ga0193707, IMG submission 143043) | Soil microbial communities from a riparian zone of the East river system, Colorado, United States - U3c2 | ecosystem: Environmental > Terrestrial > Soil > Riparian zone | place: USA: East River... | reverse complement strand
ATCGTTGGCCATCGCTGCTACCCCTTCGTTAAACTATCGATGTCGTTTTTGAGCCGGAGCACCGCTTCCGGTTCACGGCTGTCGTAATACCCACGGATACGCGCTTCTTTGTCCACCAAGACAAAACGCGGGCTGTGCGGGATCAGGCCGCTCGGGTCGCTATTGTTGGGCATTGCCGCAACGGCTAAATGGAAACCATCCAAGATCAAACGAAAGATTCGGTCGCGCTCGCCCGTCAAAAAATACCAGCGCTTGGCGTCGGCCCGGTACCTGTCCGCGTAAAGCGTCAATGCCCGAGGTGTGTCGCGCTCGGGATCGACAGTAAACGATACCAGCTGAATGTTCGGATTGGCGGCGAATTCCTCTTGCAACTTGGCCATCATTGCTGTTTGCAACGGGCAAGTGTCGGTGCAGCTCGTATAGATGAGCCAAATTTTTCCACGCAATTGCTGCAAACCAATCACTCTGCCATCCCGTTCGGTCAGGGTGAATTCCGGTACGGTGCCATATTCGTTCATACCGTTTGCAGAACTACTCTGATCTGATCCGAAACGAGGGTGAGGCCCGAGGCGAAGCCAAAGCGCGGTGCCAAGAGCGATGCCCAAGCCGGCAACGGCAAGGCCAAGCAGGATAAATCGAGTTTTCGAATGATCCATGTTAGAAGTCAACTAAGCAGCAAAGATTCTAACGAGAAATTCATCGTTTGTGTAGAGATGGCGCCGGGCTTGAACAATGTGTCGATTGCATTAACCGATCAGATGCTCGAATCTACTCAACCGGCTAAGTTAGTGGTTGGGTTCAGACATATACGACGCACGCCCTATATGTTATCCCGGTGGCACTTTTTGAATGAGGGTGCCATTGGAATATAGCTCATAGCCTCGGATGCTCAACTCATAACCGCGCGGCGGGTGGTCGGAGAAGTCGGTGACGACGAGATCGAGCACGACAACTGTCTCACCTTTGGCGGGCACTTGAAATGAGAGTTTCACCGCGCCGATGGTATTTTTAACCGCCGCGGACCGGCGGGTTTTTTTAAGGAGAGCGTCGATGCTCTTGATCTTAAGATGAAGCGCGTCGAATGATCCCGGATTAATTTCTCCGCGAAATACCCGTGCGGTTTTTTTGCCGATGTATTGGGTCAGATCGACGGCGGCGACCGACGGTTGTAATTCTTTCCAGCCCGTTTGCCAGAACATGAGACCCGCCTTGGGACTGATCAATACTTTGTCGAGGACGATATCGAGCTTGGCAAAATCGCCGATCGCTTCACGATGATCCTTGATTTGGATTTCGAGCACACCATGTTCGCTTTCGGCGGCGAACACTGGATTGACGAAAAGGCATGAAGCGATAAAGGGCAGAACGTGGAAAAACCACCAGGAATACCTCGACAGACTCTGCATGAGCTGAAAAATTCCGAGTCTTCGACGTTTCGGCAGTAATGTTAGGGTTTGCGCGCGCGCAGCCACTCGATGTCTTTGAGAACTTCCTTGTCCTGCCATTTGTCGCCGTAGTAGTCGACCCGACGATTGCCTTGGCGATCCACCAAAGTCGTAAACGTCGTGTGCTGGACTTGTCCGGACTCGTTTTTGACGACGTGAATGCCGAAGTCTTTCCATACTTTGGCCAACTCCGGCCGGGTGCCGGTAAGAAACGACCAATTTTTCAAGTCGGCTTTGAATCGGCCGGCGTAGTCCTTCAAAATCGGCCCTGTGTCTTGTTCGGGATCGGTGGTAATGCTCAGCAACAGATAGTCTTTAACCTTTTTTTCCTCCAACGTCCGCTGGATTGCCGCGAAGTTGGCCGTCAACAGCGGGCACACGTCAGGACAGGTCGTGAATATGAAAGTAATCAGAATTAATTTTCCTCGTGCCGCGGCGAAGCGAAACGGTTTGCCGTCTTGATCGGTGAGCTTGAAGTTCGGAACGGCCGTTTTCACTACTCGGCGGCCTATTTCGCTCGGTGCTTTGGGTGGGATAGGGATATGAGACCAAGCGATTGACGAGCAAAGGCTCGTGGTGACTAGGGCAAAAACAATCGCCCGGCTAATCTTCGATTTTGAACTCATACGTGACGTCGAGACTTTTGATGCCGTCGGGCAAATCGCCGCGAACGACATAGGTGCTGTTATAGATCTGCTCTTCACCTGGACGAAGCCGCACAGGAAGTAAAAGGGCGCATTCGACGAGATCCAAATATTGCGCGAGCTCCTTTGGCTCGACCCGGTGCGCGATGCGAGTGATAACTTCGCGGGACGCGCGATTTTTTACTTTGAATCCGATCGTAAACAAGTCATCGGAGCGTGCGACCGTTTCCTTGGTGATGGGCTCCGCCACGATCTCGCCGTTGTGCGGCAGAACCGTGGCAAACTTGACCTTGACGCCGGCGGCCCAGTCGAGTTTAATTTTCCAAAGCGCGTCTTCTTTCACCAAAACGAATTCTTCCTCGCCCTCGATCATCGGCAATTTCCGTTGACGAATCAGGTTGTCGATGGTCGTCAGAATCTTCTTTTGCGCCGGCGCCGGCAGGGCGTTCAACCGTTTCTCATCCCAGTCGAGCAATAAATTCGAAACTCCGTTGGCATCAGGGAGTTTCATGGCGACTCGGATGCGATTCGCTTTCCCGTCCGGTTGTTCCGATACAGCTTTGAGCTCGATCAGACTGGCAAGCTTGCGCGCGGCTTCCAACGCGAAACCGCTGAACGGACCATGCTCGCGGACGTAATCCTTTTGCGGTTTCAACCGCTGATCTTCGCTGGCGATGAAACGATACGCGTGGCGAAAATCGCGCGCATAGAGCAATTTGAGATATTTCGACAAAGCCTGGGTCGGTTCCTCAGGACGTCTGTCGCCGGCCGCGCTGATCCAATAGATCGCGGGCAGCGCTAGCGTGACGGCGGTAAAAACGAACAGAAGAAAATTTTTAACGGAACGGGGCATTCGAGCGGTTAAGGCAGAATATTGATCGAAGACCCCCGCTCGGATTAGCGTCCCTTTGCGGGAATGGTCCAAAGATAAATCGTACGTCCCTCGACGCGCTCGACTCTCTCCGGTTTCCAGTCGCCCATATCGAAGGCATGGGAGACGATGCGCGAGCCCGGTTTGAGCTGACTCAAAAGATTGGGTTTCAACTTTAAGTTGACGTCGGGTAGCAAATACATGGTTACGACCGACGCAGGCGAAAAGTCGACGGTCAGAATATCCTGCTGGCGAATCTCGGCCAAATCCTGAACCCCCGCGTTGCGAATATTCTCGCGCGATTCCTTCACCAGATCGCCGTCGATTTCAAAGCCGATAGCCTTGGCGCCTCTTTTTGCCGCCGCGATGACGATCCGGCCGTCGCCCGATCCCATGTCGAACACGACATCGCCTTTTTTCACCCCTACAAGCTCGACCATCTTATCCACCACCACTTGTGGTGAGGGAACGAACGGCACGATCTTTTTCGATTCAAAGGATGAATCTTGAGCGTTGGCAACGCCGACCGAAAGGGGTTGGACGAGATTGAAGCTGCCCAATTGACATAGGCTGACGATGGCCCAAAACTGCAGGACAAAAGCTCGGCTAAAGTTTTTCATCTGTTCCCGCCTCACGATGGATTAGGCGAACGATTTCGGTTTTCTTTGAGGACAATTAATCACAAATAAGATGGGTCTGCTAGATAGGGGAGTTCATCCCGCGTCAACGCATCACTGAAGCTGGCGGAAATCGTAGGTCAAATTCAATTGACGAATGCCTTCGGGGAGGCTGCCTCTTAACATGTAGGTGCCGGAAAATTCCTGTTCCTTTTCGGGCTGAACTGTGACCGGCAAGAGGAAACCACATTGAACGAAATCGAGAAAATCGGCGATAGAGCTCGGTTCGACGAGATGTCCAATGCGCGCGGTGACCGGCTGCTTGGCATGGTTCTTGATTTTTAAAACAATCTCGAACACCTCGCCGGGCTGTAAGACAAATTCATTCTTCGAAAGCGCAACGTCCAGGTCTGTTGACTTAGATAGGTCGAGCCGGAGCGGGATCTTCACACCAGCGGCCCAGTTCAAAAAAATGCGCCAGTCGTTCGATTCCTTGACCAGCTCGAATGTTTCTTCACCTTGGCTCATTGCGAACGAGCCTTCGCGGCCCCTTTGGTCAAGCGAATCGATGAGTCGTTTTTGCTCGGCCGGCGGCAAGGCATTCAAACGGTACGGATCCCAATTGAATAGCAGTGGCGCGAGTTTTTGTGGGTCGGGAACGAGGTATTTGATCGACATGTGAACGCGATTCGGCGATCCCTGTGTCTTTAGGGTTTGAATTTCGACATATTCGCTGAGCTTTCTCGCCGCCTCGAGTATGAAGCCGCCGTACGAACCGCGCTGCTGAACGTAACGGTTCAAATCGCGCACTTTGCGGTCTTCGGTGGAGATGAAGCGATAGGCGGCGACAAAATCGCGAGCGTACGTGGCGCGCACGTAAGCCTGAAGGACGCGCGCCGGATCTTGGTCTGAAAGGGATGGCTCGGCTGGCCAAGTCATGCGGTTCGCCGCCAGTAAACTGACGAAAATGATCGGCACGGTGAGCCAGGCCATTTTTGCTCTATCGCTAGAAATCATTCGCATGCATACTCCAAGGATTCCAAAACATATTTGCCTGATTCCCGACGCAATGAAAACTGCTCCGCAAACAAAACGTCTAACCGATAATCGATCGGGTCCCTAACGGCGCGGCGATAATCTCCTGCTTATTCGACCGGTTCACTTAGTCGTGAAAGTCACTTTGTCCGCCGCGTCGAGCTCCGTGTTGTGATCGCCGGTCGTGACTCTGAGCTCGAGGGTGTGCTGCCCTGGCTTGATGCCGTTCAGAGTTCCTTTCGCACCTTTGAACATACCGGCCATCTCGCCGTCGATGTAGGCGTGGACATGTTCGCCGATCTTGCCCTTGGTGAGTTTGAATTCGAGCGGCACGGATTCTCCCTTAATGACTTGGCCCGCTTTTGGAGAAACAATTTTGACACTGGCGCCTTGAGCGGGCTTGAGAGCCGATTTCGCGGGCATCTTTTCAGTCTGCTTGGTTGGTGCTTCCATGCCCTTCATGTGGTCGTGGTTTTCTTGAGCGACTGTGACGAAACCCACGGACAAGAATCCAATCAATAGAGCAGCGGACAAATTCAAAATTCTCATATTTTTCTCCTCGACTCATTTGACGATGAATTCAACGCGATCCTTAGCATCCAATTCCGTTTGATGATCAGCGGCGACGACGCGGAGCTCCAAGGTATGTCGACCGGGCGCAATGCCATTCAAGGTTCCCTGTTTGCTTTCAAACATACCCATCAGTTCGCCGTCGACGTACGCGTGCACGTGCGCGCCGCGCTTGCCTTTGGTTAAAGCGAATTTCAACGGCACTTTATCGCCAGTGAATATTTGTTGGGCAGATGGAGACAAGATTTTAACCCGAGCGCCTTCGGCGGGCTTTGGCGGTTGAACACTGACGGTGGCGGTCGTTGAATTCGCAAACCGATTCATCGCGGCGGCTTGGTGCAGGGCATGAAGTCCTGGTGGAAGCACGGTCAGCAGGCCGGTGGCGCTGAAAATCAGTAAACCCATGATACTTTCGACGGCGATTCTCCGCAATGATTTCTTGTTCGCCGACGGCTGGTTGTCGCCGGCGCGCGCGAGGCGTTTCAGCAAGGGTTTTGTTGAGAATAAATTCAGCGCGCCTAATCCGAGCATAAGAACGAAGAATACTAGTTTGAGTATCAGAGTTTTCCCATAGTCGGTATTTACCAGTGTTTCAAAACCGCCGACGTGGATCCAGCTTTGATAGGCACCCGTGGCGATAATCAGTGCGATGCTGACAAGAGCGAGACGAGAGAAGCGATTGACGATTTCCGCACGCCACGAAGCCGATTGTGGCCAGCGTTTGGCGGCAAGAGAAAGTATTCGGCACAGAGCCATCAGGCCGCCGGCCCAAAGCGCCGTCGCGATTGAATGGAGCGCGTCGGCGGCGATCGCAATGGCGGCGCCTTCGCGCACGGCCGCGGCATGACTCATCAAACTGCGGCTTGCTACCAGTGGCAATGCTAATAACGCGAGTGTTTGAACGGCTTTGAGGCCGTTCGCCCTTTTCACAAAAGCCCAAACAATTAGAGTCAACGCCGCGCCATAGGCTTCGCGTCCAAGCCAGACATGACCGCTTTGCGTCATCGTAAGATAGCGCCAAAGCAACTCGAGCGACGGGATCGCGCGCTGAATTTTTGCGCCTTGTAAGAATAGAGCGATGAGCGCGATGCCAAGAAATGCGCTCAACGAGATTAAACCCCCATGCACGAGACTCGCGCGAAACGTCCGTGGGTCGCCGCCCGGCAATAAAAAACCGGCGGTGACGATCTGTCCAAGAAACAGCGCGAGCGAGATAAAGCTCAACGCGGAAACGATAGCTTCGAGCGCGAGCATGGAAATGACTATTTACCACCCGGGCTGAATGTGAAGTGCAGCGTGCCTTCGGTTATATGGGTATCCACGGAGAGTACTTGCCATTCGACAGTATAATTTCCGGCAGTTAAAGGCTTCAGATCGATTGCGACGGTGTCATCGGCCAATTGACGCAATTTATCTTGGCTTACCACTTCGCCGTTGGCTCCCTTCACCGTGATCCGGCTGAACGCGAGCTCGACGCCCTCGGTGAATTGCATACGGACTTCGCGTGGCGATTCTTTGAGCGCGGCGCCGTCTGCCGGAGACACGATGATTGGGTAAGCGTGTGCGAAAGCCTGCTGAATCCGGGCACAAAACAGTGCGGCCAGAACTAGGTTAGCTGCGATTAAAAACTTGAAAGACATACGTTGCCTCGTAAGAATGCTTGTCGGTTCGCTCGGACGATTGACGAATATCTTCGTCAAACTTGACCCGGGCAAGATAGGTGTCCGGTGCACCAACCGTGACGTGGACGCGCCCCTGGCTATCGGTTTTCAGATCTTGCGCGGAAGCCGCACTGGCCATTTGGCCAATGACGGTTACCGACCGGTTTGCTGCCGGCTTGCCGTTTAATAACACCTGGAGGATCAGAGTACTTTTCTCGGCAGTGCCGAAAGGATTGCTCACCGGGATGATCTCCAAAAGATTATTCAGTGCAAAGGTTCTCTCGAAGCCGTTCGTCTTTTGTGCCTCCGCGACCTTCGGATTGCCCAGTGCAACGAATGCCGATCTGGCATTTCTCATCGTGCGCAGTTTGGGCCCGTCACCTTGTTGCAGGTTTCGCTCCTGTCGAGCCAGAACGATATAAACGCCTTCTGTTTTTGGCGTGAACTGCGCCAGATGAAAACCTTTCGGACCCTTGGGTCCGGTCTTGTCGGGATCTTCGCCGAGGTCGACAATCGTGTTGGTGAGATCGTTTATTTTCCCGGACGGATCGATAACGAACAATTTAGTGTACTGTGCGTCCCATTTGCCGGCGAGACGAAAACTTCCATGTTCGTTGGAGTGATTGCCGTGCATGAGCGCAATAGACACCGGCTGGCCCTTTTCGACGATCGGGTTGAGCTGGATCCAGCCGTCGTGGCCATGGACTGAGCGCGGCAAGATTAGCGCCGCGCTGATTAGCAAGAATATTTTTAATTTTAGACTTGTCATTGCTATCTCCGTAAACTTGTTCCGAGGACACGCCGTTAAAGATCACCTTTCACTAGATCTGCCGGCGATTGTAAATGTGAAGTCCCCTTCGGTGATGTGGGTGTCTTTCGAAAGGGCTTTCCAAAAAACTCGGTAACTGCCGGCGGCTAAATTCGGTAGATCGACTTCAAGGACGGTTCCGTCCGACCCGGTGACGCGACTATTGCCTTTATCGACTTGTTGTTTGGCCAAGTTGTAAACCGTGATGATGCTGAAAGCCGGCTCCAATTCGCCGTCGAACCAAATCGTCACTTTGGGTGGAGAGCTTGCAACCGTCCAGCCCACCCGCGGCTCTGAACGCACCGGAAAGGCGTGTCCTTCGCTGATCGCGGGAAGAGCCACAATCGCGACAAGAGATGCCAGCAATACGACCGAACGAAACACTATCAAAGGGGTTCACTTTGAAGTTGGCCCGATCACTCCCCACGGCGTCCATGTGAAAATGTTCGGCCAGATGTCGTCTATGAAGACATGAATCAGTCCTGTAACACCGACATTTTTCCCGGAAAAATTATTTATCGGCACCTGCGCTTCCAAACCGAGCTGGACGTATTTCCCCGCCCAGATCACACCGGGGTTGGCAAACGCTGACGTGTGACGTTTTTCCGGTCCGGAAATAGGCGATTCGAAATTGAACTCGACGACCGGGAACATTCTGTCAAAGGGCGCACTCAAGCCGACGTCTTTTATCGCCGACTGCAGGTAAGGGATGCTATAGATCAGCGCCGCTCCATAGCTGAGAGTCGTTGTATTGCGCTCCTTCTCATCGCCGCTGCCGGTAAATCGGTTGGCCGGATTATTGACGGCGAAGGAGCCGGTAATTGAGAATGGCTTCAGGAAGTCTAGCGAATCCGGTAAGTCGCCCAAGCCTTTGCCGAAGAAGAAAGCCGGAGAGATGGTTGTGACCCTTTCGGCGACCCGTTTGGAACCGACGCTGCCAGCTTCGACTCCCAGACCTAGGCTGAATATGCCTTCGTGTTCGACACTGCGAAAAAGTGCGTACTTTGCGGAAAATTCCGGGTTGGCGGCGCCGGATGTCCGGCGCGCATCGGCTTCGCGGGGCTCGACAAACAAATATTCCCATCCGACGCCCAACGCGAAATCAGGAGTAAGGCGCTTCGAGAACTCGAACCCGACGCTGGTTTCCCTGCCTTGCTCATTTTTGCTGCTTCTTTGAAAGCTCAAGAGATCCATCTCGTCGGACGGAAACGGATCTTCAAGGGTGAGCGTAGACGGAATAAACCGCTTGCCAATAACGCCATGAGCGTGCGCTGCCGCCGCGAAAAAAGTCGCGCCGAAGAGCGCGCCGAGCATGACGATGAAACATCGCTTCATAAACTCCTCCATAGAAAAATACCTCGCGCGTTCATTGCCGGTAGAGAACTCGGTGATGACGCGCGTGTTAGAAATAGCCCGCGATGTGGCAGTCAGGCTGAAGGAGGAGCGCGAATCTGGAACGCGGCTGGAAGAAAATTGAACCCATTGTCAGCTGCATGGAAGAAAGTGAAAGTCTGGACAATAATCGGCAGTGAAGCCGGGAGAATTTGCCAGGCCAAGCCGAGAGAGCAGCGGCTGGCCGAGACCTGAAAAACACAATTCGAGTCGGATGACGTACGGTTGTCGTGTCTGCCGTTCGAATGCTCATGATCCGTTTCTTCGTGATGCGCCTTGGGCGACTGATCGAAAACGTGGTGGACCTGATGCGGCGCGGAACAGAGTAAAAATAACAGAAAAGAGGCAGCCCAGAATGCGGACGCGCAGCGTTGGAGCACTGACAGAGGACGATGAGGCGTGTGTTTCATCGACGAGCCGACTGGGACGATTCTATACACCCTTTGGAAAACGATCAAGCACTTTATGCACGGTGGCAGCAAAAAGTGACGGCGTGAGCGCGATTAAACAGTCAGTGCTCGTGGCTCGCCGCCGGCTTTTTGCCGCGCACAATCAAGGCTGATTCCAATAGAAGGAACAACGCCGCTGATGTCAGCACGATCGTTGCGGCGGAGGAGATGTCGAAAGCGAAGCTCAATAACATTCCCGCGGCGCCACAAAACGCGCCGAGCAGCGGCGAGACAATCAGCAGAGTTTGAAAACGCTGCGTCAAGTAGCGCGCGATCACGGGCGGGATCACCATGGCGGCGGCAACCAACGTTACGCCGAGGATTTGTGTCGAAACGAGGACGGTAACAGCCAAGAGCATAATGAAAAGGAGGTCGATTTTACCGGTGGAAACGCCGTAAGCCGATGCAACCTCGGGATCGAATGTCGAGAAGAGTAACGGTCGACGAATCACGAAGAGCGCGCAGGATACAAGGAGAGAGACTAGGACAACGATCCAGACGTCGGTGTGTGTAATACCGAGAATATTGCCGAAGAGTGCGGCTTCGATATTGCGCGTGAAACTTCGATGGGTCGAAATGATCGCCACGCCGAGAGCAAAACTGGAGGTTGTCACGACACCGATAGCCGCGTCAGCGCCGACCCAGCGGCGGTGGCTGATGCCGTGAATTAAGACGCCGGCGAGTAATGCCCACAGGCCTCCGCCGATAAAAAAATTGATGTTCAAAACGTAGCTAAGCACCGCGCCGCCAAAAATGGCGTGGGACAGGCCGTGGCCGATGTAGCTCATGCGGCGCAGCACGACGTAGACGCCGATAAAACCACAGAGCGCGCCGATGACCACTGCCGCGATGAAGCCGTTGCGGAAAAATTCGTATTCAAAGGGGGTTAGAAAGGACATCACATGTGGAATGCGTTCGAGTCGTTCCAATGGTTCCAAATGTTCCAAAGGTGAGGATCCATCAGAGTGCAATGAACGATTGGAACGGCTGGAACGAGTGAAACGATTGGAACCATTGAGCGAAATTAATTATGCGGCGCGTGGGGGCGTTCGCCGATCATGACCATGCCGTCTTGGTGCAAGACCACCATCTCGCCGCTGTAGACATCTTGTAAAACCTTGGCCGTGAACACTTCGTTCGGCGGGCCCTCGGCAATCAACCGGCGATTCAAGCACACAGCCCAGGGCAGATGAGCGGCCACCCAGTTTAAATCATGCGCCGTCAGGACGATGGCAACTCCTTGATGATTAATTTCGTGCAAAAAGTGAATCACGTCGTCGCGCGATCGGATATCGAGTCCCGATGCGGGCTCGTCGAGCAAGATCAATTCGGGATCACCCAACAGAGCCCGTCCGATGAACGCCGCTTGCTGTTGGCCGCCGGAGAGTTCCCGGATGTGGCGATGGCCCAAGCCCGCGAGATTCAATCGTTCCATAATTTCTCGTAGCTTGCGTTTTTCGTTTTCGCCAATGCCGCCGATCCAACGGCTCCTAACGAAGAAGCCCATGCCGATCACTTCCTCGACGGTGATTGGAAAATTCCAATCGATGGTTTCCAATTGCGGTACGTAGCCAATGCGTTCCAACGACGAACGTTTTAACTCCTGTCCGCGCTGCAGAACCTTCCCGGACGTCGCCGGAACCATGCCGAGAACCGTGCGCAACAACGTGGTTTTGCCACCGCCATTGGGTCCGACGATGGCCATGAATTGTCCCGGCCAGATTTTCAACGACACACGGGTCAATGCCGGCGTGGCTCCGTAACCGTTGCTCACGTCGACGAGCTCGACGAGCGGAACGGTAGCGACGCGAGCAAGGGATTGCTCTTCAAGGCCCGGAGGATGAAGGCTGTGCGGATCGCCGGGCCGATGGTCGTGTGGATTTGCCATGGGTTAGTTTTTTCTCCGATAGTCGGCGTGGGAGCCGGCCACCGGCGTCGGATCGACCTTTTTCAGCGCTTCTGCCGAGCCGCCGAGAGCTTCGAACATTATCGTCATATTTTCCATCATCATGCCGATATACGAATGCCGCGGATCGCCGGGTTTACCGGGCAGCTCATCGTCGCGGAGCTTGTCTATATATCTGCTTTTCCCTTCGCGTGCGATCTGTTCGAGGACGGGGCTCGGAAAAACTTCCGAGCCAAAAACCGCAGGAACTTTTTCTTTGCGAATCTGTTCGATCAATCGGATCACTTCCTTGGGGCTGGGATCGGCAAAGTCCGACGGTTGCACGGCGCCGATCACTTGGAAACCATAGCGGCGCGCAAAATACGGCCAGGAGTCGTGGTAGGTGAGCAGGCGCCGGTTGTTCGCGGGAATGGTTTGGATCGCGTCCTTAATCGCTTGATCAAGCGTTTCGAGCTTCTTCACAAATTGCGCGGTATTTTGTTCGTACGCGGATTTGTTTTTCGGATCGAGGCGAATCAGCTCGTCTCGCACTAGAGTCGCGTAGCGCATCGCGTATGCCGGATTTAACCACAGGTGTGGATTCGGATGCCCCTGCTCCTTGGGAAAGCTGAAATCGTAGATGTACTCGGCTTCGGTTATCGTTTTTTCGCCAAGGGAATAGATGGATGCGCCCTGCGGCAAATTCGCTTGCGCGAGTTTTAGCGTGGGGGTTTCCAGATCGAGCCCGTTAAGGATCATCAGTTGCGCGCCGCTCAGCAACCGGCTGTCAGACGGTGCGGGCTCGAAGGTATGCGAATTGACTCCCTCGGGAATGATTCCGGAAACGCCCGCTTTGTCTCCGGCGACGTTTTCCACGATGCTCGTGATCGGCGCAACCGTCGTGACGATTTTCAATCTTTGCGCAGCACCGGGATCGCGGCTTTGCTCTTTTCTCTGACAGCTCAGGCTCAGAGAAAGCCCGAACAAAGCCGCGAGCCATATCCATTTCATTGGCATCGTTTTCAGGTGTCTTTGAAACCGCCAAATACGGCGCGGCTTTCGCCTTGCCAGAAGATTTTCACGCGTTTAAAACCGGCGGCTCGCAGCCACATCATCTGATCTTCCCAAGGCGGCCGCGACCGATCAAAATTCAAGAAGCAGCCGCCCGTTTTTACGAGTGGATAAACATCGTGATAGATCGCTTCAATGATTTTCGGTTCGCGCACGTTGTGAATTGCGATCGACGAAACCACCGCTTCGAAGGATCCTTTGAGTTTTTCGCTCCAGCCTGCTCGGGCGAAATCGCAAAGAACGTACTCGAACCGCCCGGTGAGATTTCTCATGCGCTCGGCACCGAGCTTCGCCATCTCCTTGGAGCCGTCCTGACAGATTGCCCTAGCTTTGGGAAACCGGTTCAGGAGAAATTGCGTCAGCGCGCCGTACCCGGCGCCGAGATCTAGAATTCGAATCGGCCGGTCTTTACTAAAAGGAATGGTGTCGGCGAGCAAAGTAAATGCCGCGTGGCGATCTTTTTCTTTGGGATCCTGACCTTTCGCCCAGTTCGAGACATATTCATCCGAATCCCAATCGTGGTGATCGTGGCGATGGGAAATAGAATCCGATGTGTTTGCCATGATTAATCTCCTTCCTTCACTGCGATTTATGGTTACTCATCTTTGCAACCTGAAACGATAAAGGTAACTAAACTCCGCGGGGACGTGCTGACCGTCGCGCTGCGCCGGCTCAAAGCGCGACTGCTTCACTGCTTTGAGCGCTTCTTCGTCGAATCCCGCGCCGCCGCTCTTGATGATTTCCGCCCTGGTGACTTTGCCCTCGGGATCGACTTCGATTCTGAGCGTCACATCGCTTTCCAATCCCATGCGCAGAGCCATCGGCGGGTACGAGGCGCGAGCGGTTTGAATCGGTTTCGCCTCGCGGTTGGTGCGAATCGGAGGTATCCGTGCTGGCAAACCAGGCGCGCCGGCGCCGCGCCCGAGGCCGGCGATTGCTGTGCCGGCGCCGTCTCCGGCGTTCCCGGAGCCGGTCGTGACTCCGATATCGCCGGCCGCGCTTGTCACTCCGGATGCGCTACCGCCACCTTCGGATGTTGCGCTCTCCAGAGTTGAATTCAGTGGCATTGACGGTGGCGTTTGGATTTCATCCGTTTTTGTAATTTCGTTCTTAACCGCCGGATGCGGAGGCAGCTCAGCGAAGACCGATTGGCGCGCACGCTTTGCCGGCGGTGGTTTCGGTAGCTCGGTCTTTGTCGCCTCCTCCCTAAGCGGACGAATCGTTTTGTGGTCCTGAACTGGATCCAATAGCGCGATCGGAATTAGGTTGTGCTCCCGGAAATGGTTCCGTTGACCGACCACCGTCGACGCCAGCACGAGCACCGTGAGATGGATGAGAGTCGACGCCACGAGAGAGGGAGCGAGTGAAAAGTGTTTCGTCATCTTGCTACCTTGGGCTTGGCTGTTTCATTGGAGTGCGCAGCAACACCAGGAGGCTCATGGCCAGAAGATAGGAAGTCGAGATTACGGTGAACGCGGGGCCAAAACCGTAGTGGGTCATGACGCCGCCGGTGATCACCGTCCAAAATGGAATCGAAACGAAGCCGATAAAATAGTAAAGACTAAATGCCGCGTCGAAAAGATCCTCGCCGACGAGGTCCGCCAGCAGAGCCTGCGTCAGGGTCTGGCGCGACGTAACCGCGGCACCGTAGATCACTAGGTTGAAAAAAAGCCCGGCTGAAACGTTTTGTTGCCAGGCGAGCCAGAGGGTGCACAGCGCCGACATCAACAATGACGCTTGAATCACCAACTTGCGGTTGAAACGATCCGAGATCCAGCCCCAGACAAACGGCCCTATGAGACTTCCGACCTGGATAAACGTGAAAAGAAACGCGCCGTAGGTGATGCTGACGTCAAAATCATGGACGAAGTGGGGAATGATGTAGACTTCATTGATGTCTTGACCGCGCCCGGCGGCGCCGGCCATAAAGACCAGCGACACGAGCAAAATGTTCTTGTCTTTGAAACACGCCTTATATGCGTCCCAGCCCAGCGGCGTGAGGCGAGATTTCCGTTGGTCTAACGAAGCCGAGTGCAGGGTGTCGCGAAAAACGAAGCAGACCATCCCGATGAGGGTTGCTAAAATTCCAACGACCCAAAAAACACCGCGCCATCCGACGTAGGTGACCAACACCGCTGCCATCAACGGCGCCAGCAGGCTGCCGATCTGTCCCGCTGTCGAGTGAAAGGCCAACGTGCGGCCACGCGCAGCTCCGAATTGACTTGCGAGCATGCTCGATCCGACCGGGTGTTGCGGGCTGGAACCGATGCCGCCGATCAAGCGCGCCGTAAAAAAATGATTAAAGTTGGAAGCGAAGCCAGTGGCGGCGACGGACAGCCCAAGCAAGCAGTTGCCGACGCCGAGGATCACGCCGCGCCGAACATAGGGGACGACAAATCCGTAGGCCGCCTGAAAGACGCTGCCTAGGGTGTTGTACACGGCGGCGAGCGAAGCGATGGCGATATAGCTCATGCCCAATTCTTTCATCATGAGCGGATAGATGACGCCGAGCATGGCGGATTGAAAATGGTTGATGAAGTGAGCACTACAAACGATTGAAAAAATTGCCGTGCGTCTGGCGGAGGCTTGGCTGATCGTTGGCTCTACCATAGGTGCACTGTGACTCCTGCTTTGACCGTAAATGGGTCGCCCGGCGTGAAGTGGGCATCGAGGGTCCCAATTCCCAATGGCTCGCTTTGCAGTCTGGACTCAAACACATGTTCGGCGGATCGCCATTTCTTGTTCGCGAGATTTTGAAACTGGACGAAGAACTCGTAGCGCTTCCAAACGTATTTTAGGAACAGATCGAAAATCGTCGACGTCGGCGTCAGAAAACTGCCGTCTTCGTTGCCGTAGCGCCGGCCGATGTGACGCATCTGCAAGCGCGCTTGAATGCCCGAGTCGTGGCGCGCGGTGATACCGGTGAAAGCGAGAAAGCGCGGCGCCAGCGCGACATGGTCGCCGTTGATAAATCTTGCCCAGGTGTAAGAGAGGTCCAAATCGTAAGCTAGCCACGGCAAAATGTCATAGCGGAACTCGCTCTCTATGCCGCGCCGCCGGCTCGCGCCGCCGGGCTCGAAGGTGCCTTCGTCGCCGACGAACACAAGCTCGCTTGCCAGATAAGAACGCCAGTAGGAAAGGGTTACATCTAAAGCGTCGAAGAAGCGCGACTTCGCACCAAGCTCGCCGCCCCAGAACCGGGGTATTTGCTTGTCTTGGTCCTGAACGAACACACGGGCATCGTTGCTATGAAAGCCGCCGCCGAAATTCAAAAAAAGATCGGTGGCCTTGGCGACGTTGTTGTCCTTGAACGGCGTGAAGATGAAATTGAGCTTGGGGTTGACGATGGTGGCCGTGCCGTCGCCAGCGATCGGATTGACGATTGTTGTTGGATCGCCTTTCTGCTTGACGTCGAAGATAAAACTATCCATGCGAACGCCGAGTTGAGTTCGTAACCAATCGGTCGGCTTGATTTCCTGTTGGGCAAACAACGCCAGATTGGTTTGTTGAATGTCGTTGTTGCTGAGCGTGGGCGAGATATTGCCCAATTTTGTCGTCCGGCGGCGGTCGGTCTGGCTGAACAGACCAACACGGATGTGGTCAAAGCGACTCTGGAAACCGACGAAGGTCTCCATCGGTAAGCCGATAAGATTATAGTTGCGCCGGTAATTGATGTTGTTGCCGATTAAAAAGCGCTTGTCGTTTTGTTCGATGCCGTCGCCGTTGACGGGGTCGTTCAAAAACAAGCTGAAATTCGACCACAATTGGAGCTTGTACCAGGAGATCCAGGTCTGAGCGTTGAACGCTTGATTGGAATCCGCGTAGTTGTAAATCAAGCTCAAATTTTGCCGTTCCGATTTTCCGCCTTCACTCGGGTCGAAGGAGCCGAACCGACCGATCTCACCGCCTCGAACTGCGCGTGCCGGAATCTCGCCGGAAGCGTTCCAGCCGGTTTTGAAGAACGTTCCGAGAAAACTCAGATTGGAATTCGCTGTGGCCAGCAGCCCGAACTTGGTCAGAATGTTATACCGGATGTAATCGTTAGGGTTTTTGAACGGTCCGTCGTTCATGTAAACCTCGCCCGCTATATACGGACTGAGAATTGTCCCTTCGGGCGGCGCAAAAATTCCGACGTATCGCTGTGTATTGTAGCTTCCGCCGCTTAGAGTGAGCGTGCTGTCTTTGCCTCTCGTCTTCGTAATTATGTTCATCGCGCCCGAGGTAGCAAAGTCGCCGAGATTCACAAAGTAAGGACCTTTATAGATTTCCACTCTCTCGATGGTTTCGGGGATGAGCCAGTGCAGATCCGCATATCCTTGACCGTGGGCATGGCTCACCATGTTGACCGGAATGCCGTCGATAAAAACGGCGAAGTCGGTTCCGTGATCGGAGTCGAATCCACGGAATAGAATCTGGTCCGCTTTGCCGCCGCCATGATGCTGGCCGATGATCAGGCCCGGAGTTAGCCGCATGACGTCGCTCGGGGTATTCGACGGACGAAGCTCCAAGTCTTTTTGCCAGCGCGTTTGCTCGGTGGCGGCGGAGGTTGGCTGTTGACCCCAGACGTAAACCTCGACTGGTTCTGCAGTGCTCGATTGAGTCTGCTGTGCGAGCGCAGTCTGGGTCTGAATCGCAAACGTTCATCACTAAAATGAGAGTATTCACAAGTTGTAGTCGCACGGTTGTCAGAATCGCGAAATAGCATGAAATGTATTTTCGTGTTACCATCGTGCAAAATTTTTAATGCTTCATTTCCGGAGTGGTTGTTACGAGTTTGCCGTTCTGAACTCCTTTGGTAGCGATCAGTTTGCCGGCAACTTCATGGACCTTATCCGCACCACCTCGAACCACGATGACTTCCAAGCAATTGTGCGCGTCGAGATGAATATGCAAGCTGGCATTGACCACGACACTGGCGCGATGCTGCATGTCGGCCAGGACATCACTCAAGTGGTGAGTTCGATGATCGTATAAAAGACTTATAACGCCGACTACTTCTTCGCCGCCTTTGCCGACCTTTTTTTGAATCAAGTGGTCGCGAATCAGATCCCGAATCGCCTCCGAGCGATTCTCGTAGCCGAGACCTTCGATGCTTTTGTCGAAGGCCTCAAGCAGATCATTTTCCAGCGATACGCCGAAGCGAGACAAGTGATGCATAAGCTCGACCTAACTGGGTAACACGAATTTAAATTTTGTGTCAATATCAAGGGTATATATCCCGGAGTTGGAAGGGCGCAATACGTGTGTTACGTGTCTATTTGGTGAAGCAGCGCAGATTCGGACAATTGTTCTTTTTGCTTATTGTTCTAGTGACGGGCTGTGGGCGCAACGAACGGATGGATACGGTCTATCTCCAGCGTTGCATTAGTTGCCATGGAAATAGCGGGCGAGGTAATGGCCCACTCGCAGTAAGTTTGCCGGTGCGACCTCCCGACTTTCGTGACACCGTACAGCGAAAAAGCAACTCACAGATCAGGCGGATCATCGCCGAAGGACGGGGCGTAATGCCGGCGTTTGATCCCGCGCTGCGTCCCGCTGAAGTCACTGACATGCTGCAGATGGTTCGTTTTCTGAGCCGCGAAGGGCGGGATCTGGCCTGGTGGGAGCGCTTCGACACTTTGGTCGTGGCGCACTGCAATATTCCCTGGGACACGGTACTCGGTTATGACGAACCGGCCGAAGAAAAAAAACCATAAGCCGATGCGTCGCTGTGGTTCACGTTCAATTATCATTCTGCTCGCTATTGCGATTGTAGGCGCGACGGCCTTCGGAATAACAGCCGAACCACGACCAATGCGCGCGCAACGGCGCGTCACGCGAATTCAAATCAACGATTTTGCGCTTACGGATCAGAATTCAACTCCGTTCGAATTCA
>Ga0193707_1000213_pt1 | contig 18333 bp, 17 predicted proteins | sample U3c2metaG_FD_143043 | JGI IMG/M metagenome (GOLD analysis project Ga0193707, IMG submission 143043) | Soil microbial communities from a riparian zone of the East river system, Colorado, United States - U3c2 | ecosystem: Environmental > Terrestrial > Soil > Riparian zone | place: USA: East River... | reverse complement strand
TGCCCGTGCCGGTCGTGCCCGTGCCGGTCGTGCCCGTGCCGGTCGTGCCGGGGCGCGGGGCGGTGCCGGAGCGGCTGGGTGGTGTTCCGCCGGAGCCCCCGGGCCACCGCCGGAGCCGCGCATCCCACCGCCGCCGCCCATCGCCGCCCATCGCGCTGCTGCTCGGGCCTGACGTCGGGGTGGATCCGTTGTGGGTCTGCGAGGCGGTCGACACCGCGTACGCAGTACTCGCCAAGCCCAGCGACACCACGAGCGCGAGCACCAAAGCAGGCAGCAACCGTCGCACTCGCCGGCCACCGATCACGAGCTCGGCGCCGAGCACGCCAGCCACCAGTACGACGTACTTCGCCCACGGCACGAAGTCCCTCGAACGGGCGAGCAACAGGTAGTCCCACCCGCTCGTCGCCGGCACCATCGCGGCCAGGGTGAGCCGAGCCGACAGCGACGCCCGCTGCTGCCAAGCGATCCGCACACCCATCGCCACCAGGCCGGCGATCGCCGGTGCCCGCGCGACCGCGTAGTACGGATGCACCGTCCCGCTCATGAAGACCGCCGCGGTCACCAGCAACCAGCCGCCCCACAGCACCAGCCCGGCCCGCGCGCGATCCGTCCGCGGCGCACGGCGCGTCAGCCACAGCCCGCCGGCCAGCGCGATCAATGCCGCAGGCAACAACCACGAGATCTCGGTCCCGAAGGCGTCACCGAACATCCGCGTGATCCCGGCACTCCCACCGAAGCCGGTGTTCCCGGTGCCACCGCCACCACCGTTGCCCTCGCCACCCAGCAGCCGGCCGAGCCCGTTGCACCCTGCGCATCCGCTGGGAGGTTGCTGTGAGCCGGGAATGGCCCGCCTCTTGCCCGGGTTGGGACAGATAGTTTATAGCTGAACTATTGAACTCGAGGAGATTCCCATGCCTGCCGTGACTGTCAGCGACATCACTGTCCTGTCCCGCGTTCATCAGCCGGATCCGGCCGTCGCGCTGGAGCGGGTGGTGAAGTCGGTGACGTCCGCGCCCAGTGGGTTCGAGGGCGAGGGGTTCCCGGTTCGGCGGGCGTTTGCCGGGGTGGATCTGCGCGATCTGGACCCGTTCATTCACATGGACCAGATGGGTGAGGTCGAGTACGCGCCGGGTGAGCCGAAGGGCACGCCGTGGCATCCGCACCGCGGCTTCGAGACCGTCACGTACATGCTCGACGGGATCATGGAGCACCAGGACTCCAACGGCGGTGGGGGTGTCATCTCCAACGGTGACACCCAGTGGATGACGGCCGGCAGCGGGCTCCTGCACATCGAGACGCCGCCGGAGCACCTGGTGCTGAGCGGTGGCTTGTTCCATGGCATCCAGCTCTGGGTGAACCTGCCGAAGGCGCAGAAGTGGGCCCCGCCGCGCTACCAGGACATCCGCGGCGGTGACTCGGCCCTGCTGTCCACGCCGGACGGCGGTGCATTGATCCGTGTGATCGCGGGCTCGGTCGACGGCCACGATGGCCCCGGCTCGACGCACACTCCGATCACCCTGGTGCATGCGAGTGTCAGCCCGGGCGCCGAGTTGGTGCTCCCGTGGCAGCCGGACTACAACGCGCTCGTCTACGTCCTCGCCGGTCAGGGCACGGTCGGCGCCGAGCGTCGCCCGATCCGCAAGGGTCAGCTGGCTGTCTTCGGCCCCGGCGACACGATCCGTACGGCGGCCGGTACGACGCAACCGCAGGCCGAACCGAACCTCGACGTCCTCGTCCTCGGCGGCCGCCCGATCCGCGAGCCGGTCGCGATGGCCGGGCCGTTCGTGATGAACACCCGCGCCGAGGTCATCCAGGCCTTCGAGGACTTCCAGGCCGGCAAGCTGGGCACCATCCCCGCGGTCCACGGAGCCCCGACCGAGCTACGCAGTACCGACTGACCCTCGGGATCACCGACTAACCCTCGGGATAGAAGAGGAACAGGGTGCATCCCTGCGTCGTCTGCGGAAACGTGTGATGACCCGGTCGGGCAATGGATGAACGAACCGGCCGCGGTTCCCGTCGTTGAAGACGCCGCTGACCACGTAGACCTCCTCCGGCCCGGGCTCGTGGACGTCGATGCCCTCCCGGCTGCACCCGGGGGCCATCTCGAGGACGTGAGCCGTGGCGACCGCGCCGCGCCACAACGAGCGCAACCGGATGCCGGGGAAGAGTTCACGCACGGGTGTGTCGTCGACTGACGCGGATTCGAAGGTCTGTATGCCTCGATCATTCCGCCGTCTCCCGGCCGATCCTGAGCCGGCCAGGGCTGCGAGGCGTCGCGGCCGGCGAGCTCGCTGGTCAGCAGCCAGTTGTTGCCGCGATCAATGATCTGCGGACAGGGGAAGCCGGTCGCGCCGAGCCAGGCCAGCCGGTCGGCCTCGGCGTCGATCCCCGGTCTGGCCTTGTAATACAGGCGTTCCGGGCCGCGATGGAGCCGGACGACGGTCGCCGCGGAGTTACCGAGGTGGATCGGTTCGGCACGCAGAGCGCCGAACCGATCCACGAGAGCATCGAGATCCACTCAGCGAAGGTTACGGTGCAACGCCGAGATCAGCTCCCCCTTTCCGGTGTCGCCGTCGAGTGACCAGATCATCGCGCCGCCGAGATCGCGGTGCGAGATGTACTGCGCCTTGCGCTTCAGCCGCGTGTCCAGGCAGCCGCCGGGCTGCCCGCTGACAAGGCGTCGTATACGCTGGAGACCTCGCTGACCCGGCAGACGTACTAGACGTTCAGCACCAGGATGGACCTGTGCTGGACGTTCTCGTCGGTCGCCACGACCGAGGAGAAGCTGCTGCCGATGCTCGGGGTGCGGTACCAGCCGACGGTGGACAACCACAACGTGGCCGAGCGCAAGCCGGTCACCGTGCTGCCGGTGCTGATCGACGCGCAGCCGGGTGCGACGGTGCCGGGATCGAGAAGCTGGAGATCCAGGTCTCCGGTGACGACGGCAAGACCTGGCACCAGGCCGGCGTCGTGCCGTCCGGTCACGGCGCCTACAAGGCGATCTTCGCGACGCCGGAGGGCGCCGGGACGATCTCGCTGAAGTCCCACCTGGTCGATGCCGGAGGCAACGTCACCGACCTGACCGTGATCGGGGCGTACCCGCTGCGGTAACGGCTCGGAGGTGATGCGACGGGGATCGGATTCGCCGATCCTGCAACCTCGGACCCAGCGACCGACACTACGTGGTGGGAACTGCGCAACAACCGACAGCTGGGAGGCCCGTAGTGGCTGTGAGTTCGAGATCCATCCGCAGAGGAATGCCCGCGGCCGCCATCCTGGCGGCCGCGAGCCTGGCAGTGACCGGGCCAGGTGTGCCGGCTCACGCGGCACCGCCGGACGCCGTGGCGGCCGCCTCGACGGCGAAGGACGTGCAGGTCACGTTGATCACCGGAGACCAGGTCACCTTGCGCGGCGGTGATCCGGCCAAGGCGTCGATCGAGCCGGGCGCCGGCCGGCAGAAGATCGGCTTCAACACCTACCGGATCAAGGATCACGCCTATGTGATCCCGTCCGATGCCGCCAAGGCCGTCGGGGACGGTCACCTGGATCGCCGGCTCTTCGATGTGACCGGTCTGATCAGGGCTGGGTACGACGACGCGTCGTCGAGCACGATTCCCGTGCTGGCGACGTACCAGGGCGCCGCGAAGCATGCCATGCCGAAAGGCGCGACCGTCACCCGGCAGCTTCCGGTGATCGATGGTGCGGCGTTCACGGTGGACAAGAAGAACGCGGCCGCCTTCCTGGGCACGACGGCCGTGGGAACGGCGCGGTCCGCGAGCGGTTTCGGAAAGGTCTGGCTGGACGGCCGGCGCAAGCTGACGCTGGATCAGTCGGTGCCGCAGATCGGCGGCCCGGTGGCATGGCAGGCCGGCTACACCGGCAAGGGCGTCCCGGTCGCGGTCCTCGACACCGGCATCGACGCCTCGCACCCCGACCTGGCGACGCAGGTGGCGGGGGAGAAGAACTTCACCACCGAGCCGGCCGACGACCTGGTCGGTCACGGCACGCACGTGGCCTCGACGATCGCCGGCACCGGTGCCGCGTCCGACGGCAAGTACAAGGGTGTGGCTCCGGACGCCCGGATCTACGACGGGAAGGTCTGCGAGGTCCGGGGTTGCCAGGACTCCGCGATCCTGGCCGGGATGGAGTGGGCCGCGACCGAGGTGAAGGCGAAGGTCGTGAACCTCAGCCTGGGTGGCCCCGACACTCCGGAGATCGACCCGCTCGAAGAGGCCGTGAACCGGCTGACCGCGCAGACCGGCACGTTGTTTGTGATTGCCGCGGGCAACGAGGGCCCGCGGGACGGGACAGTCGCGTCACCGGGCAGCGCGGACGCGGCTCTGACGGTCGGCGCGGTGGACAAGCAGGATCATTTGGCGGCCTTCTCCAGCCGTGGTCCGCGGGTGGGTGACGGCGCGCTCAAGCCGGACGTGACCGCTCCCGGTGTCGACATCGTCGCCGCGAAGTCGAAGGACTCGTCGATCGGTGAGCCGGTGGGCGACCGGTATCTGCGGCTGTCGGGTACGTCGATGGCGACGCCGCACACCGCTGGTTCGGCGGCGATTCTCCTGCAGGAGCACCCGTCCTGGACTCCCGCCGAGGTGAAGAGCGCGTTGATGGCGTCGGCGAAAGTCATGGCTGATCAGACGTCGTTCCAGCAGGGTGCCGGGCGGATCGATGTGGGCGTGGCGATCACGCAGAGCGTGATCGCCCAGCCGGGGAGCGTGTCCTTCGGCACAGCGGCGTTCCCGCACGATGACGACGTACCGATCACCAAGGTTGTCACCTTCCGCAACCTCGGCGACGCACCGGCCACGCTGAACCTGACCTCCGCGCTGAACGGTCCGGACGGTACGGCGGCCCCCGCGGGCGCGCTGAGACTGAGCGCGAGCTCAGTGACGGTCCCTGCCGGTGGCACGGCGTCGGTCCAGGCGACCTCGGACACCAGCTTGGGCGGCGCGGACGGGCCGTACAGCGGCCGGATCACCGCGACCGGTTCCGGCGCGAGTCTCGTCGTACCGGTCGGGGTCGAGAAGGAGGCCGAGACCTACACGCTGACGGTCAAGCTGATCAAGCCGGACGGGACGCCGGATTCCGACTACCCGTTCACCCTGGTCGACATGAAGGGTGGGCAGCTGGCGGAGTACGTCGGCGGCGCGAGCGGTACGGTCACGATCCGGCTGCCGAAGGGGGAGTACGCGCTCGATCAGTTCCAGGAGTTCGAGCGGGCTCCCGAAGACTGGACTTTCTACAAACTGGCGGCACCCGGTGTGCAGCTGACCTCCGACCAGACTGTCGTCCTCGACGCGCGCAAGGCGAAGGTCGTCGACACCGCCGCTCCGCGAGCCGGAGCCGAGCAGGCGGCCTCGGATGTCGGGTACGACCGTTGGTCGGCCGACGGGCACATCGACCTCGCAACGAGCATGGCGTTGTACCAGTTCGGCACGATCTACACGCTGGGCACCGGACCGGCGCTGCCGGCCAACGAACTGGTCGGACACGTGACGTCGCAGTGGGGCGTGCCTGGCGATGACGGGCTCTTCACGAATACGCCGTACCTGTACGGGCTGGCGAACTACCAACCGGGTCAGTTCGCCACGGGCTTCCAGCGGACCGTGAAGGATTCGGAGCTCGCGATCGTGGACCAGACCGTGAATGCGACGGATGGCGAACAGGTGCACAAGATCATCGCGCCGGTCCACCCGCAGGTCGACGGCGTGTTCGTCCGGACGGTGCGACTCGATCTGCCACGGACCATCCGCTACTACCTCGACCCGGCGCCTGGCGGCTGGTACAGCGACGTCCAGGAGCCTGCGGCGGACAGCTTGTTCGGCTTGTGGTTGCTGGAGGGGGACGCGGTGAATTATCGGGCCGGCCGTACCTATCACGAGCAGTGGAACGCGGCGGCCCTCGTGCCCTCGGTCCGTACCGCCGCCCGGGGCGGTGACTCGATGCAGCTGACGGTCGCGGCCTTCACGGACGCCGAGGGACACGCCTCTTACGGCCCGATCTCGACAGACACCGCCGGCACGACGCTCTCCCGGGACGGGACGGAGATCGCGACATCGCCCTACTTCGGCAATGTCCAGGCGAGCGGGTTGCCGGCCGGCAAGGCGTCGTACCAGCTGGTCACGACCGGGACGCAGTCGTTCTCGCCGTTCTCGACTCGCATGGACCTGACGGCGACCTTCACGTCATCCGGCGACCAGACGGTGGTCCCGATCCGCACTGTCAGATACCTCCCTGACGTGGACGACCACAATCTGGCGAAGCGCACGCCGGTCACCGTGCTGCCACTCGCGCTGGCCGGCACTGCCACCGCACCGGTCAAGAAGCTGACAGTCCAGGTCTCCGGTGACGGTGGGACCACTTGGTCCACTGCCTCGGTGATCTCCGACGGCACGGGCTACAAGGCCGTTTTCCCAACCCCCGCAGGTACGTCGATCTCCCTCAAGGCCCAGGTGGTCGACACAGCCGGCAACGCCACCACCCAAACGGTGATCGCCGCCTACCAACTCCACTGACACGACAGGAGGCCTCCGGGACATGTCCCGGAGGCCTTCTTGTGCGTTGGGTCAGCCGAGGAGGTTGAGAGCCTGGACCGCTTCGCGTTCTTCGCCGAGTTCCGCAGTGCTGGCGTCGATGCGGGCGCGGGAGAAGTCGTTGACCTCGAGGCCCTGGACGATCTCCCAGTTGCCGTCCGTGGTGGTCACCGGGAACGACGAGATCAGGCCCTCGGGGACGCCGTACGAGCCGTCGGAGACGACCGCCATCGACAGCCAGTCGCCGTCGGCCGAGCCGCGCAGCCAGTCGCGGGTGTGGTCGATGGTGGCGGCCGCCGCGGACGCCGCCGAGGACGCGCCGCGCGCCTCGATGATCGCCGCGCCGCGCTTCTGCGTGGTCGGGATGAAGTCGTTCTCCAGCCACGCCTGGTCGTTGACGACCTCGATCGCGTTCTTGCCGCCCACCTCGGCGTGGAAGATGTCCGGGTACTGCGTCGCGGAGTGGTTGCCCCAGATCGTCAGCTTCTTGATGTCGGTGGTGTGCGCACCGGTCTTCTTCGCCAGCTGGGCCAGCGCGCGATTGTGGTCCAGCCGGGTCAGCGCGGCGAACCGCTCGGCCGGGATGTCCGGGGCATTGCTCTTCGCGATCAGCGCGTTGGTGTTGGCCGGATTGCCGGTGACGGTGATCCGGATGTCGTCCGCGGCGTGGTCGTTCAGCGCCTTGCCCTGGACGGTGAAGATGGCGCCGTTCGCCTCCAGCAGGTCGCCGCGCTCCATTCCCTTGGTCCGCGGCCGCGCGCCCACCAGCAGCGCGACATTCGCACCGTCGAAGATGACGTTCGGGTCGTCGCCGATCTCCACACCGGCCAGCGTCGGGAAGGCGGAGTCGTCGAGCTCCATCACGACCCCCTCGAGCGCCTTCAGCGCCGGGGTGATCTCCAGCAGCCGCAGCTCGACCGGCGTGTCCGGCCCGAGCAGGGCGCCGCTCGCGATCCGGAACAGCAGGCTGTAGCCGATCTGACCAGCGGCCCCGGTAACGGCCACCTTCACCGGTGTAGTGCTCACGACACGCTCCTCGAACTCATTTGATTGTGTGTTTCGGACGCTAGCAAGCCGCGCGCGTCGGCCCAACGCTGGGGCACCAGGTTCTTCCTCACATTCGCGCGATCCCGGCGGGCTGGAAGGATGGGAGGGTGGAGCGCAGGGTCGAGTCCGGAATCGCCACTGTCGAGGCAGCGGCCGACGGCACCTTTGTGCTGCGCGTCGACGGATCGCCGCAGTCACAGGTCGACCTCGCCGATCCCACCCACCTGCCGTTCGAGTACATGCGCCGGATCGGTGACGTCGTCGACGCGGTCGCACCCCGGCGTCAGCCGGTTGCCGTCGTGCACGTGGGCGGCGCGGCGCTCAGCCTGCCGAGGTACGTCGCCACGACGCGCCCCCGCTCCCGTCAGATCGTCCTCGAACCCGACGAGGACCTGACCGAGTTCGTCCGTGAGGCGCTGCCGCTGCCGAAGCGCTCGGGCATCAAGGTGCGCGGCGTCACCGGCCGGGCCGGGATCAGCGAGCTGTACGACGACTCGACGGACCTGGTGATCCTGGACGCGTTCGAGCACGAGGCCGTCCCGGCGAACCTGGTCACCGCGGAGTTCTTCACCGAATGCGCCCGGGTCCTGCGGCCGGCCGGCGTACTGGTCGCGAATTTGATCGACGGATCCGCCGGCCTGCCGTTCATCCGTCGTACGGCGGCGACCGTGCGGACCGTGATCGGCGACGGCGTGGTGCTCGCCGAGCGGAAGATCCTGCGGGGCAAGGGATTCGGGAACGTCATCCTGGTCGCCTCGCCCCAGCGGGTCCCCGACCTGGCCACGGCCGGCCGGCAGGCCCAACCGCCGTACGACGTGACGCCGCTGAGCGAGCTGGCCGGGAAGGCGGCGCCGCTCACCGACGCGGAAGGGTTCGTCACGCCGCAGGCTCCGCCCGCCGTCTTCCGGAGCTGAGCAGTCTTCCGGAGCTGAGCCGGTCGAGGGTCCGCGCAACCGTCGCGCGCTCGGTGGGCGTCGCGGCGACCGAGCGGACCAGGTGGTCGAGCCGATCCCGGCCGGCGAGACGAGTGCCCTGGAACCAGCCCTGGATGGTGGTCCGGGGGATGCCGGTGAGCTGCTCCAGCGTTCGCAACGACCTCGGCCGGGCGAGTGCGGACAGGGCGGCGCCCAGATCTTCGAGCGATTCGGCAGTCCCCAGGAGCTCGACGATGTCGGCGGGGCCCCGGCTCACCAACTCCCAGCGGCGTTCCCAGATCGGCAGGAGCTCCGTCGGCACACCGCAGCCGGTCAGGAACGCGACGGTGACGTCCCAGGTCGGCAGCTGCGTCCCACCGGCCGCGCGGACGAGATGAGCGTGCGAGTAATGCGCCTGGCCGGCCAGCTCGCGATACGTCAGGCCCTGGTTCCGGCGGACCCGCTGCAGCGCGGCGGCGAACTCCCGCACAACCGCAGCGCTCATGGACACCTCCTCGCGATCAAACGTAATTCAACATGATCGAACAAATCAAGCGACAGGAGTCAAGTTACGATCGGCCAATGTCCGCTGCGAGGGTTGCCGCTCTGACCTACTACCCGGTGAAGGGGCTGTCGGGAGTGCCGGTCGACCGGGCCGCGGTGGGTCCGACCGGCCTGCGGGACGACCGGAACTTCATGCTCGTCGAGCCCGATGGCAGCTTCCTCAGCCAGCGCAGCCTCCCCGCGATGGCGTCGCTGCGGGCGGAGCTCCTCGGCGACGGTCTCCGGCTGTCCGGTCCCGCCGCCCCGGACCTCGACATCCAGATCCGGTGCGACGGCAAGCGGCGGGACGTGAGCCTGTTCGGGAAGTGGTTCGGTCAGGGCATCGTCCAGGACCCGGCCGTCGACGCGTGGTTGACCGACCGTCTCGGCAGGCCGGCCGCGCTGGTCAGGGTGACGCCCGAGCACGAGCGGCCCGGCTGGGGTGTGCACCGCGGTCAGACCGGGTTCGGTGACGCGCACGCCCTGATGATCACGTCGCCGTCGTCGCTGGACGCGCTGAACGAACGCATCGTCGGGCGCGGTGGCGAAGCCATCCCGATGAGCCGCTTCCGCCCGAACATCGTCGTCGGCGGCTGGCCCGAGCCGCACACCGAGGACAAGATCCTGCGGATGTCCGCGGGCGCGGTCGAGATCGGCTACTCGGCCCGCTCGATCCGGTGTGCGGTTCCGACCGTCGACCAGGCGACCGGCGAGAAGAGTGGTCCCGAACCCACCCGGACGCTGGCGTCGTACCGGCGGGAGCCCGACTACGGTGGCGGTGTCAGCTTCGGCATGAAGGCCGCGGTGCTTGCCGGGGGCACCCTTCACGTCGGCGATGAGATCTTGGTACACGAATGGATCCCGGCCGGCACCGATCCGGCGCCCGATCGTCGGTAGCGTGCGTGGCTCCACCTCGGCGAAGGGGGAGTCGTGCGACGCATCGTCTCGTTGCTGTTGGCACCGGTCTCGTTGTTTACGGCAACTGTCGATGTCCCGCGGGTTCCGGCGGTTCCGTCGTACCAGGTGGAGCTGAGCAGCAACGCCGACGGTACGACGTGGTCCGGGCGCGAGACTGTTGCCTTCACCAACATCTCGGCGGATCCGTTGCCGGAGGTCTACCTGCGGTTGTGGGGCAACGCGCACGGTTGCCAGGCGGTGCGGGTCGTCGGTGGGGTGACGATGCCGGACTGCACGGTGGTGAAGTTCGTGCTGGCCAGGCCGCTGGCGCCGGGGAAGCGTGCGTCGATCACCTTCGACGTCACGCTGACGGCGCCGGACCGGGAGGATCGGTTCGGCCGGTCGGGCGCCTACAGCTTCTTCGGCAACGCCTTGCCGGTGCTCGCCGTGCGGGACGGCAAGGGGTGGCATCTCGAGCCGGATGTGGGGATCGGTGAGAGCTTCTACACGGTGGCGGCCGACTTCGCCGTCCGGTTGCGGCATCCGCGCGAGCTCGTCGTACCGTCGACCGGGCTGACGTCCGACGGGCTCACGATCGCCAAGCAGGTCAGGGATTTCGCCTGGGCGGCCGGACCGTTCCGGACCACCGAGGTGAGGTCGCCCGGTGGTGTCACGGTCCGCACGTGGGCGACGCCGACGGTCAGCGCGGACGCGGTCGCCGACGCCAGATCCGACGCCGTTGCCGCGGTCGATGACTTCGGCGGGCGGTTCGGGGCCTATCCGTACGGCGAGCTCGATCTGGTGCTGAACGACCGGTGGACGACGTTCAGCGGGATGGAGTATCCGGGGTTCGTGCTGCTCATCTCACCCCGGAGTCCGGTGGTGCACGAGGTGGCGCACCAGTGGTGGTACGGGATCGTCGGCAACAACGAGTACGCCGATCCCTGGCTGGACGAGGCGTTCGCGACGTACGCGACCGATCTGTTCGAGGATCAGCACCGGCCCGGGTGCCGGCCGGGTTCGTTGCCTGCAGCAATCACCGGGAACATGGGTTACTGGGGTGCGCATCAGGCGTCGTACGGCACCTATGTCTACACGTACGGCGCCTGCATGCTGCACGATCTGGAGCGCCTGATCGGCTCGACGGCGATGGCCGGGCTGCTGACGACGTACGCGAAAGCCCATTGGCACGGGGTGTCCACCCCAGCCGACTTCAAGGCTGCCGCGCAGGCCGTCAGCCGCACCGACCTGACTACCTTCTGGAACTCCCACGCGATGAACTAACAGGCAACGCGGGCCCGGCCGGTGACAGCCTTGTAGGTGCAGGTGTCGAAGGTCTTGCCGGCCGGCGTCTGGAACCGGGCGGTGTCGCCAGTGTTGTTCCAGATGTAGTTGCCCTGGTTCCAGTACAGGGTCTGCGGGCGGTTGCGGTTCTTGCCGGTGCGGACGATCGCCGTCGTCCGGCCGGCGAGGACATAGCCGCGCGGGAAGACATAGACATGGTTCGCAACGTCCAGCACGCGGAACCCGGACAGGTTGATGGGCCGGGTGCTGAGATTGTGAATCGTGAAGAACTCCTGGTTGAGCTGCGCGTTGGTGCGGACGTCCACACCGGGCGGGTCGTACTGGATCCCGCTCAGCACGACGGTGATCGCCGCCGACGCGGACAGTGGTGCGACCACCGCCGCGGCGACCGTGATCGCGGCGGCGGCGAACCCGGAGATGAGCAGGCTGAAGCGACGTGCGAACAAGACATTCCCCCTGGGCAGTGGGCCCGATTCCCCCCGGGCCCGATGAACTCGGCTGCCGGTTCCCCCCGGCGCTACGCACCGTAGGCGTGACACGCCGTGCTCGTCAAGGGCTCAACCAACCGGTGTGTGCCGACTCCGTGGTCGAGCAGCCGGACGCGAACCGCCGGCGAGAGCGGCTTCGGCAGCAGCGCGGCGCTACGGCACCACTTCCACCCGCTGCTGGGTACGGCGCCGCAGCGGCATCGGCAGGAGTTCGGGGGCCTATAGGAGCAGGAGGAGCATGTAGAAGGCCGGGGCCGCGAAGGTGATCAGGAGGATCCAGGCGATCATCCGGTGCCGGGGCTTGTCCCGGCTGAGGGAGGACGCGAAGTAGAGCACGGCGCCCTCCTCGGTGTGCCGGCTCAGTCCCATCCGCCGGGCCTCCTCCGGGCGCGGATCCGGCCGCTCGTCGGACAGCGCGTCCGGCGGGATCCCGAAATGCGCGGGCCGGGGCGGATCCAGATCATCACGTTCCCCGAACATCCAGCCTCCCGCGGGTTGGTGGACCATGAGCCGTCTCCCCATGGTCGCACCAACCTCGCGCGAAAGTCTGCTGGTCTTACGAGAAGTCCGCCACCCAGGCATGGCGGTCAGCCCAGTTGAGGCAGACGAGGACCTGCAGGGTGCAGTGCTGCGCGTCGCGGTGGCCGACACCAAGCGTCGTCAGGCCACAGTTCAGGACCGTGCTCCTGCTCTGGGCCATCATCTGGTTGTAGGCCTGCTGAGCGCTCCAGTCGTCGCCGCCCGCTGTCGAGCTCGAGCCACCACCGCTGTTGACCGCACCGGACTTGGCGCGACTGCCGGCGTCGGCGCGCGCACCGTTGGTGAGGCCCGGGTCCTGCTCGAGACGTGCGCATCCCTTGTTGACGCGGGCGCTGTCGATCAGGTTGAACAGCTGCAGTTCGTCGGAGTTCATCCCCCCGTCGGCCACGGGAGGCGGTGGCGGGGCGGTGATGGTTGGCGTCGTGGTCGTCGGCCTTGGCTTGGTCGTCTCGACCGTGCGGTTGGGGGTCGACGGGACCGTGGTCGGCGCCGTGGTCATGCGCTCCTTGGTGGGAGTGTCGGTCGGGCCGTCCGTCGGGCCGGTCGTCGACGGGGTTTCGGTCGGGGTGACCGAGTCGGTCGGGGCCTGGGTGGGCGTGACCGTCGGGGTCGCGGTCGGTGGGGTGCTGGCCCGGTGGGTTGGGGGAGCGACCACCGGCTTGGTGGTCGGGGTGATGTAGGTGTCGTCGGTCCGTGTGACGATCGGGACCGACGCGTCGGCCGGGTCGTTCTGCGGCTGGTGCAGCAGGATCCAGGAGATCGGCGTGATCACCAGCAGCACGGCTGCGATCGCGATAACACTCCGACGGGTTCGCGCCGACTTCCCAGCCGCCGCTGACCGAGCCGCCCGGGATCCACCTCGCCCAGGTCCGGAAGGACCACGCCCGCCGGCACCAGAGCCACCGCCGGACCCATCGTGTCCGCCCGAACCCGCCCGGCCGCCAGAGCCGGCCGCACCGGACGTCAGACCGCCAGAGCCGGCTGTCAGACCGCCAGAGCCGGCCGCACCGGACGTCAGGCCGGCACTCGTCTGGCCGGCAGCCGAGCCCGCGGCTCCCGCCGACTCGGCACCGGCGATCCCGGCGCCCGCAGCGGTCGCGCCCAACCCGGACGTCCGTGCGTCGGCCGTCCTGTCGGCAGCGCGCGCCGACTCAGCAGCCGCGGCCCCACCACCAAGTGAGGCCCAGTCGTCGCTCGCACCACCGAGTCGCGAGCTCCGGCTGTCAGCCGATTCGCCAAGCCCATCCGCCGCACCGGCACGACGCGAAGACCACGTGCCAGCCGTGTCGCCGAGCCCGGAGGTCCGTGCCTCACCGAGGCCGGAGCTCTGCGGATCCGTCGTACTGGCACGACGCGAGGACCAAGTGCCCGCGGTGTCGCCGAGGCCCGAGGTCTGCGGGTCCGTTGTGCCGGCGCGACGGGACGACCAGGTGCCGGCTGTTTCGCCGAGGCCTGGGGTGCGGGGCTCGGTGGTTGCGTCGGCGTCGGTTGCTCCGCGACTGCGGCGGCCGGCGGCGCGGCGGCCCGGGCGGGGTGCCGGCTCGGGTTCCGTGCCGGCGATGGACTGGGCAACCCAGGAGGGGCTGCCGCCGGCCGGGCGCGAGCGTGAACCCAGGCCGGAATCCGCGTCCGCATCCGGTGGCGTGTAGCCGGGAATGGACGGCCGGGGTGCGTACTGCGGTGTGGCCGGGCGGGACTGGGCGTCGGCCCAGAACGGGGATTCGTTGGCGGCGCCCGCGGACTGTGCGGCCGCCCAGAACGGGGACTCGTCACTACCGCGAGGTGCGTACCGGGGTGGTTCGGGCGGGGCCGGTGGCGGGGTTTCCGCCGCAGGAGTGGGCCGGTTGCCGGACCGCGACGAGCGCGAGGCGGCGCGGGTCGCTTTCCTGCGTGGCTTGTACCGGCTGCTGCCGGACTCGGACATTATTTCGTTGTTCCCTTCACTGTCTCGCCCCCAAGACATGCCTCATCATTCGTCTCACCGGAGCCCCCCAGGACGGTCCGGCGAGATGACAAGGACGGATCTACCCGCAGTGACCGGCCACGAACCCGCCGGACATTGTGGCCGTGAGACAACGTCTCCGGCACACTCGGTGTGTTCGGCACAATGACAACCCTGGTGCCGCTAAGTCTCAGCATCACGACGCATCCACTCAGCCACGACCGAAGTCCTGGACCCAGCTGCCCGGGCCCGAGTCGGACCTGACCTGACCGGGGTCGTAGCCGATCCCGATCGAGGTGAACCGGCAGTTCAGGATGTTCTTGCGATGACCGTCGCTCTGCATCCAGGCCGCGACGACCTGCTGCGCGCTGTCGTAGCCGGCGGCGATGTTCTCGCCCCAGCTCGACCCGCGGTACCCGGCGGCCGCCATCCGGTCGCCCGGATCCTGCCCGTCGGGATTCGTGTGGTCCATGTAGTGCCGGCGGACCATGTCCGCCGCGTGCTTGCCGGCCGCCTGGACCAGTGCCTTGTCCAGCCGGAGCGGACCGCAGCCCTGCTGCTCACGGATCTGGTTGGTGTAGTCGAGCACCTCGCGCTCCTGCGCGTTGGTGCCGCCACCACCGGTCGGCGGCTGCGAGGTGTCGCTCGGCGTCGGCTCGGTGGTCCAGGTCTTGGTCGGCGTACTCCGGGACGGCAGCGGCTTGGTCTTGGTGCCGTCCGGCGGCGGCACCGTCACGGTCGTCACTCCGACGGTCGGGCCCGACGTCGTGACGATGCTCGTGGGGGTGTCGCTCGGGGTACCGCTGGTGGCCGGGGTGTCCGACGTGGACGTGGATGCCGCCGACCCGAGAGTCGGCGTACCCACCACGGGTGTGGTCACGCCGTTCGGCAGAGTCTTGGTGACCGCGACACCAGGTACGCCGGCGGTCGTGGTGCTGTCGACCACCGACCGACCGGAGTCGGTGCGGGTGTCCGCGGAGACGTTCAGGACCTTGGCCGCGTCGTCAACGGTCGAGTGGTCGCGAGACATCAACCAGACCACTGGGCCGATGGCGAGCAGAACGGACAGCGCGCTGACCATCGGGCCGATCAGGCCACGACTGCGTCGGGGAGCGCGTCGACTGCCGCGGTGTCGCCGGGGGGTAGGCGAATCCGTCATGGGGTGGGCGAATCCTCTTCGTTTTTCGTCGTACCGGGTGCTTCGTCGTTCCCCGTGGTTGTTGCCAGGTCCCCCCTGGTCACTGAACAGCGACCTTAACCGATGCGAAAGGTCACTGTTGCAGGTTCCCGGCGGCTCTTAACGTTCCCCGAAGGTTCTCCGGGAAACGATTAACGACGAGTGCCGCAACGGGGAGTCAGCCGCCGAAGTCCTGCACCCAGCTTCCGTTGCCCCACTCGGGCTTCACCTGGCCGGAGTCGTAGCCGATGCCGATCATCGTGTAGGTGCAGTTGAGGATGTTCTGCCGGTGGCCCGGGCTGTTCATCCAGCCCTTCACGACCGCCGCGGCACTGGAGTAGCCGACGGCGATGTTCTCGGCCATCGCACCGCCCGTGAACCCGGCCGCCTTCATCCGGTCGAACGGGCCGCGGCCGTTCTGGCTGTCGTGCGCGAAGTAGTGCCGGTCGACCATGTCGGCCGCGTGCGCGTCGGCCGCCTTCGTCAGTGCGCTGTTCGTCCGCAGCGCGCCACAGCCGACCTTGGCCCGCTCTTGGTTGGTCAGGGCAAGTACCTGCGATTCGGCGGTCCCCGATCCGCCGGCCGGCTTGGTCGGCGTCGGCGTGGCGGTGTGGCTCGGCGTCGGCGATGGTTTCGGCGAAGGCTTCGGGGTCCGCGTGCCGCCACGGCTGGGCGCCGTACTCGATCGGGTCGGCGTCGGGCTCTTCGTCGTCGACCGCGTCGGTGTCGGCGTCGTACGACGAGGTGTGGGCGACGGACCGGCCGGCCGGATCGGGGTCACGGGGGTCTTGATCGAGGCATCGTCGGGCTGTCCTGGCTGGTGACCTGCCGCTCGCCGGTGTCGCGCAGGACGAACCATCCGATGCCCGCCAGCAGGACCAAGGCCGAGAGCGAGGCGATCGGGGGTCCGGCCACTCCATGACCGAGTGACCGCTTGTGGTTCGTCATGATGAGCAGCCTTGCCCAGGTCGGCAGTTGCCGACTCCCGGGCCAGACGCCCTTCACGAACCTTTGACTATTTCATCCGTTTGAAACGAACGAGCCCCCGCGTGACACCGACGAGCCCCTGCGTGACATGGACGAGCCTCAGCGCGAGCGGGCGATGACGATGTCCGCGACGACCTTCCAGCCCAGGCTCCGGTACAGCCGCAGGCCGTCGATCGAGGCGATCAGGATGCCGCGCTTGGCGCCCTGGGCCGCGGCCGTCTCGACCAGCGACGCCATCACCGCACTGCCGAGGCCGCGCCGCCGGTGGGCCGGATCGGTCTCGATCCGGTCCGCGACCGCGTCCTCGCCGACCACGGCCATCCGGCCGCTCGACACCACGCCGCCGTGCAACGTCGCGCGGGTGATGATCAGGTCGGATTCGAGCTCTGTGTGCAGGGCATAACGCTCGTGCAGTTTCAGGGCCGGCTGCTCGGACAGCTGGATCGTCATCAGCCAGTCCTGGTCCTGCTGGACCTCGAGACCGAGATCCTCGAGCTGCTCGATCCGGGCCTCCTTGTCGTCGGTGGCCAGCGTGATCCAGCCGGCTCCACGACCGCCGCCGCCGGCCAGCGCCAGGTCGGCGGCACGTTCGACCCGCTCGGGTTTGTCATCGCCATCGAGTACGACGTACTCCGTCGGCCGGTTCTCCTCACCCGCGCGGACGGTCAGAATGCCGTCGTTGTCGTCCTCCACAGTGGTCCAGCCCCTCGACACCGACCACCCGGCCTGCCAACGGCGGACGAGCTCCTCACGATCTCTCACCTGTCGATTCAAGCAGCCAGATCCCGTCACGGCGAGGGGAACTAGTGTCGTCTGTCACCAACTGGCCGTATTCTTCTGACTTCCGGCGGTCACCACTACCGCCTCAACCACCCCAAAGCAACCCCCACGCCACCCAACCGCGTTTCGAGGGTCGACCCCTCAAGTGGTGGGTTGCGGACCCGAATTTCCGGGGGCCAACCCACCGTTTCAGGGGTCGACCCCTGAAACGGTGGGCGACGTGGTCAGGTCGGGCGGTCGGTGGCGAGGAGATCGAAGCCGAGGAGATTCAAGAACCCCCCGTCTCGCCGGGGCGAGGCGAGCCGCTGGTTGCTGACCTGGGTGAAGCCGTTGACCTCGGCAACGTGCATGGACCCGGTGTTGCCCTCGGCAGCCAGAAGCTCCAGCCGGCGCCGGCCCAGACCACCGTCCTCGATCGGTGTGAAGGCGTGGTCGATCACCAGTCCGACGGCGGTCGACATCACCTTGCGGCCGCGCGCGTCCGGGTGCATCCAATAGCCGATCTCGCCGACCGTCTTGTCCATCCGGTTCTTCAGGTCGAACACGCTGACGTTGCCGAGCAGTTCGTCGGTCGCCGGATCCGCTATTGCCCACGCCACCGCCTCACCGGACGCCATGGCGTCCCGCCGGCTCTTGATGAACCCTTCCGCGTCACTCAGTTGGTACGGCGACGGCATCCCGGCCAGCCAGTACTGCGTCCGCTCGTCGCTGCACGCTTCTGCGACGCGCGGCGCGTCCGTGTCCCGCAGCGCGCGTAACCGGATCCCGCCGCCTTCGAGCTCCGGCACCGACCACCAGTTGCCCCGCGGCTCGAGCTCGTCGTCCCGCCCGATCGTGGCGATCCACTCGTCGTGCCGCACGTCCCGCGCCATCCCACCACCCGGTACGACGACCAGGCCGCGGAACCCGCACTTCCACGCCACCCGGCGGGAGGCCCAGTTGCCGGTGAACGCCCGCCAGATCACCCGGTCCCAGCCGAAGACGTCGAACGCGTGCCGCAGGACCAGTTTGATCGCCCGCGTCATCACCCCGGCGCCCCGGGCCCACGTCGCGACCGAGAAGCCGACCTCGCCGATCTCGCCCCGCCCGTCGTGCAGGTCGACGGTGCCGCTGAAGCGACCGTCGTACTCGATCGCCCAGGCCCAGGAACCGCCGTCCCGCCAGCCGT
>Ga0193707_1000211_pt1 | contig 18365 bp, 18 predicted proteins | sample U3c2metaG_FD_143043 | JGI IMG/M metagenome (GOLD analysis project Ga0193707, IMG submission 143043) | Soil microbial communities from a riparian zone of the East river system, Colorado, United States - U3c2 | ecosystem: Environmental > Terrestrial > Soil > Riparian zone | place: USA: East River... | reverse complement strand
CGTGCTGGAGCTCCTGGCCCCAGGTCGCGGACGCGCAGTCCGAGATCGCGGCGCCCGCCAGCGCGAAGTGGTAGGTGCCGTGGCTGACGGACTTGGCGTCGCCGCCGAAGACCTCGCTCTTGTTGAGCGGGCGCTTGTCCTTGCTGCGCTCGTTGAGCTTGCTGACCAGTGAGTTGGCGGGAGTGTTGACGTAGATCCTCGGCTTCACCCGCGCCGCGGCCGCCGCCTGGTCCTTCTTCCCGTCGCCGCCGCCCATCGCCACCACGGCGACGACGATGACCACGATGAGGACGGCCATCGCCGCACCACCGATGATCAGAAGGTTCCGGTTGGACCCACGCGACGGACGCCGCCGCCTGCGCGAAGGCCGTCGCCCCTCGGCACTGCCATATCCCATCTCACTCACGAGCGGTGAGCTTAGCGAACGTCGGACCGTGACAAGTGCATATCGCCATGCTGCGGTCGCTGACGGTGCCGCCCCGGACGTGGTTCGCGCACGTCAGACGGTGTTCGTGCCGATCAGGGATCCGACCGCGAAAGTGATGGCCGCAGCGAGCCCGCCGAGGGTGAGCTGCCGCAGCCCGCCGTACCACCACGAGCGTGCGGTGACCCGCGACACGAGCGCCCCGGCGGTGAACAGCCCGACCGCCGCGAGTGCCGCCGCCGGCCACAGGTTGGTCGCGCCCAGGAGATAGGGCAGTACGGGCAGGACCGCGCCGACGGCGAACGACAGGAACGAGGACCCGGCGGCGAGCACCGGTGAGGGCAGGTCGCCGGGATCGACGCCGAGCTCCTCCCTGGCGTGGACGCCGAGCGCCTCCTTGGGGTTGCGGGAGAGCTGCCGGGCGACCTCACCGGCCAGGTCGGCGTCGAGGCCGCGCGCTTCGTAGAGCCGCTGGAGCTCGAGCCGCTCGGCCTCGGGCGCACGCTCGAGCTCCCGCCGCTCCACCTCGATCTCGGCCAGTGCCAGCTCCGACTGGGAGGCGACGGAGATGTACTCCCCCGCCGCCATCGAGAACGCCCCGGCCGCCAGCCCGGCGAGCCCGGTCAGCACGATCACCTGATGGTGGGCCCGCCCGCCGGCCACTCCGGCGATCAGGGCGAAGTTGGAGACCAGACCGTCCATCGCACCGAACACGGCGGGCCGCAGCCAGCCGCCGGTGACGTCGCGGTGCTCATGGTGGATCTCGGCCTGCGGGCCGCTCGTGGTGGCGCTGGGAGCCTCTCCGGAGGTCAAGACTTCCGCTCGCCAGGCTCGGCGCCGGTCGACGCCTTCGCCTTGCCACCGTCTTCGCCGCCGTCGGCCTCGGCCTCGCCGGACTCGGCCGCCTCCCCGCGCTCGACTGACTCCGCGGACTCCGCGAGTTCGCCCGACTCGCCCAACTCTCCCGACTCGGCGGGCTCGGCGGGCTCGGCGGGCTCGGCGGCGTGACCGTTGACCTCGCCGGCATCAGACGTCTCGGAGGATTCGGCCGGGGTGCCGTGCCCGTTGGCGTCGGCCGCCGGTGCGGCGTCCGTCTCCGTGCCGGAGTCCTTCGCCGTAGCGGAGCCCTCCGCCGTAGCGGACGCCGCCGACTCGTCGGCCGGCTCAGGTTCGTCCGCGGCGCTCTCCTCCGCCGCGACAGGATCTTCCGTCTTACCGGCCGCTTCCTTACCGGCCGCGTCCTCCGTCGCGGAGTCCTCCTCCGTACCGGAGGCGTCCTTCGCCGTCGCGTCCGGCTCGGTGCCGGGCTCGGTGGAGCCTGGGCCCACGGCGCCCTCGGGGATCTCGGTGCGGTCGCGGTAGTAGTAGAGGTAGGCGACCGCGCCGAGGAAGACGATCAGGGAGGTCCAGTCGTTGAGGCGCAGGCCGAGGATGTGGTGGGCGGAGTCGACCCGCAGCCACTCGATCCATGCGCGCCCGACGGTGTAGGCGGCCACGTACAGGGCGAACGCGCGGCCGTACGCGAGGCGGAACCGCTTTTCCGCCCAGATGACCAGCACGGCCACGCCGATGCACCACAGCGACTCGTACAGGAACGTCGGGTGGTAGGTGCCGATGTCCGGGGTGCTGACGCGGTGCGCGGGGTCGATCTCGACGGCCCACGGGAGCTTGGTCGGCCGGCCGTACAGCTCCTGGTTGAACCAGTTGCCCCAGCGGCCGAACGCCTGGGCGAGCGCGATGCCGGGTGCGGCGGCGTCGGCGAAGGTGCGCAGGGACACGCCGCGGCGGCGGCAGCCGAGGTAGGCCCCCAGCGCGCCGGCGGCGATGGCGCCCCAGATGCCGAGGCCGCCCTTCCAGACCTCGAAGACCCGGGCGACGTGCCATTCGTCACCGAAGTAGAGCTGGTAGTCGGTGATGACGTGGTAGAGGCGTCCGCCGACCAACCCGAACGGGACCGCCCACACGGCGATGTCCACGACGGTGCCGGCGGTGCCGCCTCTGGCGGCCCACCGCCTCTCGCCGAGCCAGACGGCGACGACGACCCCGAGAATGATCATCAGGGCGTATCCGCGGAGAGGCAGGGGTCCGAGATGGATCAGCCCCCGCGAAGGGCTGGGGATATAGGCGAGCGGCTGCTGCATGAGAAGTGACATTACCGGCTGTGGGGTACGGGTCGATGACGATCAGGTGGCGAAGTGTCCGCCGCCTGCCGATTAACCCCGGCAGACGGCGGTCTCGTCACCGTTTCGTCATTTCTTGGCCGTGGCCGAGGGGCTGGCGGACGTGCTCGGGGCGGTGCTCGGCGACGTGCTCGGCGAGACGGCCGCGGGCGGGGCCGCGAGGATGGTCTTCTCGAGGTTCTTCGCGTTGAGCAAGGTGCTGCTGAGGTCGAGCGACTGGCCGTTGAGGAAGACGGTCGGCGTGCCGGTGACCTTGCGGGTGTTCTCGGCGAAGTTGGTCATGGCGTCGACCTGGCTCTGCTTCTGGTTGCCGTTGACGCACTGCTCGAACTGCGGCGTGTCGAACCCGAGGTCCTTGCCCCAGCCGATCAGGTCCTTGTTGGAGAAGCCCTTCGAGCCCTCCGCCGGCTGGTGCTTGTAGATCGCGTCGTGGTACTGGATCCACTTGTCCGCCGGGGCGCACAACGCCGCGTTGGCGGCACGCTCGGAGTTACCCTTGATCGGCTCGGACTGCTGCTTGAACAGCCAGAACGGGTAGTAGAGGACGTTGACCTTGCCCGCGGCGGCCAGGCGCTTGATGGTGCTGCCGCTCGCGTTCTCGAACTCATGGCAGATCGGGCACTGGAAGTCTTCGAAGACCTCCAGCTTGGGCGCCTTGGCGCCCGGCTTGGAGGCGAGGATCGCCCCGTCGGCCTGGCGCGACGTGGGCGCGAACGCCCCGGTGTAGACGTTCGGGTCCTTCTTGTTGACGAAGTACACCGTGATGACCACGGCCAGCGCCACGATGACGAGCCCGCTGAGGCTGATCGTCAGCCTGCGCACCCGCTGCTGCTTTTGCGCCTGACGCTTCCGTTCCTCCGCCAGCCGCTCGCGGGCCGACCGCTGTCGAGCGGCCTTACTCATCTGGTCTCCTCTGAAATCTTGTTGAAGGCTCAGGCGGCTACAGCCCGAGCAACCGATCGAGCGCGAACTTGCCGCGCGGGAACACCATGAGCCATGCCGCCAGGACGAGGAAGCCGAGATCTCGGAAGATCTCCCTGAGGTAGTGGGTCTGGCCCTTGCCGACCAAGCCTCCGCCGCCGAAGCAGCCGCAGTCGATGGACAGCCCCCGCGCCCATACCGAGATGATCCCGGCGATGAACACGACGAACAGCAGGCCCACGCAGATCGCCATGGCCCGCGTGGCGAACCCGAACAGGATCAGCGCGGCGAGCGCCATCTCCAGCACCGGCAGGCCGAACGCCACGGGCGAGACCATGCCCTGCGGCAGGATCCGATAAGAGGACACCGCGACCTTCTGCAGTCCCTCGGCCTCGGAGAACTTGGCGTATCCCGCCGTGCCCATAATCACCGCGAGCAGGACGCGAACCCCCAAGGTGATCCATTCCTGCTGCCGCATTATGGCGCGCGTGAAGGTGCGCAGGAAGTTGTCGCCGCCTCCGGCGGCCGCCATCTCTCCAGCCACAGTCGTTTCCTATCGGTCTCGCGATCGGGCCGCGCGCCAGCATAGGCGGTGAACCATAAGACCGCCGTCAAGCCGCGCGGGCACATCCTGTCACTTTCACAAGCGCCGTGAGTGACCCAGGGGGTGTCCTGTGGAAAACGTCGTGCAGTGGCGTCGAGGTTCCGGGGAACATTTCTAGTGCCGTACCCCGGCGGCCAGCTCGGCGGTGAGCTCGCGTACCGACTTCAGGCCCTCGTCCGGCGAGGAGGCGTCGAGCAGCCGGCGGATGAACGCCGAGCCGACGATCACCCCGTCGGCGAAGGCCGCGACCTCGGCCGCCTGCGCGCCGTTGCTGACGCCCAGCCCGAGACCGACCGGGAGCCGCGCACCCGCCGGCAGGGCCTTGCGGGTGCGCTCGACGAGCCGGGCGGCGCCCGTGTCGACGGCCCTGCGGGCACCGGTGACGCCCATCAGAGAGGCGGCGTAGACGAACCCGCGGCAGACCGCGGTGATGGCCGCGAGGCGTTCGTCGGTGGAGCTGAGCGCGACGAGGAAGACCCGGTCGAGGTCGTGCTCGTCGGCGGCGGCCAGCCAGTCGCCGCCCTCCTCCGGCGTGAGGTCGGGCGTGATGAGCCCGGCGCCGCCGGCCGAGGCCAGGTCGCGGGCGAAGGCGTCGACGCCGTAGCGGTCGACGGGGTTCCAGTAGGTCATCACGAGGGTGGGTACGCCGGTCTCGGCGCTCGCCTCGACCGTACGGAACACGTCGGCGACACGGGCGCCGCCGACGAGAGCCTGGTGTACGGCGTCCTGGATGGTCGGGCCGTCCATCATCGGGTCGGTGTAGGGCAGGCCGACCTCGATGACGTCACAGCCCGCCTCGACCATGGCCTTGGCCGCCGCGATCGAGCCGTCGCGGGTGGGAAACCCGGCCGGCAGGTAGCCCACCAGAGCCGCGCGGCCCTCGGCGCCAGCCTTGTCGAACGCCGTCGCGACGCTGCGTCCCGCGCTCACTGTGCACTCCCGTCTTCGCCGACGAGCCCGAACCACTCGGCGGCCGTATGCATGTCCTTGTCGCCGCGGCCGGATAGGCAGACCACGACGGTGGGCCGCTCGTCACCGGCGGCGGCCGCGAGCTCCGGGCCGATCCGCAGAGTGCCGGCGAGCGCGTGCGCTGACTCGATCGCCGGGATGATCCCCTCCGTACGGCACAGGAGCGCGAAGGCCTCCATGGCCTCGGCGTCGGTGACCGCCTGGTAGGTCGCCCGGCCGCTGTCGCGCAGCCACGAGTGCTCCGGGCCGACACCGGGGTAGTCGAGGCCGGCCGACACCGAGTGCGTGTCGAGAGTCTGGCCGTCGTCGTCCTGCAGGAGGTAGGTGCGCATGCCGTGGATCACGCCGACGGAGCCGCCGGCGAGCGTGGCCGCGTGCCGGCCGCTGTCGAGCCCGTCGCCGCCCGCCTCGAAGCCGAAGAGGCGCACGCTCTCGTCCGGGACGAACGCGTGGAAGGCCCCGATGGCGTTGGACCCGCCGCCCACGCAGGCGATGACCGCGTCGGGCAGCCGTCCGATCAGCTCGATGGTCTGCCGGCGCGCCTCGACCCCGATGATGCGCTGGAAGTCGCGGACCATCATCGGGAACGGGTGCGGGCCCATCGTCGAGCCGATGCAGTAGTGGGTGTGCTCGACGCTGGCCACCCAGTCGCGGAACGCCTCGTTGCAGGCGTCCTTGAGGGTACGGCTGCCGGTCTTGACCGGGATGACCTCGGCACCGAGCATGCGCATGCGGGCGACGTTGAGCCCCTGGCGCACGGTGTCGACCTCGCCCATGTAGACCATGCACTCCAGGCCGAGCAGTGCCGCGGCCGTGGCGGTCGCGACGCCGTGCTGGCCGGCGCCGGTCTCGGCGATCACCCGGGTCTTGCCCATCCGCTTGGTGAGCAGCGCCTGCCCCAGCACATTGTTGATCTTGTGGGAGCCGGTGTGGTTGAGGTCCTCGCGCTTGAGCAGGACCCGTACGCCCGCCTTCTCGCCGAACCGCTCGGCCTCGGTCAGGAGGCTGGGCCGGCCGGCGTAGGTGGCGAGGAGATGGTCGAGCTCACCGCGGAAGCCGGGGTCGCGCATCGCCTCGGCGTGCGCGGTCGTCAGCTCGTCGAGCGCGGCCATGAGCGCCTCGGGCGCGAACCGCCCGCCGAAGCGACCGAAGTGACCGGTCAGGTCGGGAACAGCGGTAACGCCGGAAACGGCATCGGTGGTCATGAGGTGATGTCCTGTCGCGTGTGTACGGGAAAAGGGCCTATCCGGTCGGTTGTGACACGGACGGACGCCATCGGTCGCGCAGGCTCATGGAACTACCCTACTTGCCCTGCCGCAACGCCGGGTGGGTTCCCGCGGCGACGAGGTCGGCAACCGCCGACCTGGGGTCCTTGCCCGTCACGAGGCTCTCTCCGACGAGGACGGCGTCGGCGCCCGAGGCGGCGTAGGCGAGCAGGTCGTGCGGCCCCCGCACCCCGGACTCCGCGACCTTGATGATGTTGGAGGGGATCTGCGGCGCGATGCGGGCGAAGGTGGTGCGGTCGACCTGCAGCGTGGCCAGGTCGCGGGCGTTCACTCCGATGACCCGTGCGCCCGCGTCGACGGCCCGGGTCAGCTCCTCCTCGGTGTGCACCTCGACCAGGGGGGTCAGGCCGATCGACTCGGCCCGCTCGACCAGTGAGATGAGCGCCTGCTGCTCCAGCGCCGCCACGATCAGGAGTACGAGGTCGGCGCCGTACGCGCGGGCCTCCCACAGCTGGTAGGAGGTGACGATGAAGTCCTTGCGGAGCACGGGGACCTCGACCCGGTTGCGCACCTGGGCGAGGTCGTCGATGTCACCGCCGAAGCGGCGCTTTTCGGTGAGGACGCTGATCACGGCGGCGCCGCCCGACTCGTAGTCGGCGGCGAGTGCGGCCGGGTCGGCGATCGCGGCGAGCGCGCCCTTGGACGGGCTGCTGCGCTTGACCTCGGCGATCACCGAGACGCCTTGGACCCGGAGGGCGACGAAGCCGTCGAGCGGCGACGGCGCGTGGACCGCCATCTCCTTCAGCGCGTCGAGTGAGACCGCCTCCTGGCGTTCGGCGAGATCGGCTCGCACCCCGTCGAGGATTTCGTCGAGAACGGTCACCGGGCCTCCTTGCCAAAACGTGAGCGAGCCCGAATGGCCCTTCGGTCCGCTCCGCTCACGTGATCGATCCCCCTCGGTCGTGACGTCGTGTCTCACGATCGTAGCCCGGTCGGGAGGGTGACCCGCCTCGGGGTGCGGAGTCAGGGAGCGAGTGCGTGTCCGGCGGGGAGGTTGCGGACGGCCCAGAAAACGACGCTGACCACGGCGAAGGCGATGATCGCCCAGGGCTGGAGGATCTTGGCCTGCAGTGGCCTCCCGCCCCGTGCCGCGACGGCCCACCGGACCCATAGGTAGGCGAGAACGGGCAGCGTGAGGAGGGTGAGCGCGTTGCGGCCGAACGCCTCGGCGACGTGCCCGTGCGTGAGCGCGTGGACCATGCGCAGCGAGCCGCAGCCGGGGCAGTAGTAGCCGCTGATGGCATAGAACGGGCAGGTCGGGTAGTGGCCGGGCCGGTTCGGGTCGACCATCGCGACGTATCCGGCGGCACCGATGACGGCGGCCAGTACGGCGTAGGGGGCCCAGCGGACACGACTCCCTCTCCACACCCGTACGGACGTCACGCTCCAAGGTTAGACCGTGCCACCTCGCCCGCCCGCCGATCCGGGACGGCCATCCGGCTCACGGGTCGGCGGCGTAGCCGATGCCGCGGACGGTACGCAGGGGGCTGAGGGCGCCGAGCTTGGCGCGCAGCTGGGCGATATGGACATCGACCGTGCGCGTGCCCGCCGACTCCGAGGAGCCCCACACCGCGACGAGGAGCTGTTCGCGGGTGAAGACCCGGCCCGGCTGCCCCATCAGGAAGGCCAGCAGGTCGAACTCCGTGGCGGTGAGCGACTTCGGCGTGCCCGCCGCCGTGACCGTACGGGCGCCCGCGTCCAGGACGACCTCGCCCACGCGCAGCGCGCCCTCCGCCGGAGGGTCCGGCTCGTGGCCGCGCAGGGCGCGGGCGACCATGGCGACGAGGACGCGCGGGCTGAACGGCCGCGCCACGGAGTACGGGCCGGGAGCCGGTTCGCCGTCCGGGACGACGCACACGATCGGCGTCACACCGGCCGCCTCCGCGACCTGCCCGTGGACGCCGGTGGACAGGTCGAGGACGACCACATCCGGACGCAGCCGCCGCACCGCGCGGGCCGCGTGCTCCGCATCGGTCACCAGGTGGACCTCGAAGCCCTCGCGCGTGAGGTAGAGATCGGCCAGGTCGGCGACGCTGGGGTCGTGTTCGACGACGAGCACGCTGCCGTCGCGGTCGGAGTCCGACACCTCGCCCATGTCCGCAGCCATTACCGGCCTCCCGCCTGGCGAACCCGTGGTGCCGCCGAGGGCGGCGATCAGGTGGGGTCGTCGCCCCGGTCGAGCGCCTTCCACAGCGACGCGGGGTCGTCGCCGGCCGGTGGCGCGGCACCGGGGCGATCGTACCGGGCCGACATGCCCGGCCACCGGCGTCCCCGCACGATCGCGAGGAGGCCCGCGGCCGCGAGGAACACGCCTCCCGCGAGCGAGAGGACCCACCAGGCGTTCACGTGGACGGCGAGGTCACCGCCCACGCGGGCGAGGTTGCTCTTCTCCCCCGCAGCCGCGACCACGTGCGCGTGGCGTACGGCGAGCGGCGACAGGACGGCGACGATCACTCCGAGGGCGGCCAGCAGCGCCCCGATCACGGTGCGCGCCCAGCCACGGGTGGCGAGGAGCGCGGCGATCCCGGCGAGGCCGGCCCAGCCCAGGGCGGCGATGACGCTGCTCAGGGACCGGCCGGTGAGCTGCTGGCCGAACGTCCCCAGCCCGGTGCCGGCGCGCTCGGCGACGGTGGCCCAGGTGCGCCCGGCGAAGCCGACGACGATCGCCGCTCCCGCCCCGCCGAGCAGCGCCGCGGTGGTGAGCTCGCGGCGAGCGGTCACCGGGGGCGCTCTCCGACGACCGGCTCGAGGACGTCGGTGTCCCAGCAGGTGCGGTCGCCGGTGTGACACGCGGCGCCGACCTGGTCGACCTTGAGGAGGAGGGCGTCGCCGTCGCAGTCGAGCGCGACCTCCTTGATCCACTGCTGGTGGCCGGAGGACTCGCCCTTCACCCAGTACTCCTGGCGGCTGCGCGACCAGTAGGTGGCGCGGCCGGTGGTGAGCGTACGGTGCAGGGCCTCGTCGTCCATCCAGGCGAGCATGAGCACCTCACCGGTGTCGTACTGCTGGGCGATGGCGGCGACGAGACCGTCGGGATTCCGTTTGAGGCGGTCGGCGATCTTGGGGTCCAAGGACATGGCATCCATTGTGCCGGTTCACCAGGCGGCGACGTCGCTGGGGTGCGGGAACACTCGGTGGACGACCCGGTGGACAAAATGAAGAGGCCCGTACCGGAACGGCACGGACCCCAACGGGTGGATGTCTGCGAACTACAGCGGACGGACCTGGTCCGCCTGCGGGCCGCGGTCGCCTTGAACGACCTCGAACTCCACACGCTGATTGTCCTCGAGCGAACGGAAGCCGGAGGTGGCGATCGCCGAGTAGTGAACGAACACATCCGGACCACCGCCATCAATGGCGATGAAGCCGAACCCTTTGTCGGCGTTGAACCACTTCACGGTGCCCTGGGCCATGCCTAACTCCTTGCGGGACAAACAGACCCACACTTCATGGGCCGCTTAACGGCTGCTGCGAAGCGTGCAAAATCCCGAAGAAGCCGCACGCCCGCTAGTCATGTGTTCCCGGGCGTCTGGCAAACGAACGTGGAACTACGACTACAACCGCTGTGAGCCTACCAACATCGCCGCCTTCTCACACGTGTCAGGACGAAAGATCGGTTTCGCCCAGCTCGTCCACGACACGCCGGGAGCGCCGGACCTCGCGCGAAACAGCCAATAACATCGCAAAGCAATTACCCACCCGACACATCGCAGGGGGCACGCGTGAGGTCTGCACGGATCGCTTTCGTGACGGCTCTCACGTTTCCCACGGTCCTCGCCCCGTACGCCGGCGCCCACGCGGCGACCGGTGAGCGGATCACGTCGGACCAGGCCGACATGCGCGTAGGCGCCGACGCGGCCAGGTCACCCTCGACGGCGGTGAGGAGACGATCCGCGTCGGCGACCCCGCCGTGACCGTCACGGGCGGCCACACCTACGTCCTGGAGTACGACGTGGGGCGGGCGCTCACCGCGCCCCGGCGGAAGAACCTCCTCGTCGCCGGTGGTGTCACGCTGGCGACGAGCGCGATCGTCTTCGTCGTCTCGCTCATCGTGACCGTGGTGAGTGGCCTCGACGGGCTCGGGTACGTTCCCGTCTGCCAGGCGCTCACCGGGGTGGCGCTGCTCGTCATGGCGGCTTGGGCGTACGGGCGCCTGGGTGGTACGCCTCGCGTTCTCGTCGCTTCGCGACTTCGTTGACCCTCGCGACTTCGTCGCGTCTCTTCGTTGGTTCGTGCGGGTTCTGCCCCCTTCCCAGGCTGCTCTATTGTCCGCGTCGGCGAGATTTGCAGCTGCCTGGGAAGGGGGCGGTGTGGGTGGTGTCGCTCGCGTTCCGCCTCGGCTTCGCTTCGGTTCTCTTCAGCTTTGTAGTTGGGCTGACCATGACGCGTACAGGTCCGCGTATCTGCCTTCCTGGGTGACCAGTTCCTCGTGTCCGCCTCGCTGGACGATTCGGCCCTGGTCGAAGACGATGACCTCGTCGGCGGCCTCCGCCGTTGACAGGCGGTGGGCGATGGAGATCGCTGTTCTTCCTCTCGTGATGCCCTCCAGTGCTCGCTGGAGGCGTACCTCCGTAGCGGGGTCGACGGCCGAGGTGGCCTCGTCCAGGACCAGCAGGTCCGGGTCGGCCAGGTAGGCGCGGGCCAGGGCCACCAGCTGGCGTTCTCCGGCCGACAGGCTCTCGCCGCGCTGTCCCACCTGGCTCTGGATTCCCGCCGGGAGGCCCTCCAGCCAGTCGGCCAGGCCCAGTTCGGTCAGCGCCAGGACGATGTCCTCGTCGGTCGCGCCCGGCCGCCCGTACCGGATGTTGTCGGCCAGCGTCGCGTCGAACAGGTAGCCGTCCTGGGGCACCATCACGATCCGCTCGCGCAGCGAGTTGAAGCGGACCTCCGTCAAGGGCACGCCGTCGATCAGGACCCTGCCCTCCACCGGGTCCATCAGCCGGGTCAGCAGCTTGGCGAACGTCGTCTTGCCCGAGCCGGTCTCGCCCACGATCGCCACTCTCGCGCGCGGTGCGATCCTCGCCGACACCCCGTGCAGCACGGTCGGGCCGCTCGGGTAGGCGAACGAGACGTCCTCGAAGGCCACCTCGATGGCGCCGCGCGGCAGCTCGACGCCGTCCTCGCCCGGGTCGGCCACGTCCGGTTCGGTGTCCAGGACGTCCAGGACGCGCCGCCAGCCGGCGATCGCGTTCTGGGCGTCCGTGAGCACCTCGGTGGCGACCTGCATGGGGCTGACGAAGAGGGTGACGAGGAACAGGAACGCCACGAGCTTGCCCGCGGTCAGGTGGCCGCCGATGCCCATCGCCGTACCGGCCACGACCACGGCTGCCGTGGCGAGTGCCGCGGCCAGCTCCGTGGAGGGGAACGTCGCGGCGACGAGCCTCTGGGCGCGGGTCTGGGCGTCCCGGTAGGCGTCGACGGACCCGTCGATGCGGCGCGCGGTGCGGTCCTCGGCGCCGTACGCGCGGATGACCGAGGCGCCGACGACGGACTCGCCGACGGCCGACAGCATGTCGCCGACCTGTTCACGCACCACGCCGTACGCGCGGGACAGCCAGCGCTGGAAGTAGCGCAGCGCGAACGCCAGTGGCGTGAACACCACCCAGACGAGCAGCGCCAGCGGCCAGGAGTAGATCACCATCAGGACGCTCGCGACCACGAGCTGGCCACCCGCGATGATGATCATCAGGCCGCCGTACTGCATGAACTGGCTGATCTGGTCCACGTCGCTGGTGACCCGTGACACCAGGCCGCCGCGCCGCTCGGCGCTCTGGGTGAGCATGGACAGGTCGTGGATGTGCCGGAAGCCCCGTACGCGCAGGGCCGCCAGGCCGCTCTCGCTCGTACGGTAGAGGCGCACGTTCATCCGGTACGCCGCGATCGCCGTGATGATGATGGCGACGCCGCAGATGATCACGGCGGTGCGGATGAAGCCGACGTCCGGTCCGCCGGCCGTGCTCAGCCCGCGGTCGAGGGTCTGCTGGACGGCGACCGGTACGACGACGCGGCCGGCGGTGGCGATCAGTGCGAGCAGCAGCGTCACCTTGATCCCCTGGTGGAACTCCGGGGTCAGGCGCAGGCCGGTGCGCAATGTGGCCAGGCCGGAGGCACCTCCGGTGCCGATACCGCGTCCTGGGGCCCTCTTCCCGGCTTCCGGCTTCTCGACGTCCGGGTCGGCGACGGTCACGCCGGCACTCCCTCACTCTGGTCGTCCTCGTCCCGCTCGTAGGCGGTGACGAGGTTGCGGTAGCCCTCGGAGGCACCGAGCAGCTTCGCGTGCGGGCCCTGGCCCTCGACGCGGCCGCGCTCGACGTAGATGACCTCGTCGGCCAGCTCGATGGTCGCCTTGCGGTACGCGACGACGACCACGGTCGCCGACGAGTCGCGCAGGCCGCTGAGGATGCGCTCCTCCACCTGCGGGTCGACGCTGGAGGTCGCGTCGTCCAGGATCAGCAGGCGTGGCCGGCGTACGAGCGCGCGGGCCAGGGCCAGACGCTGCCGCTGCCCGCCGGACAGCGTCGCGCCGCGCTCCCCCACGCGGGTGCCGAGGCCGCCGTCGAGGGCGGAGACGAAGCCGTCGGCCTGGGCCAGCCGGAGCGCCTCCCACACGTCCTCGTCCGGCACGTCGAGGCCGAGCGTCACGTTGCCGCGCACGGTGTCATCGAACAGGTAGGTCTGCTGCGGGACCATCGCGGCCGTACGGGCCAGGCCGCCGCGCTCGACGTCGCGTGCGTCGACGCCGTCGAGCAGCACGTCGCCGTTCGCGGGATCCACGAGGCGTACGAGGATGTTGGTGAGCGTGGACTTGCCGGAGCCGGTCGGCCCCACCAGCGCGATCGTGTGGCCCGGCTCGGCGGTGAAGGAGACGTCGTGCAGGACGTCGCCTTCGGTGTAGCCGAACCGGACGCCGCGGACCTCCAGGCGGGCCGGGCCGTCTCCGGTCAGGGCCCGGTCGCCGTACGGAAGCTCGCCGGTGGCGTCGAGCACGCCGCGTACGCGGTCCCAGCCGACGACGCTGCGCGGCACCTCGGCGAGCACCCAGCCGAGCGCGCGGATCGGGAAGGCCAGCAACGTGAACAGGTACGCCACGTGGACCAGGTCACCGGCCGATATCGCCCCGGACCGCAGGCGGATCGAGCCGACGAGCAGGACGGCCAGGACGCCGAGGTTCGGCAGGGCCTCCAGGATGGGGTCGAACAGGCCGCGCACCTTGCCGACCGCGACGTTGGCGTCGCGCAGCTCGTCGGCGACCACGGCGAACCGCTCGGTCTCGGACGCCTCGCGGCCGAGGGTCTTCACGACCAGGGCGCCGTCGAAGCTCTCGTGCGCGACCTCGCTGACCTCGGCGCGCAGCTGCTGCGCCCGTGCCGCGATCGGGGCCAGCCGCCGCTGGTAGATGACGTTGAGCCCGGCGATCGCGGGAAAGACGAGGAAGCCGACGATGGCCACCATGACGTCGGTCAGCAGGATCTCGGTCGCGGCGATGAGGAGCATGAGGACGACGCCCGTCGCCATCGGCAGGGGCGCGATGGGCGCCCAGGCGGCCTCCACGTCCGCGTTGGCGTTCGAGAGCAGCTGCCCGGTGGGGTGGCGGTGGTGCCAGGCGAGCGGCAGGCGGAGGTACTGCCGGGTGACGGCCCGGCGGTAGCTCGCCTGCATGTTGTACTGCATCATCCCGGCGAACAGCCGGCGCCCGGCGACGCCGATGGCCTTCAGCGCGGCCACACCGACGATGACCAGGCCACCGAGAGAGAGCGCCCCGGCCGTGGTGTGCCCGTGGTCGAAGGCGGGCAGCACGACCTTCTCGGTGACGCGGCCGAGGACCCAGGCGCTGGCCACGGTCATGGCCGCGTACAGGCCGCTGAAGATCACGGAAAGGGTGAAGAGAAGGGGTTCGGCTCGTACGGCGACTCCAAGAACCCGCATCCCCTTGCGCAGGATGTCGGATGTCACCTTCTGTGGCATCAAGTCCCCTCTCCGGCTGACAACGGGGCCGATAATCACTATCACGCGAAAGCGCCCGGTTATTCCGCCGATGGGGTGACAGGCATACGATCCCGAGGGTGGTGAACCAGAACTGGGCCCGTGCCGAACGCCGCGAGCTGTGCGCCCTGCTCGCCGAGACCGGCCCGGACGCCCCGACCCTCTGCGAAGGCTGGACGACCGGTGACCTCGCCGCTCACCTGCTGGTACGGGAGCGCCGCCCGGACGCCGCGCCGGGCATCGTGGTGCCGCTGCTGGCCGGCTACACCGAGCGTGTCCAGCAGCGGGTCAGCAAGGACAACCCCTTCCCACGCGTCCTCGAGCTGCTGCGAAAGGGCCCGCCCGCGTGGTCGCCGTTCGCCGTGCCCGGCGTGGACGCGGCCGCGAACACGGCCGAGTTCTTCGTGCACCACGAGGACGTCCGCCGCGCCCAGGCCGGCTGGGCGCCGCGCGAGCTGCCCGCCGCCTTCGAGGATGATCTGTGGCGACGGCTGAAGCTGAGCCGTTTCGCGCTGCGGCGGCTCCCGGTCCAGATCACGCTGGTCGAGCCCGGCGGGCAGACCCAGCAGGTCACCAAAGGAGGCCGGCAGGTCCGCGTCCACGGCCTGCCGAGCGAGCTGACCCTGTGGGCCATGGGCCGTAAGGACCCCGCGCGGATCGAGCTGACCGGCGAGGCCGAGGCCGTGAACGTCCTGTCCCAGGCCCGCTGGCGCATGTGAGCAGGACGGCCGGGGCCTGATCGCGGGCCGTGGCCGGCTCAGGCGGGTACGGCCTCGGGCGCGCGCTCCTGCTCCTTGGCGGCCCGGGGACGGATCAGGACCAGCGCGATGACCCCCGCGGCCAGGCCGAGGACCGCCGACACGGCGTAGACCGCGTCGAGGCCGGAGGCGACCGCGGCGCGGACGATCGGCAGATGCGGGGCCCGGCCGCCGCTCGCCGCCCCGGCCATGGCGTGCGGGTCGGGCACGTGCCCGGTCAGCACATGCTCGACGCGGGCGCGCAGCACGACCCCGAGGACCGCGATGCCGAGCGCGTAGCCGAGCTGGCGCGCGGTGTTGATCGCCCCGCTCGCCATGCCGCCGCGCTCGTGCGGCGCCGCCGCCATCGCGGCCGCCGACAGCACCGGGATGGCGATGCCCACGCCGAGGCCGGCGACCACGAGGCCGGGTACGAGCGCGGTCCAGGAGGAACCCGCGTCCAGGACGCCCTGCAGGCCCGCGCCGGCGCCGATCAGCAGCAGGCCGACGCCGATGCTCAGCCGCGGCGGAAGGCGTTGCGCGGGCCACGCCCCGCCGGCCGAGGCCACGAAGGAGGCCGCCGCCAGCGGGAGCAGCGCCAGGCCGGCGTGGACCGGGTCGAGGCCGAGCACGGCCTGCAGCCAGACCGAGGTGAACGCCAGGCAGGCGAACGCCGAGGCCATCAGCAGCATGCCGCCGAGCATGATCGCGGTGAAGGACGGGCTGCGGAACAGGCCGAGGTCCAGCAGCGGGTGCCGGCTGCGCCGCTCGACCACGACGAAGAGGACCAGGGTGACGGCGGCGACCGCGAACATGCTCAGGGGCACCGCGGCCCCGAAGCCGTCGTCGCCGGCCCGGATCAGCCCGTACGTGAGGGCGCCCGCGCTGGCGGTGAACGAGCAGACCCCGGCCACGTCCAGCCGGGCGCCGGGAACACCCCGCGACGCGGCGACCCGGGTGAGCACCAGGGCGATCGTGACCGCGCTCACCGGCAGGTTGACCAGGAAGATCGAGCGCCAGCCCACGTGCTCGGTGAGCAGGCCGCCCAGCACCGGGCCGCTGGCCGCGGCGGCGCCGTTGACCGCGCCCCACACGCCGAAGGCCACGCCGCGGTCCTTCCCCTGGTAGGTGCTGTTGAGCAGGGCGAGCGTCGTGGTGAACATCGCCGCCCCGCCGGCGCCCTGCACCCCGCGCGCGACGATCAGGGTCGCGGCGTTCGGCGCGAGCCCGCAGGCGAGCGACGCCGCGGCGAACACGACGAGCCCGGCGACGTACACCCGGCGCCGCCCGAGCAGGTCGGCGAGCGAGCCGGCCCCGAGCAACAGCGCGGCGAGCGAGAGCGCGTAGATGTCGAGCACCCACTGCAGGTCCGCGAACGAGGCTCCGAGGCTGCCGGCCATGGCGGGCAGCGCGACCGTCACGATCGTCGTGTCGACGAGGAGCATGAACGCTCCCAGGCAGATCGCCACGAGTGGCCACCACTTGCGCATCAGGGGTTCCTTTCGTCGGAGCTCCCAACGATGGGCACGGGCGGCGATCCGGACCAGCCAGAGTGCCCGGTGCGGCTTTTTCCGACACGGTCTATGCTCTCCCGGTGGAATCCGTCATCTTCGATGAGGTCGACCGTGGCCTGACCCACGCGCTCCAGGTCGACGGGCGCGCCCCGTTCGGCCGGATCGGCGAGGTCCTCGGCGTGTCCGACCAGACGATCGCCCGGCGTTACCGGCGGCTGCGCTCGGCCGGAATGCTCCGGGTCGTCGGCGCGGTCGACCCCTGGCGGCTCGGGTACGCCTCATGGGCGATCCGGCTGCGGTGCGCGCCCGACGCCTCCGGTCCGATCGCCGCCGCGCTCGCCCGGCGGCCGGACACGGTCTGGGTGCACCTGCTCTCCGGCGGCACCGAGATCGCCTGCGGCACCGTCGCCCGTACCCCGGAGGAACGCGACACGCTGCTGCTCCAGCGCCTGCCGCGTACGGCACGGGTGACCTCGTTCACCGCCCACTCGCTGCTGCACCTGTACGCCGGCGGCAAGGTGAGCTGGCAGGGCACGACGCTCTCGGCGGACCAGGTCGAGCGCCTGCGCCCGGTGCCGCCGGCGGCTCAGGACGACGGCGGCACCGTGGTGCTCGACGACGGCGACCAGGCCCTGCTGACGGCCCTGTCCCATGACGGACGTACCCCGCACGCGGAGCTGGCCGCGGTCACCGGGTGGTCGGAGTCGACCGTACGGCGGCGCATGGACCGGCTGGTGTCGGCCGGGGCGCTGTTCTATGACATCGACATGCCGGCGGAGTGCCTGGGCTACCGGACCGAGGCGCGGCTGTGGATGTCGGTGCGGCCCGCCGAGCTGGCCGCGGTGGGCAACGCGCTCGCCGGCCATCCGGAGGTGTCGTTCGCCGCCGCGACGACCGGCCCGGACAATCTCATGGCCGCCGTCACCTGCCGCGACGACCACGCTCTCTATCGTTACCTGACCGAGCGTATCGGCGCCCTCGACGGGGTAGGGAACTTGGAGACCGCCCCGGTGATCCGTACGGTGAAACGGGCCGGGACTGTCCTGAAGCCATAATTTACTTGCCCGATTTGTAGTCGAGTGCGCATCCTGCAGCCGTGACAGACATCGTCCTCCACTCAGCGGAATCGCTGCACGGCCGCCTGCAACGCGGGCGGGGCTGTGCGGCACGCCGCGCGGCCGGCACGCCTGGAACGGGCGAGCTCGTGTACGACTGCGTGTTCCACGACCCCCGGTGGGACACGGTCGAGGACCGCGGCCTCTACTACGCGCGTCTCATCTGCGACCTCGAGATGGGTCTCGGCCCCATCGTCGACCATCTGTTCACCCCGATGGACCACACCGACACCGACGAGGACCGGACCAGCCTCGCCCTGGACGTACTCGCCCGCCTGGTCGAGCTGGGCCGCCGGGAGGCGGCCGCTCCCCTGCGCCGGTACGCCCGCGAGGGGTGGAACTGGTACGCCGCGCTGGCCCAGCTCGTCGAGCTGGACGACCCGGAGCTGGCCGAGGGGCTGGACGAGGTCGCCGCGACCCGCTGCGACGACCACGAGCTGGCCTGGCTGTGCGGCGTGGACGGCGCGGTGACCCGGAAATGGGCGGAGCGATATCCGCGCATCGCTGCCGCCCGCCGACCTGACATCCGGCCGCACGAGCCGCGGCACACGCTCACCGAACGCACCGACGCCGACCTCGCGGCCCTGGCGCGCGGGTCCGGCGACACCGTGACCGCGGCGATCCTGGAGCTC
>Ga0193707_1000210_pt1 | contig 18379 bp, 22 predicted proteins | sample U3c2metaG_FD_143043 | JGI IMG/M metagenome (GOLD analysis project Ga0193707, IMG submission 143043) | Soil microbial communities from a riparian zone of the East river system, Colorado, United States - U3c2 | ecosystem: Environmental > Terrestrial > Soil > Riparian zone | place: USA: East River... | reverse complement strand
ATCTCCGGGCCGCGCGGACTGGCCGCCGTACTGGCAGCGGGCGCGGCCGGAGGATGGATCGGTACGGCGTTCCTCACCTGTGTCGAGGCGCTCACCTCGGAGCCGGTCCGCCGGCGCGCCATCGAGGCGGACGAGACCGACACCGTCTACGGGACAGTCTTCGACGCGGCGTCACGGGCCGGGTGGCCGGACGAGTTCGGTGGTCGTGCGCTGCGCAACGCCTACTTCGACAACTGGCAGGGTCACGAGGACGATCTGAAGACCGACGACGCCGGCCACACCGACTACGTCGAAGGGTCTCGTGCCGCCGACCCGGCCCGCGCCTCGATCTACGCGGGCCAGGGTGTCGGCTCCCTCGCCGGTCAGCCGACCGCCGCCGAGGTCATCGACGGCTTCGCGACGTACCGCACCTACGTGCAGGCCGCCCTCAACGACGACGCCAAGTATTTGCCGTGAGCAACCACTAGTTCGTCGTACATCTCCCAGATCCGCTCGACCGGTAGCGCGCCGGCGGTGGCCGGGTCGACCATCACGGCCTGCCGGATCGCTCGCGGATCCTCGTCCACCGCGGCCCTCACCGCCAGCTCGGCCACGTTGAGGTAGGACCGGTTGAGCGCTGCACACCGGTGACGATGCTGTGGATGACCTGCGGCGCGTACTCCATCGTCCCGTCGACCTCGACCGGCTCACCCGCCTTCAACGGGCTCCGCGTCTGTTCGTACGACGCCAGGTTCTCCTCGACGATCCCGAGATAGTCACCAATGGGCAGCCGCAACCGCTCTACCTCGCCCGGATGCGACAGGTACCACGGCACGTACTCCGACGAGTGCTCACTGGTCTCGGTCGGATGGACCCGAGCCGCCGGTACATGTCCATCCGCACCCGCCGCCGCAGCTCCGGATCCGCCGCGATCGCCGCGTCCAACCGCTCGTACAAGTCCTCGGAGTCGTGCTCGAACCGCAGCACCCACTGGTGATTCACGCCGGCGGCCAGATAGGTGACGTCGTCGTGCGGTACGCCGACCAGCTCCGACAGCCCCTCCATCGTCCAGTAAACGGAGTGGCAGAGGCCGACGACGTTGCGGACTCCGAGCGCGGCCAGGTACGACACGTTCATCACCATCGGGTTCGTGTAGTTCAGCAGTCACGCGTCCGGACACACCGCGGCGATATCCTCCGCGAGGCCTCGCAAGACCGGGTACGTGCGTAGTGCGCGGAACACCCCGCGCGCGAATTCCGCCTGACAGTGCGGCACTGCGCACGGCAGAGCTCAGGCGTCGCCGAGCTCTGCCGTGGCGGTGTGGCCGGCGGTGGTGGTGCGTTGGAGAAAGTCGACCAGGAGATTCAGTTCGGCGTCCGAGTAGTCGGCGAGGAGTTCGTCCATCGTGCTGTTCATCCCCGAGTAGACCTGGAAGACCTCGGCATGGCGGTCGCGGAGGGCGCGTACCGTCACGGCGCGACGGTCGACGGCGTCCGGGTCACGTTCGCGGACGATCCAGCCACTCCTTTGCAGGCGGTCGAGCACGCCCGTCATCGTCGCGGGGTGAAGTCCCGCCCGCCGCGCCAGGGCGCTCGGGCTCATCGGGCCGTACCGGCTGATGAGCTCGAGGCAGTCCAGGTCGACATCCTTCAGGTCGAGGTGCGCGCTGACCTGGTGATTGAGCAGCGACAGTTGGTTGCTCAGTTCGCGCAGCGAGTCCTTGATCTCGGTTGCGAGCCGCCGGCTGCGTCGCGCCGGCTCGCGGGAAGATGCAGGACTCATAAGATCTGCTCCTCGTGTCGTACGGATCCCGCACAACATTCTACCAATCCACGGATATGACGGTCACCTGTCTTCTTCGCCGTGGCGGTTGAACGGATGAACTCGCCGACCACGGCGGTGAACTCGGACCCACGGTCCTCCAGGTCTTGACGGAGCGAGTTTTAACCGGTTTAGTGACTGCCTAAACCGGTTTAAACGCGTCGAGCGAGGCATAAGTGAGCAAACAGCGGTCGACGATCGCGGATGTCGCGACCCGGGCCGGAGTGTCCAAGGGCGCGGTGTCGTTCGCGCTGAACGGACGGCCCGGGCTGGCGCAGTCGACCGTGGACAAGATCCTCGCGGCCGCCGACGAGCTGGGCTGGCGGCCGAGCAACCGGGCCCGGTCGCTGTCGGTCTCGAAGGCGTTCGCCCTCGGTCTGGTGATCACCCGGGACCCGGCCGTGCTGTCCTCGGATCCGTTCTTCCCGGCCTTCATCGCCGGGGTCGAGAGCGTGCTCGCCGGCCGCGGACAGGCACTGGTCCTGCAGGTCGTCACGGCCGGCGAGGACGAGGAGGCCGGCTATCGGCGGCTCGCGCAGGACGCCCGGGTCGACGGGGTGTTCCTGTCCGACCTGCGGCACGCCGATCCCCGGATCGAGCTGCTGGTCGCACTCGGGCTGCCGGCGGTCACGCTGAACCGGCCCGACGAGTCATCGCCGTTCCCGGCGGTCATCCTCGACGACCGGCCCGGGACGAGCGCGGTCGTCGAGCACCTGCTCGAGCTCGGTCACACCCGGATCGCGCACGTCGCCGGTCCGGCGGCCTTCGTGCACGCGACCGCGCGATCGGTTGCCTTCGTCGCGACCCTGGCGGCCGCCGGTCTGGAGCCGGTCGCGGTCGAGAGCAGCGACTTCACCGCGGCCGACGGGATCGAGGCGACCCGGCGGCTGCTCGCCCGGCCGGAGCCGCCGACCGCGATCGTCTACGCCAACGATCGGATGGCGATCGCCGGTCTCGGTGCGGCCCAGGCCGCCGGCCTGAGAGTGCCGGACGACCTGAGCATCGCCGGCTTCGACGACAGCGAACTCGCCGAGTACGTCCACCCCGGCCTGACCACCGTCCGCGCCGACCCGTTCCGCTTCGGCGAGGCGGCGGCCCGGACCCTCAACCAGGTGGTCGACGGCGTCGCCGACGTACCGGATGTCGAGCTGCCCCCGGCGCAGCTCGTCGTACGCAAGTCCACTGCGGCGCCCCCTGCGTAGCACTGTCCCCCTGGAGGAACCATGAAGTTGCAAGCCGGACTGCTGGCCGTCGTTCTGGCCGGCTCGCTCGCCGCGTGCGGTGGCAGCGGTGGCGCTGGTGACGCCGACGCCGCTGCCAAGGCTCGCGGGCCGATCACGATCTGGTACTCGAACAACGCCGAGGAAGTGGCCTGGGGCAAGCAGATGGTCGCGTCCTGGAACGCGGCCCACGCGGACCAGAAGGTCACCGCCCAGGAGATCCCGACCGGGAAGAGCTCCGAGGAGGTGATCGGCGCCGCGATCACCGCGGGCAACGCGCCGTGCCTGATCTTCAACACCTCGCCGGCCTCGGTCTCGCAGTTCCAGAAGCAGGGCGGCCTGGTGCCGCTGGACTCGTTCAGCGACGGCAAGTCGTACATCGAGGACCGCTCCGGCGACATCGCCAAGCAGTACAAGTCGGCCGACGGGAAGTACTACCAGCTGCCCTGGAAGTCGAACCCGGTGATGATCTTCTACAACAAGAAGGCGTTCGCGAAGGCGGGGATCGACACCGCGAAGCCGCCGCTGACGACGTACGACGAGTTCCTCGCCACGTCCCGCAAGCTGGTCGCCGCGAAGGCCGCGAAGGTCGCCATCTACCCGGCGCCGAGCAACGAGTTCTACCAGTCCTGGTTCGACTTCTACCCGCTGTACGCGGCCGAGACCGGCGGCAAGCAACTGGTTGCCGACGGCAAGTCGACGTTCGCGTCCGACGAGGGCAAGAAGGTCGCCACCTTCTGGCGGACGATGTACGCGGACAAGCTGGCGTCCCCGGAGAAGTACACCGGTGACGCGTTCGTCGACGGCACCGCCGCGATGGCCGTGGTCGGTCCGTGGGCGATCGCGACGTACAAGGGCAAGGTCGACTGGGGCGTCGTCCCGGTGCCCACCTCGAGCGGCAAGCCGGCCGGCGAGATCCACACCTTCTCCGACGCGAAGAACGTCGCGATGTACTCCTCGTGCCAGAACCGGGGCACCGCGTGGGACGTGCTGAAGTTCGCCACCAGCCAGGAGCAGGACGGCATGTTCCTGCAGGCGAGCGGCCAGATGCCGCTGCGTAAGGACGTCGCGTCGGTGTACTCGGACTACTTCACCAAGAACCCCGACTACAAGGTGTTCGCGGACCAGGCGGCGCGCACGGTCGAGGTGCCGAACGTGCCGAATTCGATCACCATCTGGCAGACCTTCCGGGACGCCTACTCCAAGTCGGTCATCTTCGGCCAGCAGGACCCGGGTGCTGCCCTGGACGGCGCTGCCCAGAAGGTCGATCAGCTAGTCAAACAGTCATGAGGCGAGGGCCGCTCACCCGGGTTCTGGGGGAGCATCCGGTCGGCACCGCGTTCGTCACGCCGTACGTCGTGTTCATCGCGGCCGTGTTCGCCTACCCGCTCGGGTTCGCGGTGTACATGTCGTTCCACGACTACTTCTTCGCGGCGCCGGGTGCGATCGTGGACCGGCCGTTCGTCGGGTTCGACAACTACGCGACCGTGCTGTCGGATCCCGCCGTCCGGCGGGCGTTCGGGAACGTGCTGATCTTCCTGGTGATCAACGTACCGCTGACGGTCATCCTGTCGCTCGGGTTGTCGACCGCGCTGAACTCGGCGATCCGGTGGCGGACGTTCTTCCGGGTCAGCTACTACGTGCCGTACGTGACCGCGAGCGTCGCCGTGGTCGGGGTCTGGCTGTTCCTGTTCAACTCGAACGGACTGGTCAACTCCGTCCTCGGACCGCTCGCGCCGGACCCGTCCTGGTTGGTGAACTCGCACCTGGCCATGCCGACGGTGGCGATCTACGTGACCTGGAAACAGCTCGGGTTCTTCATCCTGCTGTACCTGGCCGCCTTGCAGAACGTGTCGGCGGACCTGTACGAGGCGGCGTCGATGGACGGCGCCGGCCGCTGGAAGTCATTCCTGAACGTGACCGTGCCGGGAGTCCGGCCGGCCACCACGCTGGTCGTGCTGCTTGCGACGGTGACCGGGGCGAACCTGTTCACCGAGCCATATCTGCTGACCGGCGGGGGTGGCCCGGACGGCGCATCCGCGTCACCGGTGCTGATCATGTACCAGCGCGGGATCGAGCAGGGCAACCCGGACGTCGGCTCGGCGATCGGCGTGCTGCTGGTGATCGGCGTCCTCATCCTCGCGCTGCTCGAACGACGCTTCGTCGGGAGCGAAGACTGATGCGGCTACGGTTCGTCGGCCTGCTGGTCGGCGCCTTCGTGTTCCTGTTCCCCTTCTACTACATGCTGGTCGGCAGCCTGCAGGCCGAGCCGGATCCGTCCGTCGCCGGCGCCTTCCCGGCCGGGAACCTGACCCTGCACAACTACAGCGAGATCGACAAGGCGATCAGTCTCGGTCGATCGCTGATCAACTCCGGCATCTTCACCGGTGGCGTGATCCTCGGGACGCTGGTCTTCGGTGTGCTGGCGGGCTACGCGCTGGCCCGGTTGCAGTTCCGTGGCCGCGGGCTCGTGTTCCACCTGATGCTGCTGATCCAGGTCGTGCCGTTCCAGCTGCTGACGATCCCGCTGTACGTGATGATCGTGCGCAGCTACGGGCTGGCCGACTCCTATCTCGGCATGATCCTGCCGTTCGCGATCAACTCGACCGCGGTCTTCGTGTTCCGGCAGTACTTCCTGCAGTTGCCGGCCGAGTTGTTCGACGCGGCCCGGATCGACGGTGCGTCCGAGCTGAGCATCCTGTGGCGGATCGCCGTACCGCTGGTGCGCCCGGCGCTGCTGACCGGCGTACTGCTGACGTTCATCGGTCCGTGGAACGAGTTCCTCTGGCCGTTCCTGATCACCAAGCAGCAGGACCTGCAGCCGCTGGCGGTGTCATTGACGAACTACATCACCACGGTGGCGTCCCGGGCGGCGAACCCGTTCGGTGCCGTGCTCGCCGGGGCGTGCGTGCTGGCCGCGCCCGCGGTAGCGCTGTTCCTGGTCTTCCAGCGACGCTTCATCTCCTCGAACCTCTCGTCCGGGGTCAAGGGCTGATTTTCCTTACAATGAAAGGCTTCTCGTCGTGACTGTTCCTTACACCCTCACTCGCGTCGGCGTGCTGATGACGGCCGAGCCGGGCAACGAACTCGAGGCCGAGGGGGTGCTCAACCCGGCCACCGGGCACACCCCGGACGGGACGTTGTATCTGCTGCCGCGCCTGGTTGCTACCGGCAACGTCTCGCGGGTCGGGCTGGCCGAGGTCGAGCTGAAGGACGGTGTGCCGGTCGGCGTCCGGCGCGACGGTGTCGTCCTCGCGCCGGACGAAGGCTGGGAGCGTGGGCTGAACAACGCCGGGGTCGAGGACCCGCGGGTGACGTACGTCGCGTCGCTCGGCCTGCACGTGATGACATACGTCGCCTATGGTCCGCTCGGACCGAAGCCGGCGCTGGCGGTGTCGTCGGATCTGCGCTCGTGGACGCGCCTGGGGCCGCTGCACTTCGAGTACCAACCGGATTTGGACACCGATCTGAACCTGTTCCCGAACAAGGACACGGTGTTTTTCCCCGAGCCGGTCCCCGAGCCGGTCCCCGAGCCGGTCCCCGGGCCGGACGGTGAACCGTCGTACGCGATGCTGCATCGGCCGATGTGGGATCTCGGGTGGTTCCGTGAGGGCGAGGGCGTGCACCTGCCGGCCGGCGTCACCGATGAGCGGCCGGGGATCTGGGTGTCGTTCGTGCCGGTGTCGGCGGTCGAGGCGGACGTGCGGAATCTCGTGCATCTGCGCAGCCACCGGCTGGTGGCGATGTCGGAGTACCCGTTCGAGGAGCTGAAGATCGGGGCCGGCCCGGCGCCACTGCGGGTGCCCGAGGGCTGGCTGGTGATCCATCACGGCGTCACCGGTGAGCAGCCGGAAGGGTTCGATCCGACGACGCAGAAGGTCTGCTACGCGGCCGGTGCGTTGCTGCTGGATCCGGCGGACGTGACCCGGGTGATCGCTCGGACGCCGGAGCCGATCCTGGTGCCCGAGACCGAGGCGGAGAAGGTCGGGACCGTCGGCAACGTGGTCTTCCCGACCGCGATCGAGGAGGTGGACGGCGTGCGCTACGTCTTCTACGGCATGGCCGACGCGGCGATCGGTGTCGCGAGATTGGATCGACTCACATGAACCCGACCCGCCGCAGCGTCCTCGGCGGCGCGGTCGCCGCTGCCGTAACTTCCACAATGGTGCCAACGGCAGCCGCTGGGGCATCCCCGCGGTTGTCGAACCTGGCTCACCTCGACTTCCTCCGTGCCTCGGTCACTCCACCAGTTGCGACCGGCCACAGCACCTTCGGCTCCGGTCCGCTCGGCGTGCTCTGGACCTACGCAGACCGTCAGCCGGACGGCTCTTACCAGCGGATCGGCGGCGGCACCTACGCCGCCGCCACCGACACCTACGGACAGGGCGCCTACAACGCCGACGACATCGCCCGAGCCGCCGTCGTCTACCTCCGCCACTGGGACCTCTTCCATGACACCGCCTCCCTGGCCGCCGCCCGCGGGTTGCTGCGCGGTCTCAATGGAGCAACGGCTCCTACCTCGCTCTCACCGCCGGCGCGTCCGCGACCTGGACTCTGCCGTCGTCGGCTCAGCCGCGCCTGGTCCTCCCTGTCGTCAACCTCGTCGACACGCCGTCGCCGGCTCGCACCACCTGGACCACCGGGCCGCGTGGGCTCGGCACCATCGACCCAAGGCCGCCGGCGGTCAGGGGATCTCCGCCGCCCCCGGCGCACTGCAGCCGATCACGGCTGCCTACTCCACTTCCGGCGTACGCAACAAACCCTGACGCCCAAGGCACCGCTACCGCTCAGCTGGACGCGTTGCTCCTCATCCCGATGATCAGCACTCTCAGCCTGGGCAACGCGACCCTGCTGACCAGCGTCGACTCCCACTCTCGCAGCGTCAACGTCCAGGGCAGAGTCGCGTACTCCTACACCTCCTCCGGCGAGCTGCATTCCCGCGGCAACCCCTCCCACGCGCTCGTCCAGCCCGGCGGCTTCACCGTCGTGCTCGGCTGATCGCCTCGGCACACCAGTCGGCGACGAAGGTCAGGGCCTGGCCGCGTTGGTGGAAGAGGTGGCGGCTGTCGGCCTGTTGGTGGTAAGCGTTGTGTGAGGTGTCGGAGGCGCGGCCGAGGAGGCCGGGGAGGAGCCAGGCGTACTTGACGCCGGACGCCATCACGGCCAGGCGGACCTGGTCGGGGTCGCCACGCCAGCCGGCCTCGCGGAGGCCGTCGAGGTAATTGGTGATGCAGGTCCCGGCGAGCTCCGACATGCGCTCGGCCGGCCAGAACAGGTCGAAGACGGCGTCGGGGATGTGGTTGCCGACGTCTTCGCCGAGGGCGCCGTCACCGGTGAACGCCCAGTCGAACAGCGCGAGTTCGCCGGTGGGCCGCTGGATCACATTCGAGACCCAGAAGTCGAGGTGGCAGCGTGCGCGGGGCAGGGCGGCCACCAGGTCGAGCAGTTCTTCGCGATGGGCCAGCAGCCGGACCCAGGCCGACCGCTCGACGGTCGCCGTGACCGCATTCAGTGGGTTGTGCCGCAGAGTCGCCGTACTGATCTCGGCATCACCGGTCATGAACAGCAATGCTGACATGCGCGGGTGGCTCAGCCCAGGAGTATTCGCGGCGGTCGAGCATCTTCGGGCCGTAGCCGAACGCGTTCAGGCAGCGACGATGCAGCTGACGTTCGCTCAACCCAACACTGCCGGCCAGCCCCCACACCCCGGCGCCGCCGCGCAGCACGCCGGCACGGATGCTCCGCAGCACCTGGACGATCAGCCGATCCGGCGGCTCCTCCGCCAGGCTCGCCACGGCCTCGTCCAACGCCCGGGCCGGGTCGGGTGCCGACCTGACGCGATCCAGCAACCGTCTGCTCCGGGTGGGGGACCAGAGGTCCGCCAACGGGACCCGCTCGTTGAGCAGCTCCCGCGCCGGTACGCCGAGGAAGTCCGGCCCGGCTCCGGGCGTGAACCGGATCCCGGCGTACCTGGTCCCGCGGTCGGTGGCGGTCGCGGTCCACGCGCGGCTGTCCGGCCCGGCGACGATCAGGGCGTCGTCGGTGAACAGCAGGTCCATGCAGCCGTCGGGCAGGATCCGGTAGTCCCCGCCCTCCGCCATCCGCGTCCACAGCGCGGCGCCGGGCACCAGTGCGGGACACTCCCGGTACGGCTCGATCACCAGAGTCATTCCTCCAGTCTGCAACGCCCCGCCGACAGTTTTCGCCGCGGTGGGTTACTGGCCAGGGGTGTTCCAGAGCGCTGTGGTGCCTGCGGATACTGCTGCCCACCTGGAGGTCCGTACGACGACCTGCGGACGAACCTGGTCCGTCCCGGTCCGTCCCGGTCCGTCCCGGTGTCAGCCCGCGGCGACCACGTCGTACACGTCCATATCGGTCGGAACATACTTGACCAGGGCAACGTTCTCGCGAATCAGCTCGTCGCGGACCGTCGAACCGGTGCGCCGGTCGATCACCGTCCGCCAGATCTCGTTGCGCCGGAAGTAGTCCGCGCCGGCCCGGAGGAAGCGCTCACCTCGCGCGAACACCCGGTACGACGACTCGGCCGCGACGTCGGCGAAGATCTCGCCCTCCAGATACCGATCGCCCACGCCGACCCGCAGCTGGAACGTCTGGTCGGTGTCGTTGCGGAACTGCAGATCCACGTAGTTGTAGACGATGCTGCAACCCACACCCCACGGCAGCACCCGCCCGTTGTCCGGGAACGGGTCGAAGCTGTGCGTGGACCGCTGGGTCACCGTCAACGGCGAGTGCAGCACCATCCAGTGCAGCAGGTTGGCGAGCTGGCAGATCCCGCCGCCGATGCCCGGTCGCGCCTGCCCGTTCGACAGTCGCATACCCTTCCGATAGCCCTTGCGGCGCGTGGCATTCCCGACCAGTTTGTTGAACGAGAACGTCTCACCCGGCCGGATCAGCAGCCCGTCCATCTGCGCACACGCGAGCCTCAGGTTGGTCACCTTGTTGTGCTGCATCCACATCTCGGTCTCACCGAGCTGCCGCAACAGCAACGACTTGTGCCGCTTCACCCGTACCGGCAATGCCTCCACCTGCCGGATCCGTGCGTACGGCGTACTGGACCTCATCCACTCGAGCCGCTTGAGCACCCGGTGGTACCGCACGGCCAGCGGGTAGAGCAGCGGCAACCGCTCGCTCCACCGGCGTCGCCGGACCGCGGGCAGCACCCGCGCTCGCTCCGCGTCGGTCAAGTCCGCCACCGCGACCCGCCACGCCACGTCCGGCGTCACCCCAGTGGACTCCGATCGCTCTGTGCCTGCCGGTCCGCCGGACTCCAGCGTCCTGCTGATGGTCGTGTCTGACATTCGTTCCCCCGAACGATCGAGGGCCGATCCTTCGACCGACCTGGTTACGGTACGCCGCGCCTGCCGCAGCCACATGACAACGACGGCACGATCGGATTGCGCTCCTTGAGACGCAACAACTTCGCCGAGAGTTCGATGTGCGGGAGATCAGCCGAGCTCGAGCGCGGTGCAGACCCACCGGTGACGCCGGATCTCCATCCGCAAGGCAATGGCCCGCGACCGGTCTCCGTGCCGCACGTGCGCGGCGACCTCGGCCACGTGCCGGGCCGGCGTGCACACCCGCACCGACCGGACCGCGCTGCGCTCCTTCGCCCCACGACTGGTGGCCGTCGTCGTCAGCCCCAGCAGCCGAACCCGTCGGTTCAGGTCCGTGAACACAGCGTCATCCGTGAACCGGACCAGCTGTGAAATCGGCCGATCTCCGACCAGCACCTCCGACACCGCCTGCACCAAACGAGAAGCCCAAGCCTGCGCATCCGGCACCGCCGGCTCAGCCGCCTCGCTCCTCTCACCGGCAGCCCCCGCACCGCACCCCGCCGGCACCACCCCAAGCTTCCGCCCCGGCACCTCTCCTCTAGCCGGCTCAGATGCCGTCGGCCGGTCGCCGGTCACCGTCACTCCATCAGCTGGCACCACTGCAAGCTTCGGGCCGTCAGCGATGGGCTCTTCCGCGGCAGCCTCATCACGAGCAGGCTCGGCCTGAGCAGCCACCGCATCCTGAATCGTCAGCCGGTCCGTGTCGGCGGATGCCGCGGCGGGAGCCTGGACCGGCGCCGAGGTGAAGGCGGCGAGGCTGGTGAGAGTGGTCGGCGCGGCCACCACACCGAGCCGAGTGATCGCCTGCAACCGCAGGGCCAACGCCCCGTCGGTCATGCTGTCCGCGTACTGCACCGTCGCCGGCACAGTGTGCCCCGCCGACCGACCACCGACCGCCAGCAGCCGAGGTGTCGCGATACCGACCTGCCCGACCAGGTCGTCCGACGACTCCGGGGTCTGCGGGACCGCTGCGACTGTGGGGAGGGGGGTCAGGTGCTGGAGTTCGTCCGCACGGAGGTTCTGTGGCTGGCTCATGTCACTTCTCCTGATGGGTGGGCGGCACGTGGCCGGTCGCGGCTGCTGGGGTGCGCAGCACCTGACCGGGAAGAATGAGGTCGGGATCGGACCCGATCACCTGACGATTGGCGGCGGACCACTCCGGCCACCGGGCCGCGATCGCCTCGGCACTGGCGTCCGGACCCAGCTCCCGCGCCGCGATGCTCCACAGCGAGTCGCCGGGCTTCACGACAACCCGGCCAGGCAACCGCAGATCCGTGTACCGAGTCGCCGCCCCCGCCGCCGGCCGATCCGGCACCCCCATCCGAACCCGCCCCGCCCCGGGCACACCGTCCTGCACTCGCGGCGGCGTCGGTACGCCGGGCTCCGGGTGAGTGGCGTTGGTCGGCCGCTCAGGAGTCGGTGTGGCGGTGGGCTGGCTGGGGGTGTCGGTCCGGCCGGTGGATTGCGCCGGGCCGGTGCTCTGCGTTTCCTCGGTCAGGCGGACTGTCGACGGGGGCTCAGTGGCACGCCAGCCCGTCGTATTTGCAGGCGCAACCTCAGGATGAGCCACAGGCGCAGGCCCGGACAGGTGGACCGTTGAGCCCGGTTCGGTGGCACGCCAGTCCGTCGTGTCTGCTGGGGCAACCTGCGGGTGGACGGCAGGCGTGGGCCGGGCGAGCTGGACCGTTGACCCGGGCTCGGTCGCGCGCCAGGCGGTTGCGTCTGTGGTGTCGGTGACCTGGACGGTGGACCGTGGCTTCACCTGCGTCCACAGCCGGCTGCTGCCGCCATCGCCGGGCGTCGCATGCGCCATGCCGACCGTGAGCGGCGTGACGGCGGCGACCCCGAGGCTGGAACGAAGCAGTGTGCGGGCGGTCTTCGAGGTGATCCGCCCGGCGACGGCCCCGGCCAGGGCGCCGATCGCTCCCGGGAGCTGCTCGAGGACGGTCAGGATCACCGCCAGCACCAGCCAGCCGTAGGCCATCCACGCGACGGTCCCGACGGCGAGCACCGTCATCGAGTCGAGGTCGTGGCTGTTCACACCGCTGATCGAGCCGGCGGTCATCCAACGCAAGCCCAGGCCGACGCCGGCGAGCGCCAGCACCGCGAGCGTCCCCTTCACTCCCCGGATCATCGCGTTCATCCCGCTTCGCCCCTGATCTATGAGTTTGCGTTAGTTTGCTTTGGCTTGACCACTATAGACCGGATCTACCGCCACTTTGCAAGTCCTTAACGCACGAAGCGCCGATTTTGCTGACGGAAGGTGATCGCCTCCGGGCCCGGTAGGTTCGCGGGTATGCGGTGGGATGCGTTGTTCGCGGACCTGGAGTCGCAGTTCGAGGCGCTTCAGGAGGGGGATCTGTACGGCGAGGTTGCGGATCGGATCCGGGCCGAGGTCGGGAAGATCACCGTGCTCGACCGGCTGCGCGGGGCCGTGGACACGGTCGTCCGGGTCGAGTTGATCGACGCGGACCCGGTGCACGGGACGCTGACGCGGGTCGGGAAGGACTGCCTGCTGATCGAGACCGAGCGGTATGAGGAGTGGTTGATCCCGGTCGCCGCGCTGGTCGCCATACACCGGCTGGGCCCGTGGGCGGAGCCGGCCGTCGGCGCGGTCGAGGGGAAGCTCGGGCTCGCCCACCTGCTGCGGGGGATCGCGCTCGACCGCTCGCCGGTGACGTTGTTCTGTAGCGGGGGCAGCCCGGTCACCGGCACGATCGACCGGGTCGGAGCCGACTTCCTCGAGCTGGCCGAGCATCCTCTGGACGCTCCCCGCCGACGCACCGAGGTCTACAACCAGCGCCTGGTCCCCACCCAGGCCCTCCGCGCCCTCCGCCGCCGCTGATCCACCCCGCCAACACATCCAGCCGGCATCCCACCGGCCCCACATCCGACCGGCCCGACCCTTGCCGCCCCACGCAGTCGGTCCCACGCCACGCCGGTTCGACACCGCGTGACCCAGGTAGCCGGGCGCAGCGATTAGCGGAGGGTTTCTGTCCTGAATCGAGCAGAAACCCTCCAGGGATCGCGCGAAAACCCTCCACCCTCGACGATCCGAGACCCAATGCGGCCTTCGGGACCGAGGGTGCGCGGGAGTCGTTGGCGACGCGCGGTCAGACTGACACGGGCGGGTTAGTTACCGCGGTACGGAGTGTGCGGGTCTGCGTGTCGTGAGTCGCCCGGCCGGAGACAGGCTGCTCACAGCTGGTGCGCTTCTTCGGTCTGCTCTGCTTCTTCGCCGAACGGGTGGCTGTCGATGAAGTCCTTGGTCTCGCTGTAGAGCCGCTCGATGTACTTCTCGAGCTCGCTGGACTCGACCCGCCACTGGCCACGGCCGCCGATCTTGACCGCGGGGATGTCGCCGCGCCGGACCAGGGCGTAGACCTGGTTGGCGGAGATATTGAGGACTTCGGCGACGTCGGCGAGCTGGAGGAATCGGGGACCCGGCATCCGTCCTACTCCTTCACATAGTGGCTGGTTCCTTCAGTTTGCCACGGTTGGCGATCGGATGATCTCGTTTGTCCCCAGGGTATGCCAGAGTCTCACTACCTGTGGATGACCGTTCACGGCGAGGTCCCGGACACGGCAGAATGTCGGCTCCGGGAGCGATCGATTGACTGGGGAGCCGATGTGGTCGACACAGCAGTGCGGAGTGGGTTCGGGGCGCCGTCCGCCCCGGCCCAGCGCAACCGGCGGGCCCGTTGGAAGGATGGCCGCCTCGTCCTCGGCGTGCTGCTCGTCGCCATCACGGCGCTGGCCGGCGCGAAGCTGCTGTCGTCCGCCGACGACACCACCACGATCTGGGCGGCCAAGCGCGACCTCCCGACCGGCACGAAGCTGACCGGCGACGATCTCACCACCGTCCGGGTGCGCTTCACCAGCGGTGACGACGCCAACAAGTACGTCGTCGTCGCCGCCGACCTCAAGGGCCTCGTGGTCGCCCGTGCCGTCGACGCCGGTGAGTTCGTGCCGCGGGATGCCGCCGTCTCCGAGTCGGAGAAGGACCGCACGGAGCTTCCGCTGTCCATCGCGACCGGACGGCTGCCGTCGGACGTCGCCGTCGGCGACATAGTGGACCTCTGGGTCGTCCCGAAGGCGGAGAGTCAGCCGGCCAGACAGTGGTGGAGCAACCTTCGCGTTCTCCAGATCGACGCGGTCAAAGGCGTCGCAGGTAGTTCGGCCCGCAGACAAGTCCTGGTCGGCCTCGCGCAGAACGATCTGCAGCGGCTCCCGGCCGCGCTCGCCGCGATGAGTGCGGGCGAGCCGACCCTGATCCGACGGGCCGGCTGATGTCCGTCCCGGTCCTGCTGGCCGTGACCGGCGCTCCGTGGGAAGCAGACGTCGTACGGCGGACCGAGCGCGCACCGGGGATCCGGGTGGTGCGGCGCTGTGTGGATATCGCCGACGTGATGGCGGCCGCCGCGAGCGGGCAGGCCCGAGCGGTCCTGCTCGCCGATGACCTGCCCCGGCTCACCTCCGATGCGGTGTCCGCGTTGCACGCCCGTGGGATCGCCGTACTCGCCCTCGTGGACCCGACCGAGAACGGCGCGCCCTTCGGCGCCGAGGACCGCCTGAGCCGGATGGGGATCGAGCGCATCCTCCCGGCCGATGTCAGCCCGGAGGACCTCGGTCGCGCGGTGAGCGACGCCGTCGAGTCCGGCCCGCCGACGTCGCTGTCCCACTTCGCCGGCGGATTCGTGCCGCTGACGCCGGAGACCGCGGGCAGCCGGCCGCCCGTCTACACCCAGGGCAGCGGCCGGGTGATCGCGGTCTGGGGTCCGACCGGCGCGCCGGGGCGGACGACGGTCGCCGTCGGACTCGCCTGCGAGCTCGCTGTGAAGGGCGTGCCGACCCTGCTCGCCGACGCCGATGTGTACGGCGGGACCGTCGCGCAACTGCTCGGGATGCTCGACGAGACCTCCGGACTGGCGGCCGCGGCCCGGTCGGCGTCGAGTGGTTCGCTCGACATGGTGATGCTCGCGAAGCACGCGCGCCAGGTCGAGCCGCATCTGCTGGTGCTGACCGGCCTCAGCCGCGCCGACCGGTGGACGGAGTTGCGGCCGGCCGCGATCGAGTCGATCTGGTCGATCGCGCGGATGCTCGCGCCGTGCACCGTGGTCGACATGAGCTTCTGCATCGAGACGGACGAGGAGATCTCGTTCGACTCGCTGGCGCCGCGCCGCAACGGCGCGACCGTGGCGACGCTGGAGGAGGCCGACGAGGTCATCGTCGTCGGTGCGGCGGACCCGGTCGGTCTGACCCGCCTGATCCGTGCCATCCACGAGCTGCGAGCCGTCGTACCGTCGGTCAATCTCAGGGTCGTGGTCAACCGGATCCGCTCCGGCCCGCTCGGCAGTTCCCCGGCCGACGCCGTCGGCGAGGCACTCAGTCAGTACGCCGGGGTCCAGCCGGCCACCCTGCTTCCGTACGACCTGAGCGCCGTGGACACCGCCATGTCCCGTGGCCGCAGCCTGGCCGAGGCCGCGAAGTCCAGCAAACTGCGAAAATCCCTCCAGCAGCTCGCCGGGAGCATCGCCAAAGAGCTCGGCGGCTGATCCACGGCGGCCGGGACTCAGGGTCGGATCGGTGGTGATCCAGGGGAAAACCCCACCGACAGGGCTCCGGGGATGTGCCAGGGTTGGCGGTAGTTGCCGCAACCCAGGGGAGAACAATGTCCGATGTCGAGGGCCGGCCGGCGAGCACGATGAGCACCGAGCGGCGGTACGGGATCGCGATCTCGGTCGCGCTCATCCTCGGCGGGGTGTACTGGGCGCTGACCGGGCTGACCGAGGCAGCAAGACCAGCCAGGACAGCTATCCGGTGCAGGGCGACACCTTGCGGATCGACGGTAACTCGGCGCAGGTCGAAGTACGGGCCGGAGAGGGATCGGACGTCAGGGTCGAGCGGCAGTTCGAGCGGAACATGTTCGGGTCCGATCCGAAGGAGAAGTACCACGACGGCAAGCTGGAGCTGCGTGACTCCGGCTGCGGGTTCTTGTCGTTCGGGTGCAAGACCAGCTACATCCTGACCGTGCCGAAGGACGTCCAGGTGACGGTGAGGAGCAGCAGCGGCAACATCAAGGTCTCCGGGCTCGATGGTGGTGCGGACCTGAAGACGAGTTCGGGCAACATCGAGGCGCAGGCCGTCAGTGGGTCGCTGCGGATGGAGTCCAGCTCGGGAAAGCTCGAGGCGCAGGATCTGGGCGCGACCACGGTGTCGACCTCGAGCAGCTCGGGCAGTGTCGACCTCGACTTCGCCGTCGCGCCGCAGTCGGTGCAGTCGAAGGCGAGCTCGGGGGACGTGTCGATCCGGATCCCGTCCAGCGACGACGCGTACAAGGTGGAGACCGACACCTCGTCCGGCGACGAGTCCGCCAACATCAAGATCGACGCGAACTCGACCCGCACCATCACGGCCAAGACGTCGTCAGGTGACGTCACCATCGAGTACAACCGCTGAATCTCAACGGCGGGGGTGGGTGGCGTCAGCATCGAGTGCAACTGCTCGGCTGGGGCGACGTACAGCTGCTGACAGCGCATGTACGCGAGTGATCGGGAGGACCGCCAGCGTGGTGGGATCCTTGTCCTGAGTAGGCTTGCCGGCATGTCAGAGGTCAAGGTGGTACCGCGCGGCCTGCTGGTGGATTGGGGCGGCGTGCTCACCTCCGGCCTGGAGGAGGCGCTGCGGCGCTGGGCCGAACTCGACGGGTTCGACTTCGATTCCTACCTGCAGGCGGTCCTCGCCTGGCTGCCCGCCGAGTCACCCGAAGGTGCCACCGCGGAGGCCGAGCTGAACCCGGCGCACGCCCTCGAGCGCGGCCAGATCGCCGTCCCCGACTTCGAGCGCAAGCTCGCCTCGATCCTGGTCCGCCGCGACGGTACGCCGGTGCCGGCCGAGGGACTGATCGAGCGGATGTTCGCGCACTTCGAACACCAGCCGGCGATGTCCGCGCTGGTCCGCCGGGCCCGCTCGCACGGGATCCGCACCGCCCTGCTGTCGAACTCCTGGGGCAACACCTACCCGCGCGACACCTGGGACGGGATGTTCGACGACATCGTCATCTCCGGCGAGGTCGGGATGCGCAAGCCCGAGCCGGAGATCTTCCTGCTCGCCGCCCGCCGGCTGGACCTGAAGCCGGAGGAGTGCGTGTTCATCGACGACCTTGAACTCAACGTCGACGGCGCCCGCGCGGTCGGCATGACCGCCCTTCTGCACACCTCGTACGACGAGACCCGGCGAGTGCTGGAAACCCTGTTCGGAGCCGACCTGACGTGACCGTGACCACCACACCCTCCTCCCCGCCTCGCTCGGCCGGCCTTCGCCGCGTCGTCATCGTGGTTCTCGGCTGCGCGCTGCTGGTCGCTCTCGGCGCCTGGGTGGGCAGCCTGTTCGGCGGGATGATCGACCTGCGCGTGTACCGGATGGGTGGCTCGGTGCTGCTCCACGGCGATGCGCTGTACGACGCCAAGCTGGCCGGATCCGGGCTCCCGTTCACCTACCCACCGTTCGCCGCGATCGCGATGGTGCCGCTGGCCGCGGTCCCCTGGGGCGTCGCGCTGGTGGCCTGGACCACGCTGTCGGTGCTGTGCATCACCGCCCTCTGGCGAACCAGCCTGACGAAGACGTTCTGGTCGTTCATCACGCAGCGCAAGCGGACGGCGGTCCTGGTCGCGCTGACCGTACTTTCACTGCTCCTCGAACCGGTCTGGCAGACGATCCAGTTCGGCCAGATCAACCTGTTGCTGACGGCAATGATCCTGCTGGATCTGGTCCGGCCCGCGGACGCACGGCTGCGCGGGTTCTGGCTCGGTGTCACGATCGGCGTCAAGCTGACCCCGCTGCCGTTCCTGGCGCTGCTCATCGTCACCAAGCAGTGGCGTGCGCTGCGCAACGCCGTACTCGGGCTGCTGGCCGCGATGGCGATCGGTTTCGCGATCGTGCCGCACCAGTCCTGGCGGTACTGGACCGACGTCATCCTCGACGCGAACCGGGTCGGTGGTATCG
>Ga0193707_1000207_pt1 | contig 18486 bp, 19 predicted proteins | sample U3c2metaG_FD_143043 | JGI IMG/M metagenome (GOLD analysis project Ga0193707, IMG submission 143043) | Soil microbial communities from a riparian zone of the East river system, Colorado, United States - U3c2 | ecosystem: Environmental > Terrestrial > Soil > Riparian zone | place: USA: East River... | reverse complement strand
CCGAGCACGCGGCCGAGGTCGGTGCCGAGATCCGGCGCGGCTCCGAACTGGTCGGCCTGAGCCAGGACGAGGACGGGGTGACGGTCGAACTGGCCGACGGCACGCAGCTGCGCTCGCGCTACCTCGTCGGTTGCGACGGCGGCCGCAGTACGGTGCGCAAGCTGCTCGGCGTCGCCTTCCCCGGCGAGCCCGCTACGGTCGAGGCGCTGCTGGGCGAGATGACGCTGACCGCGTCGCTGGAGACCATCAACGAGGCGAATACCGAGATCCGCAAGACCCAGCGGATGTTCGGCGCCGGGCCGGTGGGCGACGGGGTGTATCGCATCGTCGTACCGGCCGCCGGATTGGCCGAGAACCCCCGGGTCCCACCGACCTTCGAGGAGTTCAAGCGGCAGCTGCAGGTGACCGCCGGCACCGACTTCGGCGCGCATTCACCGCGCTGGCTCTCCCGCTTCGGTGACGCCACCCGGCAGGCCGAACGCTACCGGAGCGGCCGGGTGCTGCTGGCCGGCGACGCGGCCCACGTCCATCCGTCCCTCGGCGGGCAGGGGCTCAACCTCGGTCCATGATGCGTTCAACCTCGGCTGGAAACTGGCGGCCGAGGTCAACGGCTGGGACGGTGTCCTGGCCGACGTAGCGGGCGCCCGGTTGCGCGGACTGTTGATCGCCCTGGCACTCGAACCAGGCCGCGTCGTCTCGAAGGCGACGCTCGTCGACTGGATCTGGGGTGAGCACCCGCCCTCCGATGCGGCGAATGCCCCTGCAACGCTTGGCTTCCCGGCTGCGGAAGGCGCTGCCCGGAGGTGTGATCGAGGGGCAGACAGGCGGCTACCGGTTGACGATGGGCCCAGAGGCTGTCGACGCCCTCCGGTTCGAACGCCTCCTCGCTCAGGCTCGCCAAGCGGAGGGTCCCGGGCGGCTTCGGCTGTTACGCGAAGCCCTCGCGTTGTGGCGCGGTACGGCGATGCAGGACGTCGGGTTGGAGGACAGCGAAGCGTTCGACTCGGCGGTGACGCGGCTCGAAGGGCTGCGCTGTGGAGCTGAATTGGCACCGCTGGGTGGGAGCGAATGCAGACGCGACGTGGGATGAAACATTCGCCCGAACGTCTTTGCCGGGTGGGTTTTAACGCTTTGCTCGGGGTTATCTGTCTGGTAACCGGGCGGCGTATTATCCGGCCGTGACGTTGCGACGCGGGGACCTGGCACCACCCGCGCGGACGCTGGTGGATGTCTTGCAGGAGACGGCGGGCCGGTACGCCGACGAGCCGGCGCTGGACGACGGCAGTGTCAGTCTGAGCTATCGCGAACTGCTGATCCAGACCACCAAGTTCGCCACCCGACTCACCGGGGCCGGGATCGGGCCGGGTGACCGGGTCGGGGTCCGGATCTCGTCGGGGCACAACGACTTGTACGTCGCGATCCTCGGGACCCTGCAGGCCGGAGCGGCGTACGTCCCGGTCGACGCGGACGACCCGGACGAGCGAGCCGAACTGGTGTTCGGCGAGGCTGATGTCGCGGCTACGGTCGGCGACGACCTGGAGCTGACGATCACCCGCCCACAACCGGCGCCGATCGCGGGCAACGACAACGCGGACGGTTACTACGACTACCCGTACAGCGCCCGGATGGACACCGCCGGTACGACGGAAGCACCCAGAGACCACGCCGGTCCGGAGCCGACCGACGACGCGTGGATCATCTTCACCTCGGGCTCGACCGGTGTACCGAAGGGTGTCGCCGTCACGCACCGGTCGGCGGCGGCGTTCGTGGATGCGGAGGCGCGGCTGTTCCTCCAGCCGGAGCCGATCGGGCCGGACGACCGGGTGCTGGCGGGACTGTCCGTCGCGTTCGACGCGTCGTGTGAGGAGATGTGGCTGGCCTGGCGGCACGGCGCGTGCCTGGTGCCGGCGCCGCGGTCGCTGGTGCGGACCGGGATGGACCTCGGACCCTGGTTGGTTGCCCAAGGCATCACTATTGTCTCGACCGTGCCGACGCTGGCGGCGCTCTGGCCGGCCGACGCGCTCGACCAGGTCCGGCTGCTGATCTTCGGCGGTGAGGCCTGCCCGCCGGAGCTGGCCGAACGGCTCGCCGTCGACGGTCGCGAGGTGTGGAACACGTACGGCCCGACCGAGGTCACAGTCGTTGCCTGCGGCGCCCAACTCACCGGTGAAGGCCCGGTCCGGATCGGTCTGCCCTTGGACGGCTGGGACCTCGCCGTCGTAGATGCCGAAGGCAACGAAGTCCCATCGAACGAGATCGGCGAGCTGATCATCGGCGGCGTCGGCCTGGCCCGCTACCTCGACCCGGTCAAGGACGCGGAGAAGTTCGCACCGATGCCGACGCTCGGCTGGGAGCGCGCCTACCGCAGTGGCGACCTGGTCCGCTACGACCCCGACGGCCTCCTGTTCCAGGGCCGCGCCGACGAGCAGGTCAAGCTCGGCGGCCGCCGGATCGAGCTGGGCGAGGTCGACGCCGCATTGCAGGCCCTTCCCCAGATCTCCGGTGCCGCGGCCGCGGTGCGCAACAGCGCCGCCGGTAACCAGTTGCTGGTCGGGTACGTCGTACCCGAGGATCCAGCGTCGTTCGACCAGGCCAAGGCGACCGAGAGACTGCGAGAGGCACTGCCCGCGGCGCTCGTGCCGCTGCTGGCCGTCGTCGACACCTTGCCGACCAGGACATCCGGCAAGGTCGACCGCAACGCGCTGCCCTGGCCGCTGCCGGGGATGGACAGCGACGGCCCGGCGGCCGAGCTCAGCGGGACCGAGGGCTGGCTGGCCGAACGCTGGACGAAGGTCCTCGGCGCGCAGGTCACCGGCCCGGACAACGACTTCTTCCTGCACGGCGGTGGCAGTCTGGCCGCGGCCCAGCTGGTGTCGGCCCTGCGCGAGGGGTATCCCGAGGTGACCGTCGGCGACATCTACGAGTACCCGCGCCTGGGCGCACTCGCGGATCGGCTCGACGAATCACGACCGGTGGCGACCGCGCCGGTCGAGATCCGCGAGATCAGGCCGACGCCGAAGAGCACGCAACTCCTGCAGACCGCGCTCACCCTCATCCTGCAGACGGTCGTCGGCGTCCGCTGGCTGGTCTACCTGTTCACGCTGAACAACCTGCTCGCCGACCCCCTGCCCTGGGCGAGGACGGTCTCGTGGTGGTGGATCCTGGCCGGCTGGCTGCTCCTGATCACCCCGGCCGGCCGGATGGGCATCGCCGTCGGCGGCGCGCGCATCCTCCTCCGCGACCTCAAACCCGGCGTCTACCCCCGCGGCGGCAGCGTCCACGTCCGGCTCTGGGCAGCGGAGAACCTCTCCGACGCCGCCGGTGCGGCCAACTTGGCCGGCGCTCCCTGGATCGCGTACTACGCCCGCGCGCTCGGTGCGAAGGTCGGCCGCGGCGTCGACCTGCACACCCTGCCGCCGGTGACCGGCATGCTCACGATGGGCCGCGGCGCGTCGATCGAGCCCGAGGTCGACCTGGCCGGCTACTGGATCGACGGCGATCGACTGCACGTCGGCCCGGTGACCGTCGGCGCCGAGGCCGTGATCGGTTCCCGCAGCACCCTGCTCCCCGGCGCCGAGATCGGCCGGAGCGCCGAGATCGCGGCCGGCTCGGCCGTCTCCGGCAAGGTCCCGCCGAACGAGCGCTGGTCCGGCTCCCCCGCGAGCCGCGTCGGCCGGGCCCGGCACCCGTGGCCGGACCACCGGCCCGAGCGCGCCCCGTGGTGGGTCCTCGCGTACGGCGCTCAGTCCGCGGTGATGTCGCTGATCCCGGTGGCCGCGGCCGCCGCGGCACTCGTCGTACTGGGCAATGCCATCAAAGGCACCGAGACCCTCCGGGCGGCCGCGCTCAAGGCACTGACTGCGATCCCGCTGATGACGCTTGTCGCCTTCGCCACAGTCGCAGTCCTGACGCTGATCGGCGTACGCCTGCTCGGCATCGGGATCAAGCCGGGTCACTACCCCGTCCGCAGCCGGATCGGGTGGCAGGTGTGGGCGACCGAGCGGCTGCTCGACTCGGCCCGGACCTTGCTGTTCCCGCTGTACGCGAGCCTGCTCACGCCCTGGTGGCTGCGTGCGCTCGGCGCGAAGATCGGCCGCGACGTCGAGGCGTCCACGGTCCTCCTGCTGCCGAAGATGACCACCGTCGGCGAGGGCGCGTTCCTGGCCGACGACACGATGATCGCGTCGTACGAGCTGGGCGGCGGCTGGCTGCACGTGGCCGGCGCGAAGGTCGGCAAGCGCGCCTTCCTCGGCAACTCCGGTATGACCGCGCCCGGGCGCTCAGTGCCCAAGAACGGCCTGGTCGCGGTGCTGTCGGCGGCGCCGAAGAAGTCCAAGGCCGGTACGTCGTGGCTCGGTTCGCCACCCGTCAAGCTCCGGCGGCAGGCGGTCGAGGGCGACCAGAGCCGGACCTTCAATCCCCCGTTCAAACTCAAGGTCGCCCGGGCGCTGGTCGAGCTGTGCCGCTTCGTCCCGATGATGTGCACCGTCCTGATCGCACTCGGCGTGCTGTTCGCGCTGCAGACGCTCGACCTCTGGCTCGGCCCGTGGGCGACGCTGCTGCTGTCCGGCGCGGTCATCCTGGCCGCCGGCGCGGTCGCGGGCGGCATGGCGACCGTCGCCAAGTGGCTGATCGTCGGCCGGACCCGCGCGGTCGAGTACCCGCTGTGGAGCTCGTTCGTCTGGCGCAACGAGGTGGTCGACAGCTTCGTCGAGCTGGTCGCCGCGCCCTGGTTCGCGAACGCCGCGGCCGGTACGCCGGTTCTCGCGCTCTGGCTGCGATCCCTCGGGGCCACGATCGGCAAGGGTGTCTGGTGCGAGACGTACTGGTTGCCCGAGGCCGATCTGATCACCCTCGGCGACGGCGCGACGGTGAATCGCGGTTGTGTGCTGCAGACGCACCTTTTTCATGATCGAGTTCTCTCCATGAGCACAGTCACCTTCGGACCAGGAGCAACCCTCGGGCCGCATGGCATCGTCCTGCCGGCCGCAAGTGTCGGGGCGGGAGCTACCATCGGCCCGGTGTCTCTCGTGATGCGTGGTGAAGGTGTGCCGGCCGGGACGCGCTGGGCTGGGAACCCCATCGCACCGTGGCAGCGCAGTGCGCCCTGGCAGGGCTGATGGTTGCCCCTAGCAAATGGCAACAGAGCAACGGACAGCCGGGGGCGTCGACCGCCGGCGACCGGTACGTGCCTACCCACGGCAACGGTGGTTACAAGGTGGAGTCGTACGAGCTGGACCTTGACTACCGGGTCAACAGCAACCGCCTGAGCGGCAAGGCAACGATCACCGCCGTCGCCACCGAGGCGCTCTCCCGGCTCAGCTTCGACCTGTCCGGCCTGCAGGTGGCGAAGGTGTCGCTGAACGGCCGGCGACTGCAGCGCTACGACCACCGCCAGGGCAAGCTTCAGGTCACCCCGGCCGCGACGATCATGGACGGCGCCGAGTTCACCGTCGAGATCCAGTACGCCGGTAACCCGAAGCCCGAGGACAGTCCGTGGGGCGAGCTCGGCTGGGAGGAACTCACCGAGGGCGTGATCGTCGCCAGCCAGCCGAGTGGCGCGGCCACCTGGTTCCCGTGCAACGACCACCCCGGCGACAAGGCGCACTACCGGATCACGATCACCACCGATTCGCCGTACCAGGTGGTCGCGAACGGGCGGCTGGTGTCGCGCCGGGTGAAGGCGAGCCGGACCACCTGGGTCTTCGACCAGGCCGCACCGATGGCGACGTACCTGGCGACCGTCCAGATCGGCCGGTACGACGCTGTCGACCTGGCCGCGTCACCGGTGACGACCCGGGGTGTGTTGCCGGCGAGCCAGATCCGCGAGTTCAAGGCGGACTTCGGGCGGCAGCAGGACATGATGAAGCTGTTCTGCCGGTTGTTCGGGCCGTATCCGTTCGGCGGCTACACGGTCGTGGTGACGGACGACGACCTGGAGATTCCGCTGGAGGCACAGGGCATCTCGGTGTTCGGCAGCAACCACGTGGACGGCCGTCGTACCTCGGAGCGGCTGGTCGCGCACGAGCTCGCGCACCAGTGGTTCGGCAACAGCCTGACCCCGGCGCACTGGCAGCACATCTGGCTGAACGAGGGTTTCGCCTGCTACGCCGAGTGGTTGTGGTCGGAGGAGTCGCGCGGTCTCACCGCCGACCAGCAGGTGTCCAAGGCTCACTCGCGCTTGAAGGGCCTCCCGCAGGACCTGCTGCTGTCGGACCCCGGCGCGGAACTGATGTTCGACGACCGCCTCTACAAGCGCGGTGCGATCACCCTGCACGTCCTCCGCCGGCACCTCGGCGACGAGGCCTTCTTCGATCTCCTGCGTGCCTGGACCAAGACCTACCGGCACGGCTCGGTGACCACGGCCGACTTCATCGCCCTGGCCGCCACGTTCAGCCCGGACGAGGAGGAGCTCCGCCACTTGTTCGCCGCCTGGCTGGACTCCTACGAACTGCCGCCGTTGCCCCGAAAGCGGTAAGTGGATGAAATACCTTCCGCTGGCGATCTTCGGTGGCATGTCCGCGATCATCGCGATCATGATCATCGCGGGCCGTCACCTGCGGCGGCCGGGCTCACCCAAGGGCCCCACCTGGCACCACATCGCGCTGGGATTCGCGTTGTTCGTGACGGCCGGCATCCTGTCCACCTTCCCACCGCATTCCATCATCGCGGCCGCGCTCGTGATGATCCTGGGCGTCGGCTTCTTCACGCTCGGCATCGCGACCCTGGGCGGCGGCGACTTCGGCCTCTTCGGCGCGGCCAGCGCGATGGCTGCGATCCCGTTCCTGATGACGCCGACACCGGTGGCGCTCGCGCAGGTCGGCCAGACGATCACCTGTCACGTCCGCGGATACCGTGGGTACGAGGTGTCGAACTTCACCGCGGACTGCCCGGACGGTCACAGCTACGACTTCCACAAACACGGCGAACGGGGAGTTCCCGGGCGGCCAGGTACAGGTCATCGTCGACCCGCACGGTGTGCTGCAATCGCAGTTCGTCGGGCAGGAGAACGTGACCGGCGACCTCGTCTGGGGCATCCTCGGCCTGCTCGGTGCCGCGGGCATCGTGGTAGCCGCGGCCGTCAACAACCGGCGCCACCAGGGCGAGGTCAAGCACGTCGTCAACCCGGGGTTCAGCTCGGGTCCCTAGTGTCCGAGCGGGCAACCTCCGCCGCGACCTTCACGAAGCGTTCGGTCAGCGGAGTCCTGGTTGCCCAGGCGGCGCCCGTCCACCAGGAGGCGGCGCGGCCGGGGAGCGGGAGCAGCCGGACCTCCGGCGGCGCGATGCGCTCGGCGGACTGCGGTACGACGGACGGCCCGGCGCCGGCCGCGGTCAGGGCCAGGACGGTCTGCAGGTCGCCGGCCTCCTGAAGTACTTGCGGGTGGCAACCGAGTTCGGCGTACAGGCTGTTGATTTGGGCGGTCAGGCCAGGTCCGCGGGCCGGGCTGAGGCGGACCAGTGGACGGGCGTCGATCCAGCTGACCAGGTCGCGCGGGACGTCCGCCTTCGCCGGGACCGCGAGGGTGAGGCGGTCTCGTCGTAACCGAAGGTGTTCGAGGCCGGCCGGGGCGGGCAGCCGGACGAAGCCGATCTGGATCGGCTGCCGGCCAGCAGCCGCTCGCACTGCACCACCGACGACATGTCCTCCAGCGAGATCGTGACGCCGGGCCACCGGCTGCGGAACAGCGCGACCGCCCGCGGCGCGAGCTCGATCCCGGACAACCCGAAGCCGATCGCCAGCGAGCCCTCGGCCCCCGAGGCGACCTGCGCGGCGTGCCGCTCGAAGGCCTCGGATCGGTCCAGCACTCCAGAGCGTCTGGAAGCAGCAGCTCCCCGGCCGGGGTCAGCCGGGCACCGTGCCGGCCCCGACTGAACAGCACCGACCCGACCCGACGCTCCAGCACCTGGATCTGCTTGGTCAAGGCCGGCTGGCTGGTCGACAGTTCCTCGGCCGCGGCCCCGAAATTCCGCAGTCTGGCGACCGCGACGAACGCCCGGAGCAAACGGAGATCCATGACCCCAGGATATGGAATCGCACCGGACAGCCATTGGGAGCACCGATCACCGGCGTTTCGACGGGTCACCTGCCTGTCGTCAGAGCACCCGCATTCGAGCCCGAGGCGATCGTGAACAGCACCTCCCACCTCCGATCGTGAACAGCACCTCCCACCTTCAGGGGTTGACCCCTGAGGTGGTGGGTTGCACCAGGAGATTTTGGGTCCGCAACCCACAAGGTGAGGGGTTGACCCCTGAAACGTCTGCGGCATGACGTTGCTCGGCACAACCATCCTGCCGGCGCATTTGCTCTCGACAGGCCGCGCAGGCTCGACAGATACCGTCAGTAGATGAGGGCGGTGGCGATCGCCGCGATGCCTTCGCCGCGGCCGGTGAACCCCAGGCCGTCGGTGGTCGCCGCGCTGACCGACACCTCGGCGTCGCAGGCCGCGCTCAGGACCTTCTCCGCTTCCTGCCGACGCGCACCGATCCGCGGCTGGTTGCAGACGATCTGGACCGAGACGTTGCCGATCTCGAACCCGGCCGCTCGCACCCGCCGAGCCGCTTCCGTCAGCAACGCGACTCCGGCGGCCCCGGCCCACTCCGGCTCGGCGGTGCCGAAGTTCGATCCCAGGTCACCCAGCCGGGCCGCACTCAGCAACGCAGTGCAGATCGCATGCGCTGCCGCGTCGCCGTCCGAGTGCCCTGAAAGCCCTGAAGTCTCGTCCGGCCAGTGCAGACCTGCCAGCCACAGCGGGCGGCCTTCCTGCAGCGGATGTACGTCGATGCCGTTGCCGACCCGTGGGACCTTCACATCAGCCGCCTCTCCGTCAGCAACGCCTCAGCCAGCAAGAGATCCTGTGGTCGCGTCACCTTGAACGCGTCCGGCGATCCCTCGACCGTCATGACGGTGATCCCGAGCCGCTCACACAGCATGGCATCGTCGGTCGCCCCGACGACGCCGGCGGCATGCGCCCGACGCAGTACGCCGGGATCGAAGCCCTGCGGCGTCTGCACGGCGACCAGCGTCGACCGATCGGGCGTGTCGACCACTTCACCCGTCGGCGCGACCCGCTTGATCGTGTCGGTCACCGGCACCACCGGTACGACGGCCTGGGCTCCACCACGCACCGCCGCGACCACGCGCTCGATCACCTCGACCGGGACAAAGGCCCGGGCCGCGTCGTGCACGAGGATGCAGTCGATCCCGTCGACCGGGACCACAACCAGGGCCGTCCGGACCGAGTCGGCCCGCTCGGCGCCGCCCGGGACCACGAGCAACTGGGCGTCACCGGCGTACGGCTCGAGCTCCTTGCCGACCGCATCTTCACTGCCGGGCGGGACTGCCACCACAAAACAGCTGAGGTCGGCGGCGGTCGCTGCCTTCAGTCCACGCACCGCATGGACCAGCAGCGATTCGCCACCGACCTCTCGAAACGCTTTGGGTGTCTCACCACCGAGCCGCAATCCGAGCCCGGCCGCCGGGATGACTGCCGCGGTGCTCATGCGAACCCCGGGCAGGACGGCAGGATCACGTGTTCCGACTCGACCTGATCGTGCTGCTGATCAGGAGGCGAGAACCTCGTCGAGGATGGCCTCGGCCTTGTCCTCGTTGGTGTGTTCGGCCAGGGCCAGCTCGGAGACCAGAATCTGGCGAGCCTTCGCCAGCATCCGCTTCTCACCGGCGGACAGACCACGGTCACGCTCACGGCGCCACAGGTCGCGAACGACCTCCGCCACCTTCATCACGTCACCGGAGTGCAGCTTCTCCAGGTTCGCCTTGTACCGACGCGACCAGTTGGTCGGCTCCTCCGTGTGCGGAGCTCGCAGCACGTCGAAGACGCGCTCCAGGCCGGCCTGATCCACGACGTCACGCACGCCGACAAGATCGAGGTTGCACGCGGGGACCCGGACGACCAGGTCGTTCTGAGCGACGATCCTCAAGACCAGATAGGTCTTGTCCTCACCTTTGATCTGACGGGTCTCGATGTCCTCGATGACGGCCGCTCCGTGATTGGGGTAAACAACCGTCTCGCCGACTGTGAAAGTCATATGTCACATGCCCCTTTCCAAGATCTATCCTACCACGCGGCCGGTGGTCCGGTCGGGGCGTTTGCGCTGGTCAGGGGCCACTTCTCGCCTTGACAAACGCTCTCAGCCGTGCCTCGTGCAGGCGCGAACCGTTGCCCCGGACAGCACTCCGGCGCCGGTTCGGCATCCGCCGGCGGGTGTCCCGCCGTCGGACCCGGCGCGGGCGCGGGCTACGCTTTGCTGCGCCGGAGGCGACTGCCTGACGGCGTCGAACAGCTTGTACGAGAGGGATTCCAGTGCCGATCACGTTGTCCTCGCGGTCCGTCCGGCGTGCTGCGCTGGCGGGTGCCGCCGCCACTGTCAGTATCGCCCTGGCGGCGTGCAGCGCGTCCTTCGACGCCGCGACCAGCAAGCCGTACCAGGCGGCCGAGGGCACCAACGCCGACTCCGGCTCGATCCACGTCCGCAACATGCTGGTGCTGGCCGATGCCGACGGCAAGGGCGAACTGCACACCGTCATCGTGAACAACGGCGGCGATGACGACACCCTGGTCAAGATCGCGCAGGCCCCGGCCGGGACGCAGGACGGCCAGGACGGCGGCGACCAGCCTGGCCAGGTCATATTCAGCGAGATCAAGCCCCTGGATGTGAAGGCCGGGACGTCGACGCTGCTGCCGCCGGACGCCGGCGCGCAGGTGGCCGGCAGCGAGCCGGGCAACGGCGAGGCGAGCGGCGAAGCGATCACGGTGACCGGCGGCAAGCCGGGCCAGATGGTCAACGTGACCATCACGTTCGGCCAGGCGGCGCCGATCACCGCCTACATCCCGGTCCTGAGCGACGACCACTACTCGCCGAGCCCCTCGGCCGACCAGTAGTCCCTGACACACCGACGGCCCCGGCGGGACGGCCCGTTCGTCGTACCACCGGGGCCCGAGGCCCGTTCTGTCAGCCCTCGGCCCGGGCGGCCTTGGTCAGGCCCGGGAGGATCTTGTCCTGGACCCACGGAACGCTCAGCACGCTGACGGCGCTCATCCCGAAGATGATCTGCTGGTCGTGCATCGCGTACGCACCGCCGCGCTTGACCGCACCGAGCGACGAGTAGACCGGGTCGGCCAGGAACTTCTGCGACCCGATGCCGTCGACGTAGGCGACCAGCACGTCGGCGTCGACGTCGGCGATCTTCTCCTTGCTGATGGCGAGGGAGAACTCCTTCTTGGAGTTGGTCTTCTCCAGCGCCTCGACGCCCGGCGCGTTCTTGAAGCCCATCTCGTTCAGGATCTGCACCCGCGGGTCACCCGGCATGTAGACGTAGTTGTCCGGGCCGAACGAACCGACCGTGATCGTCTTGTCCTTGAACTCCGGGTGCTCGCTCGCGACCTGGGCGATATCGTCCTGGATCCCCGGTGATCAGTTCTCCGCGTCGGACTTCCTGCCGAGGGCCTCACCGACCAGCAGCGTCTGGTCCTGCCAGGTGGTCTGCCACGGTGCCCCCGGGTACGCGACCGTCGGCGCGATGCCGCTCGGGGTCTTGTACGTCGCCTCGTCGAACCCCTCGTACGGCGCCAGGATCACGTCCGGCTTCAGTGCCGCGATCTTCTCGAACGGGTACTTGTCACCGGTGTCCAGCAATGTCGTCTTCGCCGAATCGAATGTGTCCGCCTCCCACGCGGTGACACCGGCGGCGGTCGGGACGTACGTCACCTTCGGCATTCCGACGGGAGTCTCACCGAGGGCGTAGACCACGTCCTGCGCGTTCCAGCCGAGCGTGACGATCCGCTCCGGCTTCTTGGTGATGGTGGTGTCGCCGAACGTGTTCTTCAACGTGACCGGGAATCCGGCGGACGCCGTACCGGCTGACGTGTCGGCCGCCTTGTCGGCGTCGCTGCCGCACACGGCCAGCGTCGTCGCGACCAGTACGGCGGTGACGGCCGCACCGATCACGCGGGGACGGGACCAGGACATGGCGACTCTCCTCAGAAACGATTGCCTCCAACTAAGGAGAGCTAAGCTAACCCGGAAGGCCGTGGCGACCCGCGGGGCTGTGACTCAGGACTCGGACCGGGCGGCGACTGCCCGGCCGGCCGCTGTCAGGATTCGAAACTGTCAGGATTCGAACTTGTAGCCGAGGCCGCGCACCGTGACCAGGTGCTGTGGGTTCGACGGGTCCTTCTCCAGCTTGGAGCGCAGTCGCTTGACGTGTACGTCAAGGGTCTTGGTGTCGCCCACGTAGTCGGCGCCCCAGATCCGGTCGATCAGCTGCCCCCGGGTCAGCACCCGGCCGGTGTTGCGCAGCAGCATCTCGAGCAGTTCGAACTCCTTCAGCGGGAGCCGGATCTCGGTCCCGGACACGGTCACCACGTGCCGCTCCACGTCCATCCGGACCGGCCCGGCCTCGAGCGTGTCCGGCAGCAGCTCGACGTCCTGGCCGCGGCGCAGGACGGCGCGGATGCGGGCCAGCAGTTCCCGCGGACTGTAGGGCTTGGTTACGTAGTCGTCCGCGCCCAGCTCGAGACCGACGACCTTGTCGACCTCGGTGTCCTTGGCGCTGACGATGATCACCGGCACGTTGCCGCGGCTGCGCAACGCCCGGCAGACCTCCGTGCCGGACAGGCCCGGCAGCATCAGGTCGAGCAGGACGATGTCGGCACCGGCCCGGTCGTACTCGTCCAGCGCGTCCGGTCCGGTCTCCGCGACGGCGACCTCGAATCCTTCCTTGCGCAGCACGTACGACAACGCGTCGCTGTAGCTCTCTTCGTCTTCGACGACCAGCACTCGGGTCACGAAGCTGCCTCCTTGGTTTCGGCGGTCTGTATCGCCGGATGCTTCAGTGCCGGCGGTGTCGAGGTGGGCGCATCGCAAGGCGGACGAGGTGCCTCGATGCGGTGTTTCATCGTGGCTCCTCGTCCAACGCAGCAAGGCGCCCGCCTCGGCGCCGCCGGTGCGAAGCATCCGGCGATACAGACCGCTGGTCCGACGGGGTAGGCGTCAGATGAAGGGCCGGCTCGTCCTGGCTGGAGGAGCCGGTCTGACCCGCGGCGGGTTCGAGCCGCAGCGGGAGTCTCACGGTGAAGGTGGAACCCTGGCCCTCGACGCTCCAGACCCGCACGTCGCCGCCGTGGATGGAGGCGATGTGCTTGACGATCGAGAGGCCGAGGCCGGTGCCACCGGTTTCGCGGCTGCGGGCCCGGTCGACCCGGTAGAACCGCTCGAAGATGCGTTCCAGGTCGCTGCTCGGGATGCCCACGCCCTGGTCGGAGACGGTGACCTCGACCAGGTCGCCGATCGGGTGCGCGGCGACCGCGACCCGGGTGCCGTCGGGGCTGTAGTTGACCGCGTTCTCGACCAGGTTGCCGATCGCGATGGACAGCTGGTCGACGCTGCCCATCACTTCCAGCGCCCGCTCGGTCTTCACCACGATCTTGATGTCGCGGTCCTCGGCGTCCACCCGGCAGCGGTCCACGGCGCTCTCGATGACGGCGATGATGTCGACCGGGCCGGGGTTCTCCAGCGGGTCGTCACCCTGCAGCCGGGACAGCTCGATGATCTCCTTGACCAGCCGGCTCAGCCGGGAGGCCTCGACCCGCATCCGGTCGGAGAACCGCTGCACCGCCTCGGGATCGTCGGACGCCTCCGAGACCGCGTCGGCGAGCAGGATCAGCGCACCGACCGGCGTCTTCAGCTCGTGACTGACGTTGACGGTGAAGTCCCGCCGGATCGCTTCCAGCCGGCGCTCGCGGGTCCGGTCCTCGACCAGGACCAGCACCAACTGGCTGCCCAGCGGCGCCACCCGGGCACTCACGTACTGCGTCGCACCGAGCCGGCCGCGGACGATCTCCAGGTCCTGCTGGCGAATCTCGCCGTCACGACGGACCGCCCGGACCATGGTGAGGATGTCGTCGACCACCAGCCGCTCGCCCCGGACGATGCCGAGCACGTGCGCCGGCGCGCTGGCCTGGAGCACCTGGTCCTCCGGACCCATCACCACCGCGGACGAGCGCAGTACCGAAAGCACTGTGGCGACGCCGCTCGGAACGATAGGGTCCGGGGACTCGGGGATCTTGCGTTGGGCCCGCTCGGAAAGCATCATCGCGCCGAGCGATAGCAGGGCCAGGGCCGCGCCGATGACGCCGCCCAGCACCGCAGCCAGCGTGGGGTCCACGGCAACGATGCTACGCGGGCAACCAGCAGGGAAAGACCGAATGATCACCGGATGACCGGGACACGACCTAACTGTTCATCGGTCGTTCACCACTCGTCGCCATCCGGCAACCTCGACGGCATACGGTCACCGGTGGGCGGGTACAGGCAGGTGCTTGCCACCGCGCCCACCGTGGCAACGGACACCACAGATCGGATTCGAACACAATGCGTGACAGCTATCACGAGCAGCTCGACGACATCCTCGCCGAGCTGGAGCGGATGACGCGGACGGTGTCGACCGCCGTACGCCGGTCGACCGCGGCCCTGCTGGAGGCGGACATCCGCAAGGCCGAAGAGGTCATCGCGGCCGACATCCAGCTGGACGCCGCCGGCGAGGGCGTGGAGGAGAAGGTCTTCGAGCTGATGGCGCGGCAGTCGCCGGTCGCCAACGAGCTGCGGATGCTGGTCGCGGCGCTGCGGATGGTCGCCGACCTGGAGCGGATGGGCGACCTGGCCGCGCACGTGTCCAAGATCGCCCGGATGCGCTACCCGGCCCCGGCGATCCCGGCCGAGCTGCACGACGTGATCCAGGAGATGGGCACGGTCGCGGGCACGATGGTCGACGCCGCCGGTGACGTGATCTCGACCCGCGACGTCGAGGCGGCCGGCCGACTCGAGGCCACCGACGACCAGATGGACAAGCTGCGCACCAACCAGTTCCGGCTGATGATGGACGACGCCTGGCCGCACGGCGTCGAGGTCGCGGTCGACATCGCCCTGCTCGGCCGGTACTACGAGCGCATCTCCGATCACGCGGTCTCGATGGCCCGCCGGGTCGTGTACCTGGTCACCGGCGAGCTCCCGGTCGCGATCGGCGGCACCGCCGCGGGCTCCGGCGCCGGCGCCTCCACCCCGAACCCGAACGGCAACTGACCACAGTCGCCACCAGGTGCCTCCAGCAACAGTTGCTGGAGGCACCTTTTTGCGCGATCCAGTAGCCAGGGGTTGCCCGGGAAGCGACCCACTGATCGGGGGCTTGGCCGGGAAACCGTGGACTTGCCCGGGAAACCGTGGACTTGAACAAGCAATAACCTGTTCACACCCCCTTGATTTTCCCCCCGAAAACCGGCGGCGCGCGGGAGGCCGCACCGGGCCTGGCTGCTGGGTGGTGGCTGAGCCTCCCCTCGGCCCAGCGATCGATCCGCACCTGACTGACCGAGTCCAGCCAGATGTCGTCGGTGGTGCGGACCCGGTCGAGCAGTTGCGGCACCTGCCAACCGGCGTCGGCGTAGGCCGTGGCCACCAGTCGCTTGTGCTGCTCCAGGTCGCGGTAGTCGAAGTCCTCGGCCATCGGCGCCCGGAAGATGAAGGCGGCCAGGGCCTCACCCCGGACCGGGTGGATCGAGGCCAGCCGGCCAGGCGCGTTATACAGAACGACCTCGCGGTCCCGCTCCGCCGGCTGACCCAGCTGCAAGGTCGCGACGAACAGGCCCATGTGGCGCACGAACTCCGACTCCGAGCCGAACGCGAGCCGGCGCGTCGTCGAGTGCAGTCCGTCGGCCCCGACCACGACGTCGAACCGGCGGGGAGCGGCGTGCCGGAACGTCACGTCGACACCGTCGCCGTCCTGACTCAACGCGGTGATGGTGTCGCCGAACAGGAACTCGGCCGCGTCCCGGCCGGCGTCGTACAGGATCCCGGCCAGATCGGTGCGGGTCACCTCGACCTCCTGACTTCCGGATGCGCGCTGCATCGCCCGGAGGTTAACCCGCCCGACCTCGCGTCCGGATCCGTTCACGAAGCTCAGCGCGGTCACGTCCGTGGCGGCCGCCCGCAACGCCCCGAGCACGCCCATCCCCTCGACCACGGCGACGGCCGGGCCGCGGACGTCCACGGGGTTGCCACTGGACCGCAGGCCGGCCGATCGCTCGACCACCGTCACCCGGAAGCCGCGCCGGGCCAGCCAGTACGCCAGCGTCGTGCCGCCGACGCCCGCTCCGGAGATCAGCACGCTGGGGTTCGTCGTCATCGTTCGCTCCTGCCGTCACGGTTGATGAGTATGACGATATGACTACATTTGAAATCTGGTCAACGCTTATTTAAAGATTGACCCGATATCACAGTTCGTCATACCGTGGTCGGCATGCCAACAGAACGCCTCCGGAGCGCGGAGCGGCGGGCCGAGCGGGCCACCCGGATCCTGGATGTGACGGCCGACCTGCTGCTGCGCCACGGGGCCCGGCGGGTCACCATCGACGACGTCGCCGCCGGAGCCGGGATCGGCAAGGGCACGGTCTACCTGCACTGGAAGACCCGTGAGCGGTTGTTCGGCGCGGCTTTCCAGCGCGAGATCCTGGCGGCGATCGGCGAGCTCCGCGACGAGCTCCGGGCGGATCCGCAGGTCAGCCACCTGCATCGCTTCGCCCGCGCATACTTCCTGGCGATCACGGCCCGACCGTTGCTGCGCGGATTCCTGCTGGCCGACGCCGACCTGCTCGGGAAGCTGGCGGGCTCGTCGGACGCGGCGTTGGACGAGCGGCACGGCAAGCTGTCGCACCGGTACTTCGAGCTGCTCGCCGAACACGGCCTGGTCCGTGACGACCTGGGGCTGGACGAGCTCGGCTACGCCTACCAGGCGACGTTCGAGGGGTTCCTCCGCGCCGAAGGGCTGGCTGGACACAGCCTGGACCAGCAGGCCGACCTGCTCGCCCGGACGATCGAGCGAGCCTTCGAGCGCGGACAGACGCTTCCCAAGACCGCCCTACGAGAGCTGGCAGACGCCGTCGCCGAGCTACTCACGGACCTCATCGACGCCGACAGCGCCGAGGCCGACGTCCCGTCTCCCCACCCCTGACCCCAAACGACAACGACTGCCCCTCAGCACAAAGACCCGGAGTGAGGGTGGGGTGCCGCGGCCGGCACCGTACGCTCTCCGGCATGGACGAATCCGTCACCGAGCGTCTGATCAATGCCGACCTGTCAGCCATGGACGGCGTCGAGATGCGGGCACATCTCGACGCCGTGGAACAACACATGAAGCAGCTGCAGAGGGCCGAGCTCACTCTGCTGGAGGACAGTTCGGAGCTGATCGGACAACATCCTCAGCTGCAGGACAGGTTGGCCTATCTCCGCACCCTCGACCTCGACGAGGTCGAGCACCCCAGCTCAGCGGAGGTCAGCGGCCCTGGTTCTTGACGGCTTCGATGGCTTCTTTGGCGGCGGTGGGGTCGAGGTACTCGCCGCCGGGGGTGACAGGGTGGAAATCTTCGTCGAGCTCGTAGTAGAGCGGGATGCCGGTGGGGATGTTCAGGCTGACGACGGTCTTCTCGTCGAGGTTGTCGAGGTGCTTGACCAGGGCGCGCAGCGAGTTGCCGTGGGCGGTGACCAGGACGGTCTTCCCGGCCCGCAGGTCCGGCACGATCGCGTCGTACCAGTAGGGCAGCATCCGCTCGACGACGTCCTTCAGGCACTCGGTCGCGGGCAGCAGCTCCGACGGCAGTCCGGCGTACCGCGGGTCGCCGGCCTGGTCGTACTCCGAGCCGCGCTCGATCGCCGGCGGCGGGGTGTCGTACGAGCGCCGGAACAGCATGAACTGCTCCTCGCCGAGCTCCTCCAGGGTCTGCTTCTTGTCCTTGCCTTGCAGGCCGCCGTAGTGCCGCTCGTTCAGCCGCCAGGACCGGCGTACGTCGATCCACTGGCGGTCGGCCACCTCGAGCGCGATGTTCGCGGTGCGGATCGCCCGGCGCAGCACCGAGGTGTGCAGCACGTCGGGGAGCAGGTCGCGGTCACGCAGCAGCTCACCGCCCCGCTGCGCCTCCTCGACACCCTGGGCGTTCAGGTCGACGTCGACCCAGCCGGTGAAGAGATTCTTGGCGTTCCAGTCGCTGTGGCCGTGGCGGAGCAGGATGAGGCGATAGGTCATGCCCCGGAGTCTATCGAGGCTCCAGCCAGCCCTTGAAAGCGTCCAGGTTTCGAGTGGATTCGCCCCGGGCGACGCGCCACTCGTACTCCTTGCGGATCGAGGACGCGAACCCGAGCTCCAAGATCGTGTTGAACGACGTGTCGGCGTACTCCAGCACCGACCCGAGCAGCCGGTCCACCTCGGTCGGCGTGATCGCGTGCAGCGGGACACGCCCGTCCAGGTGGATATCACCCATGTGGTCGACGGCGAACGCGACGCCGTACATCTTCAGGTTCCGCTCGAGCAGCCAGCGGTAGACCGCCTCGTGGTTCTCGTCCGGGTGCCGGGCCACGAACGCGTGCACCTGGACCGACTGCGCCCCGACCGTCAACGACACCGTGGTCTTCAGCTTCCGCTCC
>Ga0193707_1000206_pt1 | contig 18493 bp, 22 predicted proteins | sample U3c2metaG_FD_143043 | JGI IMG/M metagenome (GOLD analysis project Ga0193707, IMG submission 143043) | Soil microbial communities from a riparian zone of the East river system, Colorado, United States - U3c2 | ecosystem: Environmental > Terrestrial > Soil > Riparian zone | place: USA: East River... | reverse complement strand
GGTTTCGTTCCGATTCGCAAACGCGGCAAGCTTCCCTATAAGACGGAGATCGCTAAGTACTCGCTCGAGTACGGCGAAGCTGAAATGGAGATGCATATCGATGGTATAAGCGCAGATGAACGGGTTGTGCTGTTAGATGATTTGCTCGCGACCGGCGGGACTTCTGCTGCCGCGGCCGTCCTCATCCGTAACGCCGGCGGGCATCTGCTGGAAGCACAGTTCCTAATTGAGTTAGAATTCCTCCAGGGGCGCAAACGACTCGAGCCAACGCCGGTCACGTCATTTTTGAAATACTGATCAATTTTGCCTCGATGTTCCCAAACGGAAATAAACCAGAGATGTTTCGCTTCGCTCAATTCGCCACAGGACGAATCCGCCGTGGCGGACATGACAGCGTCACTTATGAGACGACTTTTAGACGACGAATCTTGTTTCTGGCGAGGATGCACATTTTGGATTTTGGATTTCCAATTTTACATTACGCGTAATCGAAGTTGGCGATGACAATGTCCCGACATCTGGAACAAGTTTTGGCTCACGCCGAAAGTCGCCTTGCCGCGACCGGGGCCAGACGCCCGACCGAGGTTCTCCCACTTTACAAAAAGTTTCTGAAGGTCGAAGAGCATCGCTTGCGCCTGAACCACCAGGCCGGCGGAGGTGGCCGCGAAATTTGCGCGCGCCGAGCTGAACTAGTCGACGTTTTGTTACGATACGTCTTTGGCGGCGCCGCTGCTACTACGTGCGGAAATGGTGAGCGCAGAATTCCGCTGGCGTTGATCGCTCTTGGGGGATATGGCCGCGGGGAGCTCAATCCATTCAGCGATATCGACGTGATGGTTTTGCATCACCAACGGGCGGCAAAGATTTCACCGGACCTGGAGGAGATGGTGAATCAAGTTCTCTATCTGCTATGGGACAGCGGTTTCAAGGTTGGACACTCCACGCGTTCCATCAAGGAAGCGATTGCCCAGGCTAACGCTGATATGCGCACCAAGACCGCGATGCTCGAGTCGCGGTTTCTCGCCGGCGACAGTGAGCTGGCGCGGGAATTTCGTGCGCAATTTCGTTCAAAATGCGTTGGGGCGCACGAACGGGAATACGCCGCAATGCGCATGCAAGATCAGGTCGCCCGGCACAACAAGTTCGGCGACAGCGTGTATCTGCAGGAGCCAAACTTGAAGAGCGGATGTGGCGGACTGCGCGATTACCAAAATCTGCTTTGGATGACCTACTTCAAAGAGGGTTCGCTAAGCACCAACCAGCTCGTTGGGAAAGACTGGTTGAGCGAAAGCGATCAGCGACGGATCGAGAGAGCCTACGATTTTCTCCTGCGCTTGCGCACGGATTTGCATTACGCGACCGGACGCGCGACCGACACACTGCACATTAACCTGCAGGAACAAATCGCAAGACGGCTCAATTATTCTCCTCGAAATGGACAGCTACGCAGCGAGGCGCTCATGCGGGACTATTACGAGCACGCGCGAAATATCTTTCGAGTAACGGAACGTATCACGGAACAATTTGTGAGCGGGTATGTCACGAACAAGACACGGGCTCTTTTCAGTTTTCTTCCCTTAATCGGAGCCGACAAGACTCCCATCGGCGACTCCTTCTTCGTGCGGAAAAAACAACTACACGCAGCGCGGCGCGATGTTTTTCGCAAAGAGCCCGAGCAGATGATGCGGACATTTCAGCTTGCGCAGGAGCGCGGTCTGGATCTGAGTCCGGAACTGGCGGATTTGCTGAGCAGAAGCCTCCGGCACGTCACCCGTACTTATCAATATGCACGCCGGCCACGCGAGATCTTCAAATCGATTCTATCACAAAAAGGCAGCGTAGGACGCATCCTGCGAATGATGCATCGAGTCGATTTTCTCGGCCGTTATGTTCCCGAATTCGGTCAGCTTACCTGTCTCGTGCAGCATGAGTTTCTGCATCGTTACACAGCCGACGAGCATACATTAGTATGTATCGACAAACTCGACGCACTCGCGGAGGCGAATGCTCCTGAGCTGATACATTATCGAAAGATTTTTGAGCAACTCGAGGACCCGTTGGTTCTCTATCTCGCGCTTCTTTTGCACGACAGTGGCAAAGCCGTTGGCGCCAGGCCACACTCTGAAGCAAGCGCGCTCTTTGCCCAGCGCGTGGCCGCCCGTTTGCAGTTATCATCCGAGCAGCGCAAATCGCTCATCCTGCTGGTTGATCATCATCTTACCCTCTCGAGGACCGCGCAGCAGCGAAACCTGGATGACCCAACCACAGTGATGGAATTCGGCCACATCGTGAAGCATCAGAGAAACCTGAACGCACTCATGCTGCTCACTTTGGCTGATGGTCAGGGGACGAGTCCGGAAGCGTGGTCGGATTGGAAAGAGTCGCTGGTGTGGCAATTGTTTCACGAGACCTCGCGTTATTTGGCCGACCGGAAATCGTACTACGAACAAACAAGAATTGAACGCGAAAGCCTGCAGGCCGCCGTCGCCGAGAACCTTTCTCCGGATTACGCCGAGGAAATCGAAGCGCACTTTGAATTCATGCCGGATAATTATTTCCGCGCGAGCGATCTCTCCGAAGTTGTCGAACACCTGAAATTGTTCCGGTGCTTTCTTGAGAATGTTTCCAGAGGAGAGTTTCCGCTGGCTCCAGCAATAGAATGGAAGGTCGTGTCCCAGCAGGGGCACAGCGTTGTCACCTTCTGCACATGGGAGCGTCAACGGTTGCTGGCAAAAGTCGCCGGATCATTCTCCGTTGTGCCACTGAACATTTTGAGCGCCGATGTTTTTCCACGCGGCGACAACGTGGTGCTTGGCATTTTTCGTGTGTGCGATACGAAAGGTCGCCCTGTCACCGACCCGCGCGACTTCGAGCTGGTGGAGCAAGCCTTGCAACGAGCCCTCGAAGACGAGAGCTTCGATTTCCTGCCATTAATTGAAAAGGCGAAGCGCCAAAGCCGTAGTGTTGTGTCAGGCATTGAATTTCCAACACGCATTGCCATCGATAACAAAACACATCCGACGTACACACTTATTGAGATTCAGGCGCCGGATCGGATCGGTTTGCTCTACGACGTGTTGAGCTGCCTTGATCGCGAAAATATTTTGATCCCGCTTTCTCGTATCAACACTCAGGCTGGCGCCGCCATTGATACGCTGTATGGGGTGGACGGCTCCACTCATGCCAAGATCACCGATCCCAACCGCATCCAGTTGATTCAGAAGCATCTCAAGAACGCAATTCTCAGTGGAGGCACTGCGAAATCACAGTAAGTAAAAGCAGGCGCCCGCCATTTGGCATCATTTTGATCTCATGAACGCTCTAATTTTAGCTGCTGGATACGCCACGCGACTTTATCCGCTGACGCTCAACAGGGCAAAACCGCTGCTCGTAGTAGGTGGCAAACCGATTATCGAATGGGTGGTGGACAATCTTGCTGGTGTTCCCGATCTGGAAACGATTTACATCGTCACAAACGACAAATTTGCAGCTGATTTCGAGGAATGGAGCAGCCACTATCAGGCTGCTCATCCAGAATTCAGATTCAAAATCGTCAACGACGGCTCCACGAGCGATGAAGATAAGCTGGGTGCGATTGGCGATATCAATTTTGTAATCACGCGCGAGAACTTGAGCCAAAGCGGTCTCTTAGTCATCGCTGGCGACAACCTGTTCACTGAATCGCTGGCGAATTTTGTGGAGCGTGCGAGGGACACCGACGCAACAGTAGCGGTCTACGACGTCGGGGATCTCGAAGCCATCAAGAAATACGGCAACATTACCGTTGATGCTGAGGGAATCATTACCCGGTTTGAGGAAAAACCGAAGAAGCCTCAGGGAACCCTTGCCGCGATCGCTCTTTACTATTACTCGCCTGCAGTTCTGTCTCTGCTAACGACCTATCTCGCCGCGGGGAATAATCCCGACCAGCCAGGCCGGTTTGTGCAATGGTTGTACACACACAAACCGGTAAAGACGTTTGAGATCAAAGGGAACTGGCTTGATATCGGCAGCAAAGAAACGCTCGACAAAGCAGACGCGATTCTGGCAAGTCAAAACGTGAGTAGTAATGACGAAGCTCGAATGACGAATGACGAACGAATGACGAAACTCGAATGACAAAATGTCCTGCAGCCGACCGCTTTCGTCATTTGATCATTCGGATTTCCTTCGGCATTAGACATTCGTCATTTCAATCGTCCTTCATCAAACTCGATCAGATCGAAATAAGTCCGAATATCCTTGCGACCTTCGCCGCCCGCCTCTTTGAGAAAATGGAGGAAACGCGCCTTTTTGACGGCAGTGTCGGGATGCCGCGAAATCATGGCCTGGTTCCATTGTTCAACTGCTTCCGGAGAATGTCGGGTTCCGTTTTTCTGCACCCACTCTAGAATTGCGCCGTCCTCCTCCAACCTATTGGCGATTTCTTCAAATGCGTCGCCGTCGAGTTTGAGAAACGCGAGGAAATGTTTATCGAATCCAACGGTTTTATAGTTGTAACCGTCAAGTAATCCTTTGCGGTGCAACCTGGCCTTGTCGATCAAACGCGGCAGATGAACATAACCACCCAGCTTCTCGTAAGGACTGCGCGGATGCAGTCTTTGCATGGAGATCGTTATTAAGTCGCAGGGAGAGGCCGCGGCGCGGCGTCTGGAAAATGGGACTCGAGAATACTCGCCGCGGCCGGTTCTTGGCCCCGCAACAATTCTCCCTGTGTAATGCTGACGTCCCCGATGACAAGCTGACCGGAAAACATCCCGCCTTTCTCCACAGTGATAGCCCTCGCCGTAACATCGCCTTCCAGTGAACCCTTTTTGTGAACGGTCACCATTGTTTGCGCAATGATCTCTCCCGACATCTTGCCTTTGATTTCGATGCTTCCCGCACGGACTCTGCGGAAGCAGTGAATGTCCGCCTTGCGATCAACGACGATGTGTTGCGCGCTGATACGGCCGGGAATTTTGCCCGAGTAATTTATCGTTGCAGTGTCGTCGCAATGCAGATTTCCGCGCAGCCTCCCTTCGACCAAGGCAGATCGGCAAACCACGCTGCTGCTGCCCAGATCGCCCCTGCCGGTCAGATGCACGTCGCCGCGTGTTAGAATGCTTCGGCTGAAACCGCTCGTGATTTTGTAGTCACGCAGATCAATATGCGTGCTGCACGCCGGGCAGATTGTCGAGGTCGCCCCGCCACAGACCTGCTGTTTCCGTTTACATTCAAAGCACTCGATAATCGAACTGCGTTGTCGCTTCCAAAAATCCTCGAACCTGCCAAAAATGGAGGAACTCTCTGGCGGGGGAGTTTCTTCTTTTGTCCGCAGCTTCAGGCCAGGTTTCGGAGCAAACGGAGAAAAGGAGCGGCCGCACTGGCGGCAGATGGAGCTTTTAGCCGCCGCATATTCCATCTGCTTGAAGCCACAATGCGGACATTCCGCACTGACTTTTGCAGGCAACGGATTGGCCACTGGACCCTAAGCCGAGATCCTCTCTTTATGCACGTGCTCCAAAGGCTGCTTTGATCGGCTCGCTGGGCCGCACAACTTCAGGACGCGCCGGGGTCGCCTTTGCGGAAATCGCTCCGCTGGTGACTTCCGATTTGCCAATGAAAGTTGCCCCTTCTTCGATGATGAGACGCGCTGCTTTCAAATCTCCCTGCAACACGCATTTGGATTTTAGCTCACAGCGCTCGGCCACGGTAATGTTGCCGTGCACCTTGCCATAGACGGTGATGGATTTGGTTTTTACCTCACCCCGAATATCAGCGTTTTCACCGATGGTTAGAACGCCATCAGAATTAATTTCCCCTTCGACCTTCCCGTCGATGAGAAGTTCCTTTTGGAACTTGATCGAGCCTTTTATTTCGACATCGCTCGAGAGGATGTCTTTGCCACCGTGATCTGCCATAGGATTTGGATTTGGATTATGGATTATTGTTGGTGTTGGTGCTGGTTCTTCGCGACTCGCAAGATGATTGTTGTCATCTGGTTCCGGATTCCGCGGTTCTTCTCGAACCGGCGGCATCGGCCTTTGCGGGACGAATCGTTTGAGCATCTGATAGTAATGTGACACTCACCGATGCCTGTCAACGGATTCTCGTTCGTGACTGCAAAATTTTTGTCGTTCTATCGTTCAATCGCGACGCGATAAAGTTTGCACGTCGCGTTCTGAGCTGAAAAAAGCAGAAATGGCGGCGACTGGCTGGGCGTTCGATCCAACACGCGACACAACGGGTGCGAAGGCAATGGCTGGTTCAGGACGGCTGCGGAATTTTGCGCCACGCGTTCGGAATCATATGCAAAAACCCACGCCACCTCACGTTTCTTTAGAATTTCGCGTGCTTTTTGTGAATCCTCGGAAAGAAAAAATCGAGCGCTATCTTCGATGCCGCTTAGACTTTCGTGCGAACTTCCGGCGACTCCAGGCTGCCCGGACCAATAAGCGATCGAGGGGGAAAGCCACCACGGCGCAAGGAATGGACGGCTTTCTGGCGATTGCAAATTGAGCGCGAGGTCGCGTATTTGCAGCGATTCGTTACGCTGTTCCACGCGCCAGCCCAATTGCGTTTCGTTTGGCCAGAGCCTTTCATCCCAATCGCGCAAAATCGGAAAGATGGATAAGACAAAGGCGATCCAAAGTGCCGCGCGTGATTTGATTGCCTCGAGCAAAGCCGGAAGCGCAACCGCGAACATCAACACGAAAAAGTATCCCCAGCGTGCCTGCCAAATAGTGAGCCCGTAAGTTGCAACGAGAAGCGCAGGCACAAACCATGGCATTGCGCGTTCACTCCTTCTCCTGTTTCTGCTGATGGTGATCCAGATCAAAACTGGCGTGAGAAGCAGAAAATATCCGCACCAGCGCAACCAGATTACATTTGCCGGTGAGACGTGCGCGAGTTCGCCGATGGTGCTTGCCCAGTTTTTGAAAATCGCGTTCGAATGGAAAATCGAGAGTGACGGGATGCGCCGCTCAATCAAAAGCGCGATGGCAATGACGAGAACAAAACAAAGCCACCCAGTACGCCGAGATTTCGTTGGGAGCGCCTGTCGGTTTTCAAGTGCGCTCACGACCATCACAAGCAGGAAGAGAACGAGCGATTCGTAAGCAGAATTCCAAATCGCGAATCCCCATGCGATTCCACTGACAACGCTCCATCTGCCGTAATCTGTCGAGGCAGCCACGTGGGCTGTCTTTGTCCGCGAGCTCCACTCCGCGCAAATTGCGATCGTGACGAGCAGCATCGATAAGGATTGATGATCTGGCCTGCCAAGCTCCGTCCCGTGAACCAGAATGGGACTGATCGCGTACAAAACGAACATGACCCAGCGATACCGGAACTCCATTCGGCGTGACCACCACCAGAGAAACCAGCCTCCCAGCAGCGCTAGTAACGGCGAGATGAATGCTCCCGCCAAATCCAGCGTGTGCGCCGTCAATGGCTTTAGCAGAAGCGAAAGTCCGAGAATGAGATAATCGAGCGGCGCGGTCGTGTGTGGATTTGTTCCTTGCGGAAAATTTTCAAAATCGTGATGCCGCACGACCAGCCCCGGCGTTGTATGACACATCCGCACGCGCGTCATGCGCGCGTAACAATCCGCATCGACGAAGTAAACGTTCCCGCCGACGAAGACGTCTTGATAATTCGCGCACCGCGTCGCCAGGATCAGCACCGTGAGAAACGCTGTTTCAAAAACGATCAGCGCAAAACGTCCGAAGCGTCGCACAGGATCGACAATCGCAAATCGAGGATCGGAAATCGAAAACTAAAATGGGCCCGCCAGGATTCGAACCTGGGACCAAGGGATTATGAGTCCCCTGCTCTAACCGCTGAGCTACAGGCCCATTTCAGCTTAAGATTGCCTAGTACAGCTCAATTGTGCTAAATAACTTCTCTGTCTCATCATAGGTCTGCCCGGCACGTGGATGATACCATTCAAACGCGGTGAATTGCCGTTTGATCTCCTTCTCCAGAAAATCCGCGCCATGTCGCGCGTACATTTCATTGATTGCGTACCGTAACTGTGCAGGCGTCCAGTTCTCTACATCCCAAGAACTCATAATCCATGACCTTGTTTCAGGAAATTGTTCTCCCGGCATCCGCTTTGCGACTGAGTGATTTTTTACGAAGATTCGCCCAATCATAGTTAGGCGGATGGATTTTTCTTGATCAGTGTCTGGAAAATTGAAACCGTATCACTCAGCCATGCAACCTTTCCAAAAAGAAACAGGTATGATCGTAATCAACTCCGGTAGCTCCGACACGACCGTCAATAACTTCGTAGTCATACCGTCCGGAAAGCGTCTTATCATCGAAACGATTTTCGGAAGATGCTACTTCGGGACGCCAAACGAGGTTCACATGTTTGAGATCGGCACAACCATCAAAGGTAGTCCGGAAGTTCGCCACATGCTCCCTCAGATCATGATCGCGACTAACGCTTGCCTGATCTTTGGATCAGTACGGCTCTACGCCGATCCGAAAACGGCAATCAACTTGTACATCAGCCGAAACGTGGCGGCGGGAGACTCGACGTGTCACATCAGCCTCTCGGGTCATTTCGTCGATTGGAACACTCAGCCCGCCGAGATATTGGCGAGCGCCTTTGAGTTTCAGCGCGCCGAGTGAAACTCCGGCGTCGGTCACTGCCATAACAGGAAGCGTTTTAAAGGAAACCGCGTAATCCGTCACGTCAGGTAGGGTCTGATTCCTGTGCAGGGTCTTGCGTGACACGCGGCTCGCCCCTCGGAATCCACGGCTGAGACCCAGCCCAAGCTCCAACCGGCTTTCTTGAGATTGTCAGCGATGATTTCCCAATACTTCGACTCCGCCCGTGGCTTATCTCCTTCGGGTTAGATTGGTTCGTTCATTCGCTTCCCTAGGGATGTGAACGGACGAACGGTCAAGTCTGCAAGTCGCGAATGACGATTCCTACACTCTGAGAGTCTTCAGTCCTCAATGCCAACACGTTTGCGTAATTTTTGTAAGATAGTTTTCGAGCGACGGACATCCGAAGCCATTTGGACGAATGGTTGAATATTCTGGCAGAACGCCCAGAGGATTGTGAAATGAGGTTCGACAGATTGGCGCGGCGATGATAAAAGCCTTTCCAATGGCATCAGACATCTTTGCAAAGCTTGGGGACATCAAAGGCGAGTCTCTCGACGACAAACACAAGGACGAAATCGAGGTGCTTTCGTTTTCATGGGGTGTGACGAACACTGGTGCTACCGCTACCGGGGGCGGAGGAGGTGCCGGCAAGGCGACGTTCCAGGATCTCTCCATCGTCCACAAGATCGACAAAGCCTCGCCGCTGCTCATGCGGGCATGCGCGACCGGTACGCACCTGAAGGAAGCGACGATCACTCACCGCAAGGCAGGCAAGGACCAGCAGGATTACCTCATCGTCAAGATGAATGACATCATCATCACCGGGGTCACAGATGGCGACGCCAGCGGTCAAGCGGGATCGGAGACGGTCAGCTTAGCGTTTGCGAAGATAGACCTTGAATACAAGCCGCAAAAGGCTGATGGGTCGCTCGATACAGGGATTCATTTCAAGTACGACCTCAAAGCCAACAAAGAAGGCTAAGAACCGCCCGGGTTGGCGAGGGAAGCAGGAGCTGCTCGGGGGGAAGCTCGTGGAGCAATCAGAAACTCCGACACGCGAGTTGACGGTCGAGGAGGCACTCGAACTCGCCATTTTGCTGCAGAAAAATGAGCAGCTCGCAGAGGCCCACGAATTGTATCGCCGCGTTATCGAGGTGGCCCCAAATCATCCTCGCGCCCTGCACTATGCCGGCGTACTTGCGCATCAACAGGGGCGCAGCGACGAAGCGGTCGCGCTCATCGAGCGGAGCCTCGCCCTAGTACCGGATCAAGCGGATTGGTATAGCAACCTTGGCATCATCTTCCAATCGGATGGTCAGCTGGAACAAGCGATAGACGCCTATCGGCGTGCGGTCGCCATCGACCCGAGCCACGCGAATGCCTACAGCAACCTCGGTGTGGCGCTAAGGGCGATTGGAAAACCGTCTGAAGCGGAAGCAGCGTATCGCACAGCTATTCGACTGAATCCAGAGCACATTGACGCGTACACGAACCTTGGCATCCTGCTCAATGGGTTAAAACGAACTGAGGAAGCGGCAGCGTGCTACTGCAAGGTAATCACGCTCCAGCCAAAGCACCGGGAAGCGCGAAAGCTGCTGGCCCTTGCGCATTGTACGCTGGGGGAGATCGGCGAGGCCGTGCACATCTTCGAACAATGGCTCGAAGAAGAGCCAGGAGATCCGATTGCGCTGCACATGCTGGCGGCGTGCACTGGTCGAGATGTGCCGGCGCGCGCATCGAATGGATTTGTCGAAAGAACCTTCGACAGTTTCGCCTCCAGCTTTGAATCGAAGCTTGAGAAGTTGTCGTACCGCGTTCCGGCGCTCGTGGCGGCAATGCTGGAGGATTCGCATCTCAAGCCATCAAAGCGCCTTGACGTGCTAGACGCCGGCTGTGGAACGGGGCTCTGCGGTCTGCTGGTTGCTCCTTATGCGCGCCGATTGGTGGGTGTTGACCTCTCTGCAGGAATGTTGGCGCACGCGAAAGAGAAGAACGTCTACGACGAACTGCTGAAAACCGAGCTGACGGATTACCTCTGCGACAACCGGGGAGCATTCGACCTGATCGTGTCGGGCGACGCTCTCGTGTATTTCGGCGACCTGAAAGACGTCGTGGCAGCAGCAGCAGCAGCACTGCGGCCGAACGGGCTCTTCGTATTCACGCTTGAGCGCGCGATCGGAGGCGGGGCCGATTTCGACTACCGTCTGGGATTGCACGGCCGTTATAGTCATACCCGCGCATACGTAGAGCAGTTGCTCGCCTTCTCAGGGCTGCAGCCCGAGATCGCCCATGCCGAATTGCGCATGGAGTCAGGTGTACCGGTGGCTGGGTTGGTGATTCGGGCAACGAAGTCTGTTGCAGCTCGTCCTTGAACATGCGGGGGCCCCGGACCCAAGACTTGGAGCAGTTCTGCCGCCGACTATCATCTGCAGGAGATCCTCTACTGCTTGCGGCGGCGCGCGACAATCCACGGCTGAGACGCAGCCCCAACTCCAACCGACTTTGCTGAGATTGTCAGCAATTGATTTCCCAATATTTCACGCGCACCTAAATGCGGTGTACGTATTTTGGGATCACGCAACCTGGTCACAGGAATTTATTCATCCGGTGATCGCGGCCGTGACGGGCCCGGCCTTAACCTTTGCGCCACCCGCTTTTTTCGGCGTATACAGCAAAAATTGGCCGCTGCCAAGATCAATGGTTCGCGGACCTTCGCCCACGCTAAAAATAGTCTTCTCGCCAAGGCGTGTGATCGTTTGATCCTTGAAAGTCAGCTCACTCCGGGACTGGGCACCGGTCTGCACGGCCGTGCCCTGGTGAACATTATCGTTCACTGCAGCCGGACGCGGTGATGCGTTCGATGGTAGCACTCGAACGTCTTGGATAACTTGAGTCACCTTGGGTTCTTTTAGCTCGTCCGCGCTGACCTCGTTTGGGAGCCCACTCGCAAGCGCAAACGCAAGCGTGGCGATAGTTAAAATGTACCGGGATTGGATATGCATCGTCCCCTTGTACCCAGGAATCATGCCAAGTCTACCGAAACCCAAGGGAATGCCGCCAAAATCGTTTTTGTGGACTTAAATGGGTGGCAACACAGGGCGAAACCCCCTTGCCCCGCAAATAAGAGGCTTCCGCGTTCCTGTGAATTTACCGTAACAAGAATGCACATGTACGAAGCTCGACTGCGCAGCGTTCTGCAGTCGCTCACATGGTGCTGTGCTTCGCGTTTACGATGCCGCAGGCAACGCGGTCGAGACGCACGACCACACGGCGAGTTCAAAGCGTGGTGAGTTGCTGGCCAGCGCGATAAGTTCCTTTGAGTTCATGAAAACCCGTAAGCGTAGTTGGCGAATAGCAGGAGCGATCGCGCTTGCGCTTCTCCTAGTCGCTTTCCTTGTAATCATCAATGAAGTTCCGCTCCAACGCGGTTATACCCCTCGATACGGGTCGGCTGACTCGATCGCGTCGCTTGAACAGGTAACGCTTGGCGACTTAAAGCAGTGGATTCTCATTCGTGGTGCGGATCGCAATAATCCGCTGGTCCTGTTTCTCCACGGCGGCCCTGGAATGCCTACGATGTACCTTGCGCATGATTTTCAACGTGAACTGGAGCGAAGCTTTGTCGTTGTGCAATGGGACCGCCGCGGGGCAGGCAAGTCGTTTACCGCTGGGATGTCTTCTGAACAAATGAGTGTCTCTCAGGAGATCAACGACACTGTCGAGTTAATCGACCAACTGCGCGCTCGTTTTCATCAGCCAAAGGTGTATATGGTCGGCTTTTCCTACGGCAGTTATCTCGGCATTCTTGTGGCGCAGCGCGTACCAGAGCGCCTTCATGCCTACGTTGGAATCGGTCAATTGGCATGCTCGGAGACGGAGAATCGAGCAATACAGGATACATGGATTCGCGAGCGGGCGATGCGCGCCCAGGACGCGGAGGCAATTGAGGAACTCGATGGCAAAAGACCTCGGGACCGCGAAAAATGGCTGTTCAAGTACGGCGGCGAAATCCATTCCGCGCACAGCTGGTGGCCGTTATTGTGGAGCGGGCTTCGCTCTCCTGAGTACACATTTCAAGACATCGCAAACGTCAAACGGGGCGTGGACTTCACCGTACAAAACTTGCGATACGATGTGATCGACGGTTCAATCCTTGACAACGTATCGACTCTCCAGGTTCCAGCGTACTTTTTCACCGGTCGCTTCGATTATACCGATCCGACGCAGTGCACCGTCCGGCTGTTCGAGAAGATCAATGCACCGGTGAAGAAGCTCGTTTGGTTTGATCGTTCGGCGCATTTTGTATTTCTGGAGGAGCCATCTCGGTTCGCAGCTGAAATGCGGCGCGTTATGCAGGACACAAAAGCCTTTGAAGAAAGCCGGGATCGGTAGAGGCGATAATCATCGCGGCGTCGATCTGATTTCCGATGCGCTGCCATTCGCTCGGCTATGGTACGGCGAGCAACGCAATCGGCTATGCGCAATTTATTTCGCTTTCTTGGTTTGGGACTCCGTGTGTACTCGCCATACCGCCATTGCCGAGGCTGCGGTTCGCGCCAACCAGGGAAGAAGAAGCAGAAACGTTATGACTATGGTTGCGCTGTCTTGATCGTTCATAGATTTCCATTTCCTTTCTTTGCTTACACAAGTAGTGCGTAAAGTCCGGCTCGAGGTTACGCGGAAAGGTGCGTAAATCCCGTTAGGGCATTGAATCGAGACACATGAGCACGCGGGCGACTTCAAAGAGTCGCTTTTCCGGGGTCAAAATTGATTGGATTAGTGCGCAACCCCGCACCGCTGGCGGGTGTTTAATTGGTTGAGGGAGACGCGCATTTTCAAAGCGTCGAGGAAATCCTTAGCAGGAGCTTCCATCCCTAGCAAAACAACGAACAAGAAGGGAAAATTATATGAAAGAGCTTCTCTTAATTGCATTGGTGGTAAGTGGATTGGCTTTCGTTCCCGTGGAGCGTTCTGACGCTCAGGTGTCGGTCGGAATTGGGGTTGGCCCAGGTTATTACGGGTATTACCCCTATGGCTATTACCGACCGTATCCGTACTATGGCTACTACAACGGGCATCGCTATTATTACCGCCACCATCGTCATCATTACTACCGATATGGGTATTAAGCTGACGTAGGATATGAAATCCACTGAGCCGGCTTGGAAGGCAATTTCCGAGCCGGTAAATTACATCATTGATAATGAAAAACAAAAGGCTTTACGTGTTGTTGGCGTTCGCAGGGCTCGCGCTTGCGTCACCATGCCAAGCGCAGCAAACTAGTAGGCAGCAGAATGCCACACCACAACAAGCGTTGGATAAAAGGCAAGCCGCTTTTCAAGCAGACAAGGCAAAAGGAGTGCATGCTACCTATCAGTGGGAACTCAGTGGTCCAAACGGAGGCGAATGGTGGCTGAGTGTAGATGATGGAACTTACAAAACGGGTAGGGGAAAGATTAACAATCCAAATGTCACGTTTGCAGCGAGCGACGAAGACTGGGTTGCTATGTCAAATAAAACCCTCAAAGTCCCGTGGGCATACTTGACTGGCCGCTTAAAGATTCAAGGCAGCCATACTTTGGTAAAGGAATTAGACGAGATTTTTCCCTAATGTGGGATTAATATTAATGGCGTGGCCTGACCAGAATTCTAGTCCGCCCAAGCGTTAGCGCGGCGGTATGAAAATTCTCGCCAGCCTGATCAAACGAAACGCAAATTGCAAACGCCAAGTTGGCAAATTGGGACACTGCGCTATTTACGAGGACGAATTGAAACGCATCTGGCCGATAAACCAGAAAGATCGCGAGGCGAAGATCGCTCAATTTGCAATGCACTATGGATTCCGTCTCCGGTTTTACCGCCAGAGACTGTGCGCGATCTTCGACAAATGGCCGCCACAAAAACGACGTTTGTAATTCTAAACGCTTGCCTACGCTTGTACACGTTTACGAAGTCAGACCGCGCTAGAATCGTTTTTGCCGGATGGCAGATGATGCAGCCATAATGTCATCGACGATTTTCTGCACGCTTTAGGCGTGACGACTCAACGCGAAAGATGCAGCATCGCCGTCATGATTGAACTGATCTTTTTTGTGTTCGTTCTCCTTGGCATTGTACTGATAGACAGTCGGCTGCACAAATTGGTAAAGATTCAGCGTGACGCTTTAACCGAGCTCAGGGAGTGTGAAACGCACTTGCAGGTGATGCGCGGAGCTTAGAAAGCGCAAGGCCAATAGAAGCATACTCCATTGCACGTTTACGAAGTCCGGCCACATAAAGATAAACGCGGCGTCACGCATGGCACTGTGATTCTCGTTCTCTTCGCAGCGATGTTGCATTCCTCCGCCTTAGCTAAGGGAGGATTACTAAACTCTTCGTTCGAAGAAGTGGCGGCAATTCTTGGTAAGCCATCTAGTCACGATAATGGGAACGTGTCCGGCATCCAGTATGACCGATACCACTTTGAAACACGTGGCTGGAAAACGGCTGTTCTGTTCATCGGCGGCAAAGCACAAAAACTCGATACCGAGAAAACCGACGGCTCGCCGTTTAGTGTTGAGGAGAAGAAGGCAATTTTCGAAGGATACGATGTGCCCAACACAAGTCAGAACTCGAAACTTCAGGGCTGGCGTCAATTAAGCGAAAATCATTTCATACGTGGCGATGGCCGGCTGCACATAATAACGCATCCCACTTCCATGACTGTTTTTTGGGACGACCTTCCTCGTGAGTTCTGGTGAACTAAACTGCGGATTCATTTTTGATAAAAAGAAATTCATTAAAAATAGTTGCCAAAGTTTACCAACTCGCGAGTTACTTCACCATGGACATATCTCTTGATTCATTGGAAGAAGCCCTTTCCGTTCGTCGGCAAATCGAGACTCTTGAAAAGAGGCTTGCGGCATTGCTTGGCGGTTCTGTTTACTCGGATTCAACAAGTGGGAAAGGTGATGGGCACATGTCGGCAGTCTATAAGTCACCGCAAAAGAAGGGTGGACTTACTCCTGCGGGAAGAAGGAAGCTATCCCAACTTATGAAAGCACGCTGGGCAGCAAAGCGGAAAGCCACAGCGAAGAAGTAGGACACCGACACCGACGATTCCTACGTACGTTTACGAGGTTCGCCCACGAACCGACAAACGCGACGTCGACCCAATCAGCGAGGCGCTGCCGTTCGGTCGCCTGTGGTACGGCGAGCCGGATGCAATCACGAACGCAATCGACTACGCAAAGTTTTACAGCCGCTCACACAACGCCGTGATTCGCGTGTTCGATGACGCTGGCAACGTGATCGAGACGCACGAGCACGCTGGCGATTTCAAATGAAGATCCGTCACGGCGTAAGGAAAATTTTGCCTGTATAAGGATCTTCTACTGCGGTTCCCGGCGGAAAACCGGTGACGTCAATGTAACCGCTATCTGGTGCGAAGGGACTCGTAACTAACCATTCTTTACCGGGCACGCGAGTTCCATACGGTAAGTCAGTTTTTTGCTGGCTCGCGCCCGAGGCTGCCTTCGCCACGCGGACATTGCTCTGACCCGGAGGCGCAGGGACTGGGCTGCCCGAAGTCTGACTATTCGAAGCATCGCTCGGCGGAGTCTCATTATGCTTATGACTGGTCCGGTGCCGTCGCGGCTTCTCGTTTGGGTGCGTGAATGCGCTACGTAGCGATCTAAAAAAATCTTGGAAGGGCCCTGCCTTCACCACATCAGTCGCAGTGATCAGCGTAACGATCGATAACCAGACTACGATTGCGCGGAGCGATTGTTTCACTAGGACGGTTTCGCGTCAGGCGTCATGTGTGCGGGCAGATTCTCCTCAATCCTGTTGATCAACTCAGGAATATCGATCGGCTTCGCAAGCACAGGATGCCCTTGAATGTGGAGGCCAGCCTTTGCCTCGGCTTTCGTGACCAGAGCGGTGAGAAAGATGATGGGCGTTCTCTGTAATCCGGGATCAGCGTCGATTTGTGCTGCTATGTCGCCTCCGTCTATTTGCGGCATTATTATGTCCAGCAAGATCAGATCCGGCCTGAAATCCCGCGCACTCTCATGAGCCTTGGCAGCGTCGTTCTCTTCCAGGACAAGATAGTGGCTGATCTTTTCGAGCAGGATTTTGATCAAGTGGGTGCTGTCCCGGTCGTCATCAACAATCAGGATACGTCGCTTTTCTTCCAGCACCGACCCCGCCACACTTACAGCTTCGAGCGCCAGCCTCCTTGTGGTGGTGTCCCATAATCTTTTTGCAAGCGAAAGCTCGCGTCAAATATCCTGAAGATCGCCCATTTCAGCGGTAGGGCGCGATCCGTTCCTGCGATTTCATCTGCGCAAGAGATAAGATCGTGGTTGCCACGTTATCGCAACAACGTCCTTTCAACCAACGATACGTAACCAGCATCGTCAGATGGCAAAGGATAGCCGTGGTCTTGTCGCCATCGGTCGGCAGCGTCAATATAATCCTTACCCTGTTCTGGATCGATATTAGGAGCGTGTCTGACGTACTTCAAAAAAGACAGCCAATCTTTTTCTGGCACGTATCCCGGCGATATTCCCTCAAATGGATGATCGTATCCCGCCGCATGGATTAGTTGGCAAACCTCGGCAACTTCCTCATTAGATTCCAAGCTGCGTCCCTCCGCACGCGATAGCGCGTGAAAGGACAATAAGACCGAACCGTGCTGCTTTAGGATCGCAGCGCTTCGCTCGAAACAGCCTTGGACAGCTTTGGCGCGTTCCTCCTTCTTCGTGTCGGTTAGCGTGTCCAGCTCCCTTCGAATCTGCATATAGATTGGATAGGGAGAAACGAACCACCGGACGAGAAATACGCTCGCTCCAGCCAGTAACGGAACCATAACTAGGATAAACGCGTTCATTCGATCCGAGATGTGGTCGTGAAACCACCGCGGCGAAAACCAGAGCAGAACCGCGAGCGTGGCTGCAACAATGAGAGATACCCACCCACAAACTCCGACTGTCCCTTTTGATGCCCATTTGCATCTTTCTGAGAGGTACGTGAGAAAGCTTCGCATCCTAAAATGTGTTGCCTTGAATCCTGTGCCCGATTTCGACGTGATACAAGAAAAGCACGCTCATGAGATTTGACTACGCAAGGCAAAACGCGGCGTCGATCTAATTTCCGATGCACTGCCAAGTCGGTCGGCTCGTGCGGCGAGCCGGATGTAGTAATCAGCAATGCAGTTGACTACGCAAAGTTTCGCAGCCGCTCACATGATGCTGTGATTCGCGTTTACAATGAAGCGGGCAACGTGATCGAGACGCACGAGCACGCTGGCGAGTTCAAAAGAGTAGACGATCAAGACACTTGCGGAGTAATGTGTCAGTCGAACATCCTAAAGCGAACGTTGCTACGAAATAATTGCGACCATGGAGGCACAAAACAAAGATTACAATATGAATGTGGTCAGGTCCGTTTGGCGCCGAATGAAGAAGGGACACATCAAAGTTCGTGACCTGGAGCCAGTAAAAGACGTCAAAGGCGGGGGCGGCGGTGTTAGGGACGAATCCAAACCCATCACAGGCGGCACAGGCACGATAGGCAGCCACTAATTCGGCAGATACGAATTTACGACGACGCCGGCAACGTGATTCGAAACGCACGAGCACGCCCGGCGAGTTCAAAGAGTGGTAGTAACTGGACCGCTTTACTGCTCGTTCAAAACCGTTTGCTGCGCGGGTTTGCTCAATTCAAGCTGTGCGCCGATTTTCTGTAGGCCCGCAGTAAGCACTTCAATTTGTTTTTGCTGGCGTGCGATGGTCGCTTGGAAGTCCTTCTTTAGCTGCGCAATCGTTACATCTTGCTCCTGCACTTTGCGCTGCTCCTTGAGGAACTCGTTGAGCCACGTCGCGTTCGCCGCCTCGTAGCGTACGGT
>Ga0193707_1000203_pt1 | contig 18650 bp, 19 predicted proteins | sample U3c2metaG_FD_143043 | JGI IMG/M metagenome (GOLD analysis project Ga0193707, IMG submission 143043) | Soil microbial communities from a riparian zone of the East river system, Colorado, United States - U3c2 | ecosystem: Environmental > Terrestrial > Soil > Riparian zone | place: USA: East River... | reverse complement strand
CCTCCCTGTTCGGCTACATAGACCATCGGATAAGACATCGGTGCGGCGGCGATAATTTTCTTGGAGAGTGCCGTGGCGATCTCCGGCATACCGCCGATCTGAATGAAGGCCACGTCCCGATGGGCTACAAGGCCGTGCTTGGCAAGAAACATGCGCATACCGAAATCGGTCGCCGCGCCAAAACGAGAAACGCCGACGGTTTTGCCTTTGAGGTCAGTGACGCTGTTTATCTCCGGCGCAGCCATTATATAAAAAGGAACGATATTGACCGTGGCGCCGATGGCGACCAAATCCGCGCCCTGTAGGCCGGAATCCGCGATGACTTGACTATTCTGCGCGCTGATGACGACTTCGCCTGCCAACGTCGCCTTGGCGGCGATGGGCGAGCTGGCGATATACATCGTGTCGACGTCCAAGCCTTCTTCTTTATAGAACCCCGCATCGTTCATGATCCAAAACGGCGAGTTGAACGCGCTCACCGCCGTCCACGCAATCACAAGTTTTTGCGCCTGTGCCGCGCTGGCAAAAACCGAAGTCGCCGCAATGATGCAATAAAAAGCGAGCATTGCTCTTTTCATCATTCCATTACTCCAGTACTCCAACACTCCATTGCTCCAGTCTCTACTGGGGATTCTTGCCCCACAGCTTCACGAAGAATCCTTCGTCGATCAGCTCCTGGACTAGACTATTGTCAAAAAACTGTTCGGGCTTGGCGGTTTTGGCCTTGGGATTTTTTTTGGCGATGTCGTCGAGAGTCACCTGGAACCCGGCTGCTTTCACCAGCGGAACTTTCTCGATAAAGTCGTAGCCGTAAATCAGGCTGCCATCGAGCATGCCTTGGTCTTTGATTTTGGTGTATTTGGTAAAGATCGCCTTGGTGTCTTCCTTTTTCGTGTGCATGAAGTGGACGGCACGCGCGTAGGCGCGCAGGTAGGCTTTCGCCTGCGACCGCCGCTCGCGCATGAACTTACGCGTCGTGGTGATACCCACGTGTAAAAACGGAATATTCTCTTTAGCGAGATTGGCTAATATGCGCGCGCCTCCTTGCTGCGCCACATATGCCATTGGTTGTGAAAACGCCGCCGCGTAGACGGTCCGTTTAGCCATCGCCGCGGCAATCTCCGGCAAACCGCCGAGCTGAACCAGGGGCACGTCCTTTATCGGTTCCAATCCGTACTTCGTCAGAAACATGCGAATGCCGACGTCGCCCGAGGCGCCGAACCGAGTGACTCCCACTGATTTGCCTTTCAGGTCCGCGATGGTTTTAATCTCGGGCGTCACCATGATGTAAAAGGCCACCACGTTGGTGACGCCGCCCATGGCGACGAGATCACCGCCTTGCAACCCGACATCTGCAATCACTTGACCGTTGGCGGGAGAAATCATCACTTCGCCAGCGAGCGTGGCTTGAGCCACAGTCGATGAGCTCGGTATGTAAACCAGTTCGGTGTCGATCCCCTCTTGCTTGGCCAATCCCGCGTCCTGGATGATCCAGAACGTCGCGTTGAGCGCGCTGATCGATGAGTAAGCGTGCACAAACTTCTGCGCTTGAACGACACCAGGCAACAACAGCAGAGCGAAGAAAAATAATGCGGCTCGAGTTATTGAAAAACCATTTGTCATATTTGTCCTATCGCTCTTGATGTTCGTTTAGCAGTCGTACCCATAGCCTTGGCTGCTGTCAAGCAAACAAAGATTTCCCTTGAATTGGGAAAATGTCTGTCCTATGGTCGCTGATGAAACCATGAGCATCCGAAACAAAGCAGCAATCGTGGGTATCGGCGAGACACCGACCGATCGTCTCGGCTCGAAGCCCGGCGAATCACGAAAATCGAGCGCCGAATATCTCGCTTCGGCAATGCACTTGGCGTTTGAAGACGCCGGTCTAAGCTTAAAGGATTTTCAGGGGCAGGGCCTCGGCGTCACCATTCCCACGGCGTATCCGCAACCGTTTTGGCCCGAAGAAGTCGCGGAGATTCTCGGCATCACGCCAGGATTTCTTTTAGGCGGCGCTACCGGCGGCGCGGGCGCGGTATCACTGCTTGGCGGAATGTCCGCGGCGATTAACTCCGGGATCATCGATCTTGCGCTCGTTATCGGCGCTGCGGCGCCGTTCTCCGAGCACTGGGGCGGCGGCATTCAACCCGGCGATATGCGCGACTGGGAAATTCCTTACGGCACGATGGGCCCGAACAGCAAGATCGCCATGGTTATGCGCCGCTACATGCACGAGTACGGCGCGACACTCGATCACTTCGGTAAGATCGCCGTCGCCGGCCGGTATCACGCGAGCTTGAATCCGCTCGCCTATCTAAGAAAACCGATTACCGTTCAAGACTACAAAGAGTCGCGCTTAGTCGCCGATCCGGTGCGCTTGCTCGATTGCGTCATGCCGGCCAACGGCGGCAGAGCTTACATCGTTGCGTCTCCCGAGCGCGCCAAGACGTTGCGCAAAAAACCGATTTACCTGAAAGGCTTCGGTGAAAGAAGCAATCCGTCCTATGGCCCGCGCGCCGGCTCCGATGCGCTCGTCATGGGCGTCAAAGACGCCGGCAAAGTGGCCATGGAAATGGCGGGAGTCAAACACAGCGACATCAATTTTCTTGAGCTCTACGACGACTACATCATCGTGGTTTACCTGCAGATCGAAGATCTGGGTTTTTGCGCTAAGGGCGACGTGAGTTTTTACGAACGGACTGATTTTACTTTCAAAGGTCAACTGCCGATCCAAACCGGCGGCGGCATGATCAACGTCGGCCAGCCGTCGACCGCCGGTGGCACACTGCATATCATCGAAGGCGTGCGCCAGCTGCGCGGCGAAGGCGGTGAACGCCAAGTGCCGAATGCAAAGACGGGATTAGTTTCCGGTCTCGGAGTTCTCCCCTACGGCAAGAACCTCGGCTGCTGCGCCGTCGCGGTTTTGGGAAACGAAGCGTAGACCCTATGGCTGAAGTCGACGTCAGAAAACCATTGCCGGCGATCACCACGGAAGCGAAGCCTTTCTGGGACGCCGCCGCGCAGCAAAAACTCGTCATGCAACGCTGCCAGGATTGCCACGCTTGGGTGTGGACGCCGCGTCCTTCGTGCAACGAGTGTGGCAGCGAAAGGATCGAATGGACGCCGATGAGCGGCAAGGGCGAGATTTATTCGTTCACTGTGATTCGCCAGGTCGTCGGCCGCGCCGCCTCGAAAGCCTTCGAGCCCGACATCCCCTACGTTATCGCTTGGGTCGATCTCGACGAAGGTCCGAGACTGATCACCAACATCGTCGGCTGCTCCGTCGAAGGGGTCAAACTCGGCATGAAAGTCGCGGTCGCGTTCGAACAAGCATCGAAGGACGTTTGGCTGCCGAAGTTCAAGCCCGCCTAACAAGGTTCGAATAGTCATTTATGCAAACGTTATTGCAGGTCTCTCCATCGGACTCGAAGTAACGCATTCAACGGTTCGATTTTGCAATCTCTTCGAGCAGCGAGAAATCGTAAATTTGCTCCGGCTTCGGCAGTTCTTTCAAGCCGGCGTCTTTTTGATCCAACTCCAATTCTAGCTTCAATGCACCGGGCGTCGGCTTACCATCCACGGCCCAGCCTTTGTGGATTGCGTCGTAAATGAACGACGCTTCGTCTTGATTGATCGCCAGTTGTTTCATCAGCACGGGCAACGTTCTTTCCTTCTGCGTGGTGATGATCCGCGTGGCTTCGAGCACCGCCTGCACCACCGGGCGTAGAAAGTCACGGCGCGATTGCAGAGCGGCCACCGACATGCCGAGACCGCTCTGCGGCAGTTCGATCTCGTCGGCGGCGCGGGCAAGCACATGAAACCCTAGTTTCGCTAACCGAACTGTCTCTACGCTATTCAGCATCGCCACTTGTACCGAGCCGCTGCTCAGTGCCGCAGCCCGCGCCGTCCCCGCGTTCACCACCTTGTATTCATCGGCACGCAGTCCTTTTCGTCTGAGCAGCTCCGCGAGAACGACGTTGACCGTTCCCTGGGGCGTGTAACCGCCGATCACTTTGCCGCGCAATTGCTCGATGCTGGTGATCTCTTTGTTGGCGACGAGAATAAAATCCGAACGATTGAGCGACACCACGCCGACGCGAACGGGAGCGCCGCGCAAAGCTGCGCGCGCCGTCGAGCCAATGGCGGAGTAGCCATCAAGATCGCCCGATAACAACGCGCCGATCCCTGCTCTCGGTTCGAGAACCAAAACACGGGCATCGTAGCCGTAGCTTTCAAAAATACCGAGATGTTTGGCGACATAAATCGCCGTCATGCTGACCGAGTGATTCGCCAACGCGATGTGAAGAGGTTTGAGTTTCGGCTTTTGCTGGGCAATCGATGGGTCGGCGAGGCACATGAATGCCGCGACGATTATGAACCGTTGATGAGCGAGCCATGATATTACGAAGCGCGTCATACTGTTTCCTCCAGCGTGGGTTGTTCCTTGCGCCTAATACTCGCGTTGAAGGACGGGTGTCAAGATTAGAGAGGTTATGATGTGTCATGCTGAGCACAGCGAAGCATCTCACATTTTCAAGCACTGCAAAGTCGAGATCCTTCGGCTTCGCCTCAGGATGACAGTCGAAGGGCCTCCGGATAGCGTCTTGACACCTCTCAGGTAGGAGAAGATTCAGGTGGGGCTCATGAGCCGAGCAAGAATGACCTTGGCGCACCCAGTCAATCGTTAATTTTCTCTTGTATCGTGCCGCCGACGTGCGTTAACACTCTTCTAACGGCGCTGCCGCTTCATCAGGAGGCTTCTCATGGACGAAATTCGCATCGTCGACACGACTCTGCGCGACGGTAATACCAGTCTCTGGGCGCACAACATGACCACCGGCATGATGCATCCGGTGTTGCGTCACATGGATCAAGCCGGCTTCGACGCCATGGAGTTCTTCGTCAGCGGGCGGTTCAAGAAGGTCGTGCGCGAGCAGCGCGACGATCCGTGGGACTGGGTGCGTTACGGCCAGAAAGAGATCAAGAATACGCAGCTGCGCTATCACGGCGGGCTCAACAGCGGTTTCACTCTCACGCCGCGTTGCATCCCGCGGCTCATCATCGAACGGGTCGTGCACTACGGCATTAAGGTGACTCGGCTTTCCGATCCCTGGAACGATTACAGCGTGCTCAGCAGAGAAGTCGCCGAGCTGAAAAGTCTCGGCATGGAGTCGGTGGTCAACATCATTTACTCGATCTCGCCGCGCCATACGGACGAATATTATGCGCGCAAGACGCGCGAAGCCGCGGCCCTGAAGCCCTATCGCCTGTGTTACAAAGACGTCGGCGGCATGCTCACGCCGGAGCGCGCTCGAACGCTTGCGCGCATCATTCTCGACAACGCCGGCGACGTTCCGGTGGAATTCCACGCGCACTGCAACAACGGCCTCGCGCCGTTCAACCTGCTCGAAGTCGTCAAGCAAGGCATTCGTATCGTGCACACGTCCGTGCCGCCGTTGGCGAACGGCTCGGCGCAGCCGTCTATTTTCAACGTCGTGCGCAATCTGCGCGCTCTCGGTTACAAACCGCTGGTCAATGAAAAGGTGCTAGAACCGGTCGAGCAGCACTTCCGCCGGGTCGCTGAAGAAGAAGGTTTGCCCATCGGCGCGCCGCGCGAATACGACGAAACCTGGTATCGCCATCAAGTTCCCGGCGGCATGATTTCCAATCTGCGCCATCAGCTCAAGATGCTCAGCAAAGAAGATAAAATGCAAAACGTGCTGAATGAAATCGTTCAAGTGCGCGCCGAGCTCGGCTACCCGATCATGGTCACGCCCTTCGCCCAGTTCGTCGGCAGCCAGGCGGCAATCAACGTGATGACCGGCGAGCGTTACAAAGAGGTCACCGACCAGGTCATTCAATACGCCCTCGGCCTGTGGGGCAAGGAAGGCGCCGAATACATGGACCCGGAAGTGAAAGCAAAGATCTTAAACCGTCCCCACGCGCGCGAAATGGAAAACTTCGAAGTGCCGGACTTATCGCTCGAAGACGTAAGAAAAAAGTACGGCGGGCCAGGACTATCCGACGAAGAATTGATTTTGCGCTATTACGCCGGCCCGGAATTCGTCGATGCGCTCAAAACAGCGCCGCCGCGAAAAGAATACCTGGATGCGCGCAAGCCGTTGGTGAAGTTGGTCGAAGAGCTGGTTAACAAACGCGACGCGGGACACGTTTACATTCGTAGAGACGATTTTACATTGGCAGCGGGGCGAAAAGCATAAGCCAGGCGTCAGCATAGGCATCAGATTGCGGCCGTGTTTCGCCTCCTGGTATCCACATCGGCAAAATGCTTTTCCAATAGTTGATCGACTTCATCGACGTTTTTAAGCCCTAAGAACCCAACTTGAACCCAATCTCGGATCTGCCCTCGCCCAGTCGTGTGATCATGGCCTTCGCCACCGAAAATAAGATCGGTACGGCCTTCGTATCGTTGGATTCTTCGCCGCGCTCGGATTTGTCGCGCGTCAAAAGAGCAAAGCGTGTTGTAGAGTCCAGGCAGACCTTGCAACCATAGCAACGACCAGCCGAAACCCTGGTGCACCAGCGCGCGTTGATCAGTGATCGCGTAGATCGTTTGGAGGATTCTCTGCGGATAGCGCCACGGCGCCGTGATTACGTAATATCCGATAACCCCGCCCACGAACAGTACGCTCGGAATCACCGTCTTCTCGGCCTGGGAAATGCGGGAGATCACGTACAGAGAAACAGGAATGAATATTGCCATGAGGGCGAGTTGAAACAGGCACGCGCGTGCGACCTCGCGCGAAAACTGTTTGGGATCCGGTTGTCCGACCCAGATCAGGGTCTCGCCCGGACGAAGCTCCCGTTCAATTTTTCTTGCAAGAGGGTTAGCAACAAATCCCGGGTCGCTATTCATGGATACTCGTAACACGAAAACCTGGCGGCATCATTTCTTCGCCACCTCATCCAGCAACGAAAAATCATAGACCTGCTCCGGCTTGGGCGCCTCTTTCAGCCCCATTTCCCGTTGCGCGAGGTCGAATTCGAATTTCTGACTGCCCGGCGTCGGGCGGCCATCGAGCGCCCAACCTTTCTGGACAATGTCCAAGATCAGACTCGCCTCATCATAGGGTATAGAAAATTGTTTCATCAGCACCGGCAGCACTCTTTCTTTTTGTGTCGCGCTGATCCGAATGCTCTCAAGCACCGCTTGAACCACCGCGCGAAACACTTCGCGCTTGCTCTGAATGCTCGCCACCGACGCGCCGAGGCCGCCGGTGGCAAGCTCGATCTCATCCGCCGCTCGCGCCAGCGGGCGGAATCCCTGCTTTACGGCTTTCGCTGTTTCGAGCCCATTGAGCACAGCGGCGGGAACGTTGCCGCTAAGGAGGGCCGGTAGACGCGCTGTGCCGACGTTGAGTATTTTGTATTCGTCCGGCTTGAGTCCGCGCTTGCGCAACAGCTCGATCAGCACCGTATTCACGGTCGCCTGCGCCGTGTAGCCGCCGAGGACTTTGCCGCGCAGTTGATCGATGCTGGTGATTTCCTTGGACGCGACCAGCACGTGATCTGGCCGATTCAAGCCGACCATGATCACGCGCACCGGCACGCCGCGCAGCGCCGCGCGTGTCGTCGTTCCCGTAGCGGTGTAAAAATCCAGATCGCCGGTCAACAATGCCGCCAACGCCGCGCGCGGTTCCAGCACGAGTATCTGGGGCTCGAAGCCATGGCTCTCGAAGATTCCCAAGCTTCGACCGACGTAGAAATGAGTCGCCGCGATGGTGTTGCTTGGCAATGCGATTCTAAGAGGACGCAGTTTGGCCTTTGGCTGGGCAAGAGCCTGTGCCACCCAAAGAAAAAGAGCCGCCACGCTTAAACAAAAGAGCAAGTGTGTTCGACGCGGAACAAACATTCGCTGCATCGTTCGTGTCCTCCTGTCAGTCTGCCGATGTCGTATGAACCATTACCTGAAACACTCCACAGGAAAACAGCAAGAGCGAAATTCGTGAGCAAGATTGAGCTCGGTATGGAGCGTGACCTTCTTCTACTCCGTTTTTTCAATGAGCGTAGCGTCTTCGCGGCGGATAAATCCGGGCGGATTGCCACGTCGCGAATGAACCTCCAGCCACTCACCGTTGGCGTTCACCACGTTTATTCGTGTCCCGCCGGGAATGTTGGCAACCACTTGGGACGACGCCGACGGCGACTCGAAAACAGTTGTGGAGCGCGTTGTTTGATAGGTACCTCCAGCCCCACCGCGCCGCGCCGCGGCGGCGGGTGGTCTGCTAGCGCGTCCGGTTGCCTGGGTGTCTTGTTCCGCTCGCGGAGATTGGGACTTGCGCGGAGATTCAATTCCGTCAGGTTTTGGCGGCGGCTTCGGTGAAACCTCGGGTGCAGGCTGAGGCGAGTCAGCCGGAACAGGCGGCGGAGTTTGCGCCTCCTGCGACTGCTGCACCGGGAATGAATTGTCGTTAGCGATTTCAGTGGAAGTTTTTGCTTCTTCCCGCGGTTGCGTGTCGGGGGAACTGGCGTCCGTTGACGCGGGTGCGTCTGCAATATCCGATGTCTTTTGCTTTGCCGGCCGGCGAAACAGGTCGGTTCCGAAATAAACCACCGCGCTGCCTGCGAGGAGTATCGCAAGACACCCGCCGGCAATGACGCTCAAACTGATTCCCTGGCGTTCCCGAGATGGCGAATATGGCACGCTATCATCGGCCGTTTCGCCACCAGGCCTTGTTTTTGCGCTTGTTACGGAAGCGATTGTCACCTGAGGTCCCTCAGGTTTCGAAGTTTCAGTGGGTGTTCTCAGGTCGGGCCGCGGGTTTACTCTCGCGCCGCAGTGCTTACAGAAATTTTGTCCAAGCTCAAATGGCGTGCCGCATTGAGTGCAAAACATGAATCCTAACCTCCGGAGTCAATAATGTAATGATGCGTAACCTAGCCCGACAGTAGCGAATGAAAATCGATCGTGTCAAACCGCTCATCGCTTTCGTTGGCCTCCAAACGCTGGGCGCCACGCGAATGGTTAAAGTGAAAGCATTCATCAGACTATTTATTATGAGTCACGTTTGGTTGTTGAAGTGAAGCTTTTTAGCAGATAAAAATTTTGTTATGGACAAGCTTCGTACGCTCCGCGACGCCATCGCCCTCGACATCGAGGACGGCATGTCGATCGCGATGGGTTGCGCACTGGAATCTCTCATCCCTTTTGCCGCCAGCCACGAAATCATCCGCCAAAGCAGAGAAAACCTAACGTTGATCGGTCCGATCTCCGACATGCAGTTCGACCAGCTGATCGGCACCGGCTGCGTCAAGAAAATCCTCGCCTCGTGGGTCGGCAACGTCGCCGCGGGATTGGGCCACAACTATCGCCGGGCCGCTGAAATGAGCATTCCCCACCCGATCGAGATCGAGGAACATTCAAACTTCACGATCGGTCTCGGGCTCCAGGCCGCTGCGATGGGAGTGCCCTTCTTACCGACCCGAACAATCAAGGGGAGCGATTTCTCCAAACACGAACAATTCAAACGGATCAGTTGCCCTTTTACCAGGGAAGAGTTGATCGCCGTGCGCGCCATTCACCCCGATGTGGCGATTCTTCACGTTCAGCGCGCCGATGCCCGTGGAAATGCCCAGGTCTGGGGCAATTTTGGCGTCATGCGGGAAGCGGCGATGGCCGCGCGTAAAGTCATCCTCACTTGCGAAGAAATAGTCGATCACGAGGTAATCTTGAGCGATCCGAACCGAAACTTGATACCCGGTTTCGTGGTTTCCAGCGTCGTGCATGAGCCGCTGGGCTCATATCCGTCGCCAACTCAAGGCTACTCTCGGCGTGATGACGATTTCTATTTCGAGTATCACAACGCCACGCGCGATCGCGCCGGCTTCGAACAATGGCTGAAAAAATGGGTATTGGAGATTTCCGATCATCGCTCGTTCTTAAGTCTGGTCGGGAAAGATCGTGTCGAGAAGCTGAAGCCGGACGGCGGTCTGTTTGCGCCTTCGGTGAGCTTCAACTACTAATCTGTCGAGATTCGTCAGGAGGAAACTATGAAAACGATACCGTCAATGAAACTCACTCAAGAGGGCTGCGACACTATTGTCGACGCCGCCCTTGAAAAGGCCAAAGAGTTGAAGCAGGTGGTCAGCATCTGTGTGGTCGACGCCGGCGGCCATCTGATGGCGTTCAAGCGCATGACCAACGGCAGGACGCACAATACGCTGATCGCGCAAACGAAAGCGCGCAGCGCGGCGCTGACGACCGCCGCCACTGGCAAGATAGGCCGCGATGGAAGCGAGATTCCGGATCACCAAGTGCTCGCGCAAACACTCGCCGTCGGACCGGGCTGGTTTATCAGTATCGAAGGCGGGCTGCCGATCGCCGTCGAGGGTCAGTGCATCGGCGCCGTCGGCGTGAGCGGCGCCCCATCAGCTGTGGATCGGCAGATCGGCCAGGCGGGAATCGACGCGTTTAACAACGCGTGAATGTCAGCTCAAGGTTCCGAGTTCAAGGTTCAAGGCGGGGAGGCGGACTTTGAACATTGAACTTTGAACCCTCCGAGTCATGGTCTACACCCAACGAGAGCTTATGGTCGCCGCGGCGGCGCGCGAAATCCGCGACGGCGACAAAGTTTTTGTCGGCATGCGCCTCCCCCTGCTTGGCTTCGCCGTCGCCAAAGAGACTCATGCACCGAATGCTATCGGTATCTTTGAAAACGGCGTAATTCGCGATTGGCCGGCGCTCGAATCGATTTTCACGATGAGCGATCCGCCCAACGTGGCCCGCGCCCTCTACTGCGGCGGTCTAAACGAGGTCATGTACCTTTTGCAGACTGGCCGCGTCGATCTCGGTTTTATCGGCGGCGCGGAGATCGACCGCTTCGGCAATCTGAATACCCATTGGGTGGAAGACAACGGCAAACGAACCCGCCTTCCCGGCAGCGGCGGGGCCGCGGATATTGCGACCATGGCGAAGCGCTGCATCGTGATCATGAATCACGAGCGGCGCCGGTTTACGCACAAAGTCCACTACATAACTTCGCCGGGATTCGGCGATGGCGGAAATTGGCGCGAGCGAATGGGTGTGGCTGGTGGCGGCCCCAGCCGGGTGATTACCAGCATAGGAATTTTTTCGTTTGACTCGGAGAATCACGAGATGATGCTGAGCTCTTATCATCCCGGCGTGACGGTCGAAGAAATCGAAAAAGAAACCGGTTGGCCCCTGCGAGTCACAGATGACGCGCGCGAGACTATGCCACCGACTGAAACGGAATTGGCCGCTGTCAGGAAATACGATCCCAAAGGAATTTGGACCTCCTAACTACCCCAGCGTTCCCTACTCCGATACTCCATCACCCCGTCTCCCCTCACGCTTCCAGCTTCATCGAATTGATCATCACCGCGTCCACCGGCACGTCGTCGTGGTGGCCTTTGCGCCCGGTTTTTACTTTCTCAATACCGTGGACGATATCCATACCTTCGATCACCTGACCGAAAACTGCGTATCCGTACTCCGCCGATGCCGCGCTTTTATGGTTGAGAAAGTCGTTATCCTTGACGTTGATAAAAAACTGCGCGGTCGCACTGTCAACAACGTTGGTTCGCGCCATGGCCACGGTGCCGATCTTATTCTTTAAACCATTGGCGGCTTCATTCTTGATCGGCGCCTTGTTTTTCTTCTCGTTCATCTGCGCGTCCATGCCACCGCCCTGGATCATGAAGCCGGGGATGACGCGGTGAAAAATCAGCCCATCATAGTGCCCTTCACTCACGTAATCGAGAAAGTTCTTCGTCGTAATGGGCGCCTTCCCGGCGTCAAGCTCAATGCGAATATTGCCCATGCTCGTCGTCATTAATACCACTGGATTTTTTTCCGCCATTTTGGCCCCCTGCGAGGTTTTTTTCTACGCTTACCATCTTTTTCGGCTAAGTTATACCGGGGTGGAATTATAAAATCGGTTGCGATATGGGTACGATCAATTAGAGCGAATTCTTGAGATTGAAAGGAGCTTTTATGCCGAGCGATAAAAAAATTGAAGGAATCCTGATGCCCATGCCCGTGGCGTTCAAACAGGACGGCGCGATCGACCATGGGGGGACGGACGCGATCATCGATTTTTATCTGGATGCCGGCGTGCACGGCTTCTTCCCGTTGGGAACCCATGGCCAGGGCATGGTGATGGAGATCGATGAGCGCAAGAAAGTTGCCGAGCAGATCGTCAATCGCGTGCGCGGCAGGGTTCCAGTGGTCATGCATATTGGCACCGCGAACACTCTTTCGTCCATCGAGCTGGCCAAACATGCGGTGAGTCTCGGTGTCGATGCCGTCGGCGTCGTGCCACCCTATTACTATCCACACGACGACTGGGAAGTGTACGCGCATTACAAAGCGATCGCTAAATCGGTTCCCGGCACGCCCATGTTCATTTACGACAATACGGAAACCACCTGGGTCGAGATCACGCCGGCCAAAGCCAACAAAATCATCGAAGCAATCGCGCCAAATCCTCTGGCGGGCATCAAAGTCTCTTTCATCGCCTTCGACAAATTGCTGGGCTACGTTTATCAGCTGCCGAAAAGCGTCGGCGTTTTTCCGGGCGGTATCTTTTCTCTCTACAGCGGTTACTCCGTCGGCGTGCGCGGCGCGATCCATCCGCCATCGACGCCCTTTCCGGAGACTTGCGTAAAAATGTATGAATCTCTCAAATCCGGTGATCTCAAAGCGGCCCAAAAAGAACATGATCTGCTGACCCGCCTGATGCAGGTGGTCGGAAAGTATTTGCGCACCCACGGTCGCGGCGTTTTCTGCGAGCTGATGAAGCTGCGCGGCTTGCCGGTGGAGCGCTTCCCACGCTGGGAAACGCCGCCGTTCACCGACAAAGACAAGGCGGATCTCAAAGAAGGTCTGGCAAACGCCGGCTACAAAGTTTAGGCGGCGGCCTTCACTGGAGTGGTGGTAAATCTCCCCTACCCCTCTTTGAGAAAGAGGGGTTTCGGATTTGCCGCTCGATCGTCTGATGAAAATGAATTCCGCTAAGGCTCACTTCCCCCTTTGAAAAAGGGGGATTGAGGGGGATTTAAGACCGGCCAGAGTCACCATTATGAATCAGCAACCACTGACTTTGGAAATCGGCAAAAAGCTTTCGCCTGCCGAAGCGAAAGCTTTTACCGACGAGATCAAACACCGCATGTATGCGCTGTGGAACAAAAAGGTCTTCGGCGGCGACTTCATGCGCGATCTCGAAGCCGGCAGGCTGCCGTTCGAGACCATCAAACTGTTCTGGCGTAACTGGTACAGCTATCCCGTGGAAGTGAATAATTTCCATTTAATTATCTACCAGCGTCATCAGGGGATCTTCGCGCGCCATCGCGATCTACTGGCGCCCTATGTCGGCAAGATCAGCGACGAGTTGGTGAATCCCAGCATACCGGGCCACATCCAAGTTTTGATCAAACAAGGGGAGACATTCGGCGTGTCCGCCGATGAGATGATCAATTGCCAAGTCTACGCGGAATGCCGCGCCTTGACGGAATTCGCCCGCGGTCTGGTGTACGAAGGCAGCATGATCGAGTGGTGGGCGCGATCGCTCAATGAAGAGATGTTCGGACACTGGTCCAAGCGCTGGCGCGAGGCGCTATTGAATAAATATAAAATCAAAGACGCCGACTTGCATTACTTCCAAGTGCACGAAGAGGCGGACCTGCACGAACACCTGGATGGCCTGATGGCCCATGGACAAGTCGCGCGGATGATCTTCGAGAGATTGCTGCAGGATGGCAATACTTGGTATCGCCCGGGTTGGGGGCCGGAGTATTGCTGTCTCACCAACGCCGAATATGTGGCGCTCTTTCATGACGGCATCTATCAGCATGCCAGGGAATTGAATCAGCTTGAATGAATTAATCAGCACGAAGCCCACGAAGACCGGGATTTAAGCATAGATGCTTGATTGCCTTCGTGGGCTTCCTGCCCTTCGTGGTCCGAATAGATTGAAGGGACAGCACCCATCATGCCATTCAATGATCTACGCGAATTCATCGACGCCGCACAAAAACTCGGCCAGGTGAAAGAAATCCACGGCGCTCATTGGAACTTGGAGATCGGCGCGCTGACGGAGCTGTTCGCTTTCAAAGAGCCGTCACCGATGGTGCTCTTCGATCAGATCCCCGATTATCCGGCCAATTTTCGCGTCGTCTCGAATATCGTTAGCAATCCGGTTCGCTCCGGCCTTACCGTCGGCATGGCAGCCGATGCCACGCCCATCGAGCTCGTCGCCCGGTGGAAAGAACTTCTGAAAGCAGTCAAACCGATTCCGCCGCGTGTCGTCTCCACAGGACCAATACTGGAAAACGTCAAAACCGGCGATGACATCGATATGACAATTTTTCCCACGCCGCATTGGCACGAGCTCGACGGCGGACGTTACATCGGCACGGCCGACTGTGTCATCACCGGCGAACCGGAAGAAGGCGGCTGGATCAATATCGGCATCTACCGCGTTCAGGTTCACGACAAGAACACCCTCGGCCTGTACGTTTCGCCCGGACACCACGCGCGTATCATGCGCGAGAAATATTGGGAAAAGGGCAAGAGCTGCCCCGTCGTCGCGACTTTTGGACAAGACCCGTTACTATTTTTAGTCGCGGGTCAATCGTTGCCGTACGGCATGTCCGAATTCGATTACTGCGGTGGCCTGCGCGGCGCGCCGGTGGATGTGATTCGCGGCGAAGCCACCGGTCTGCCGATCCCGGCCACGGCGGAAATCGCCATCGAAGGCGAAGTGCCGCCGCCAAAAGAACAAGTTCATGTCGAAGGTCCGTTCGGCGAATGGCCGGGCTACTACGCCCACGGCGCGGCCGACGAACCGGTGATTCGTGTAAAGAAACTCTATTATCGCAACGACCCGATCATCGCCGGCGCGCCGCCGCTCAAGCCGCCGTTCGTCACTTTCGGCGTGCCCATCGGCGCCGCGGCGATATGGAATTATTTAGAGAAGGCCGACGTGCCGGATATCAAAGGCGTGTGGTGCTACATCGGCGGATCAGCCGCCGCGGGCGGCGCGCCGTTTATCATCGTGTCCCTCAAGCAACGTTATCACGGCCACGCGCAGCAAGCCGCCATCGCCGCGCTCGGTTCACGCGCGGGCAACTACCACGGCCGATTTGTCGTTGTGGTCGACGAGGACATCGACCCATCGGATATGAAAGAAGTGATCTGGGCGGTTTCGACACGCTGCGATCCTAGGACTGCGATGAGCATCATCGACGGCTGCTGGAGTACGCCCCTCGATCCGGCGATGCATCCTGACCAACGCGACGCCGGCAACTTCGTCAACAGCCGCGCGATTCTCAATGCCTGCCGTCCTTACGCATGGCGCGACCGTTTTCCGCCGGTCAATGCATTGAGCCCGGAGCTCAAGCAAAAAATCAGCGAGAAATGGAAAAAAGAACTCGCGTAAGCCATAGCCGCCTATTCCATCAAACGTAATTCCCCTGAGCGCGCTTCCGAATCTGGCATGGCGCGCGATTGCGTTGCTTCGACCGTGATAACATGGCAGCATACGCGGATGGAATTTCTATGGGATCTCTTTCATCGAATTTACGACGTTGAATCTTTGGTGCGGGTCGGCGGCATCGTCGGCCTAACGGCGATCGTTTTTGTCGAAACCGGCCTGCTCGTCGGCTTTTTCCTGCCCGGGGACTCCTTGCTCGTCACCGCCGGGCTATTTGCGGCGCGCGGCGATCTCGAAGTGGTGCCTCTACTGGTTGCCCTGAGCCTTGCAGCGATCGTGGGGGATACCGTCGGTTACAATATCGGCGCGCGCACCGGCCCGCGGCTCTTCAGCCGCCCCGATTCACTGCTTTTTAATCGTAAGCATCTCATCACGACCAAGGAGTTCTACGAACGGCACGGGCCGTTCACGATCGTGATCGCCCGATTCATTCCGATATTGAGGACTTTCGCCCCGGTCGTCGCCGGCATCGGCGCGATGCAATATCGGCGCTTTATATCGTACAACGTCATCGGGGGCATCGGCTGGGTCTTGACCACGGTCATGGGCGGCTATTTTCTCGGCCAAGTCATTCCAAATATCCACGACCATATTCACAAGGTGATCGTGATCGTGATTATCCTCTCGCTGCTCCCGGCGATTATTAAAGTGGCCCGAGAGAAATTGAAGGCGACGAGTGACGGCTAGGTCCTAGAGGATCGCGCGTCTTGCGTTTTTTCATGGGCGCCGGCGGCGGCTCATTGGCTGCAATTCCACCCCAAAACAGAGCACCCAGCCGTCACGGCAATCGCCGCCGATACGAGCGGACCCGAGAACAGTGTCGGTTAATGCGCTCGAGCCGGCGTTACGTCGTCGCAATCAAAACTGCGAGATACCGCATAGAAACAGCCGGGCGGATCAGCGATAGCCTAAGCCAATATCCAGCCAGGGATCTTAACGCTACCCTGACAGACAAGACCTCGATACCCGTATAATTACCTGCACGGTAGTTTTCTTTTAGAAGCTATGCGCTCGGCGGCGCTCTATGGACTTTCTTGACTTTACGGCAATTTCGTTTTGACTCTCCAGTCGATTCAGTCGAACCGTCCTTCTTCCAAAATTGACGGCTTCGACCGATTTCGCACGCATTTTTTCTAAAATACCGCGCCGGAGATAAGCTGGATCGAAATTCAAGGCTTCACACACGTTTAAAAACGAAAATGGATCCTTCTCATTATGATCGAAAAGCCACTCGTGCGCGTCGTGAAAGAGTTTCGCCCGGAGAGGTATCGGTTGATCACAATACTTTAGGATACATTCGATGGCGTCGGAAAGAATCGCCAACATGAGCTCCTTCTCAGGTTCTAAACTGCGGCTCTTGCTAAAAATCTCAAGGTATTGTTCAGGCGCAACAACGTCGCCTTCAAACAGTCGTCCACTATTGTCCATGGTTTCCCCTCTTCTTCTAGCCGATCAGGTTTCGGTACTATCCTGGTTCGACTGGGTTTCAAGCCCCGCGGTATCACGTCCCGTGGATCGCGGGGGCTTCGGTCATTTTGCTGGAACACGGACGGAACCCGGCTTTACCACATAAGGCGGGATCCGAGGTTTACCGCAAAGAGGAGAAAGGCGGCTAAATCCGATACACTTGGTGATAGTGGAAAAGGTATTGGCTGGTCAGTGGAGAAAAGGCCCCTCGTTCTAAAAGTTCCTGGGCCGGGGGTGTAAATCGAATCTTGTGGATAGTCAGCCCGAGCATGAGTTTAGCGACAACTCTGCCACGGGGGGTCGAGTTGATGCCCTCGGGAAACGGCGTGTCGCCAAGATCATCTGGAAAATCTAACGAGGTAAATGAAGTCTCAAAATTGAGCGTCGAGGAAATATCCAATTTCGATGCAGTGGAGTAAGCATCGGCAGTAACTGCACTGAGCAAGAAAATGCATAACAGGGCTCCAAGCAGGTGCCGAATCATGGTGCTGGCGATCCTATTTACTGACAGCGCAGTTGTCAATCATTTTCTTATATTACCCTCAAAGACGCCTGAGAGGGGGACAGAGCGAAGGCTGGATTCGGCTTGCTGCTGTCTTTGTCTAGGCGGATCGATTAAATGGAGGACGAACGAAAAAGGGAAACTTGTGTCGCGCCGCGGTGCAATAATCGGCACGCCTCAGGCCGAATGACCATGCGCGAGCATGACGATGAACGAGGCCGTCACTGCCGTACCACAGCACCGTCACCAAAGCGCGCTACCGGCTGCGCGTGATAGCCGGCATGCGAAACGGAATGCCCTCTTTCTTAAGCTCGGCCTCGTACATGGCGCGAATCTGCGCCGGCTCGTCCTCGTGCTCAAGCAGATGGCCGCCTTCATGTTCGCTTAAGTTAGGGCGCCATGGATGGCCGACTTGGCGCAGCCCCCGGCGCAGCGCCAGATGGCGGGCAGCTTCTTTGCTCGTCGTAAAATGATGATGATACCAACCTTCGGGAGGGACAAGCAGGCTTCCCGGTCGCCAATCGACGCGCACCATTTCGTTTTCTCGGCCGGGATTCCACATTAGTGAATATCCCTTGCCGGCGATGACGATGACCTGAGCACCCGGCCCGTGCCGGTGGGCTTTCTTGTAGGTGCCTGACTCGACGGCCATGATGTGACCGACCATCGAATTACCGGAAAGATGGATACCCAACCGGCTGAAGCCGATGCCGCGCTCCGGGTGAGGATCGAGTGTGACTGCGTTTAAGTCGGGAATGAAATTCACCACGCGGTCTTCCTGCTCCCCCGGCTTCATCACGCTGCTGAAAAAATCCTTTTGCCCGGAGAACCGATCCGTAAATTCGTAGGGGACGTTGAAGACGAAGTCTGGCGAATTGTAGACGTTCATGACCAACGGCAAATTGTTTGCCGTGGCGAAGCGTACCGGCTCGCTGGCCGAGCCGTTGTGGTGCTGGTGTCGCACATTGAGCGGCGGCGAAAAAAGGCTGCCCGCCTGCCACTCCAGTGTAATCGGATCCTTGCTTTCATCAGGCCAGAATTGCGTCGCGCCGCGACCCGAGAGAATCAGTACTTGCTCTTCATACATATGACGAATCGGCTTGAGACTCTTGCCCGCGGGAATCTCCCCAATCATCACGCCGACGAAGCCTTGGGAACCTTCGAGATGACAATAGGCTGCCGGGCCACCCCAACGTTCCCAGTGCTTGAGC
>Ga0193707_1000202_pt1 | contig 18671 bp, 16 predicted proteins | sample U3c2metaG_FD_143043 | JGI IMG/M metagenome (GOLD analysis project Ga0193707, IMG submission 143043) | Soil microbial communities from a riparian zone of the East river system, Colorado, United States - U3c2 | ecosystem: Environmental > Terrestrial > Soil > Riparian zone | place: USA: East River... | reverse complement strand
CATAGGCCTCGGCCTTTTTTGCGCCCTCGATGCAACTCTCGGCCGACGCATATTCGCAAAAGTGCGGCAACAGCAAACCAAACTTCAATTTTGTAGCCATACGTAATCTCCTTTTGATTGATCTGAGCCGTTTACGGCCCACGTTCCTCCAACAGTTTATCCAAATCCGTCAATGCCTTGATCGAATCCGATTTTTTTGCCCAGCCGACAGCGATCGCCAGCGCGTTGACCAGGGAAAAAGCCGGCGTTAACGAGTTGACCGTGGTATGCAGCCCGCGCTTCGCGTAGAGGCAGACGTTCGCCGCTTTCGCAATCGGTGAATTCGGGAAGTCAGTGATGCCGAGGATCGGCGCGTCGACTTTCTTCGCATGCTGAAGCGCGGTCTGAACTTCTCTCGGCACTTGCAAAAAATCGATAGCGATTAGTACATCGGTCGACTCCATGAATGCAAGTTGCTCGAGCAACGACATGCCGCCGGTGAGAAATATCCAATGGGTTTCCTTTTTGACGCGCACGAGGCGAAAGTGAAGCAGATAGGCGAGCGCCATGGAAGCATTGAGACCAATGAGAAATACCTTGCGCGCACGCAGGATGAGCTCTACGGCCTTGTGGAAATCCGCGAAGGAGGCGGCTCGAACTGTTTCCTGAAGCAGTTGAATATCACGATTGATCAACTTGGCAAGGATATTTTCTTCGCCGCCGAGTTGCGCGAAGGTTTCCTCCATGCGGTCCGCGGCGCGCAGTTTGCGACGCATTTCTCTTTGTATATCGCGCTTAAATTCGGGGAATCCTTTATAGCCCAAACTCTTGGCGAAGCGCACGACGGTCGAGTTGCTGACCCCGACGGCTTGAGCCAGATCATTCACATTGGAGTGCAGCAACGCGGTACTGTCGTTTTGCAAATAGTGGCCGAGCCTCTTTTGGGCGCCGTTGAGCGCGTCGACCTTGGTCAAAATTTGTTTTATAGCAGGCATGAAACTTTTTTTCCAAATATCGTAGTGAAATCTTTTTGTCAACAACGTTGACAGGGTTTTTCACCCGCGATAGTTTGCAGGCAGAGTTTGTCAACGAAGGAGACTACCATGGCCGGACCCGTCAAAGAATTCGAAGTTCATCCCTATGTTCAGTTCATGCTCGACAAGTATAGTCCTTACAAAAAATGGATCGAGTCGGAAGGCGTGCCGATTATCGGCGGCGCCTTTGTCCGAGACGTGCGCACGGAAAAGCTCGACTATTGGAAGCGCAAAGATTGCCAGGGCGCCATCTGCACGTTCTCCGACCAGATGGTCGCCGATGCCTATATCGCTGAAATGGCGCCGGGCAAGAGCATGAAACCGCAGCGCCAGCTCTACGAAGAGATCATTACCGTTGCCGCCGGGCGCGGGGCGACCACCGTCTGGTATGACGGCACCGCGAAGCGAGTCTTTGAATGGGAAAGAGGCAGCACCTTTGCGATTCCGCTCAACGCCTGGCATCAGCACCACAACGCAAGCGGGTCCGAACCTTGCCGGTACTTTGCTCTGACGAGCCAGCCGATTGCCTTCGAGCTTTTTCGCGATCCGGAGTTTATCTTCAACACGAATTACATGTTTAAAGACCGTTTCGACGCGGGTGATCCTGAGTTTTTCTCGAAAGAAGGACAGTATTTCACGGAATACTACGGCGGCATTCTGCACTCGAACTTCATTCCCGATATCCGCAAGATCAATCTGGTGCCGCGGGAAAAGCGCGGCAAAGGCACGCGCAACATGTACATTCACATGTCGGGGAGCGCGATGCTCGCGCACGTTTCACAATTTCCCGTCGGGCGTTACAAGAAAGCGCATCGGCACGGCCCCGGCGCCCATGTGTTTTTGCTCGATTCGACCGGTTACACGCTGATGTGGAACGAAGGCGAGAAGCCCGAGCGATACGACTGGCACGAGGGGACATGTATCTCGCCGCCCGCCGGCACTTGGCACCAGCACTACAACACAGGCAACCAGCCTTGTAAATTCGTCGCGCTCCACGCAAACACGGCGGTGCAGAAAGAAGAGAAAGGCATCGAGCAGATCGAGTTCGAGGAAGTCGACGAGTCGATGAAAAAGATGTACGCGGAGGAATGCGCGAAAAACGGCGTCAAGGTGGACATGGATTGAGTTTTGCTCGCGCGGCCGTATCGTCGGGGCGTAATATGCTGAGCACCGACTCCCGTGCGATCGGTATCAATAGGGCAGGTGGGTGCCGACTTTTCTCTCCAGTGCGGAGCGGTAAATCCAAATCGCCATGGCGATATCCTGGTTCACCAGTCCGATGGCGCGGATGAAGATGCGCTCGCGATCGGACTGGCGCGCGGGCTTGTTGCCCGAGAGCAGTTCCGGTAGCTCCGCATAGAGATCCTTTTCACTCAGGTAGTTCTCTTTGATCATGCGCTGCATGTCCGATTTGTTTTTGCAGTGCAGCCAGCTGTCGACGACGAACTTGTCGGCGTGCTTGTAGACTTCGCTTTCCATCTCCTGGTTTTTGCCGATGGAGTAAACCGTTGTTCCGGCGCCGAGCCAGCTATCTTTCACGAACGGCGTTGACGTGGTCGTCGCCGAGACGACGAGGTCCGCGCCGTCCAGCGCAGCTTCCGTCGATTCCATCGCGCGCACATTGAGGCCGTATTCTTTGCTGATTTCTTTGGCGTAGCTCTCGCGCGACGCCGGTGTGCGCGAGGTGACGCGGATTTCTTTCAACGCGAAAGCCTTGGCCATCACCGGCACGGCGGCGCGCGCGGTATCACCGGCGCCGAGCATGGCCATGACGGAAGACCCCTTGCGCGCGAGCACGCGCATGGCGACAGTCGCTGCCGCTGCGGTGCGCACGGCGTGACACCAGTCTTCGTCCATGATCGCGCGAATCTCGCCGCCTTCGCGGTCGCTGAGAATGAGAATTCTTCTCGGCCCGCGCGGTGGACGCGACGCATCGCGGCTGCCGCCGGCCGCTTTGATCGAACGGATGCGAAAGCCGGCTACCGGCTCGTTAACCAAGGCGCAGCCGGTGACCCAAGACTGCCAGCCTTGCTCTGGTTTGATCGCGAGATCTTCGGGTGTCGACCAGATTACGCGCCCTTCGCTGTGATCGCGCAGGGCCTGCTCGGTGATTTCAATGGCGCGGCCGAGATCGAGGACTCTTTTTACGTCGTCGTTGGCGAGATAGAGAATGCCTTTCGCTTCCATAACTATTGGACGGTGCTCAGGTCACGGCAGCCGGTAGTTAAAAATTTCGGGCCGTTATCCGTGATGAGTACGTCCTCTTCCAAGTGTACGGCGCTTTTTTCTGAGCGTACTTTAGGCTCGAGAGCGAGAACCATACCCGGACGATAGAGTTCGGTCTCCACCTCATTGAGCGACGGTGGTTCCGCTCTGGACATGCCGATGCCGTGGCCGATGCGTTTTGGGCTGTCGACGGCTTGATAGCCGCGTTTGACGAGTTCTCGATTGGCGACGCGGGATACTTCCGCCAACGGTGTGCCAGGTTGCATGGACTCGAAGCAGAGTTGAATCACGTCGCAGGCGGTTTGGTGATCTTTCTTATGCTCGTCGGTCGGGGCACCGAAAATCGTCATGCGCGTAACATCGCCGTAGTAGCCTTCGTAACAGGCGCCGAAGTCGGCGACCATGCGGTCGCCTTTGTTATAGCGGCGCTCGTCGTAACGGGTCGACGAGTTCAGCATTAGAAATCCGGGATGGCGCGGATGGGCGCCTTCTTCGATCATCGAAATATAGAGCCGGTCGGCGATCTCGCGACGCGTCATGCCGGGCTTCAGCTGCGGCAAGCAGCGATCATAGGCTTTGACGGAAATGTCGCAGGCTTTGCGTATGAAATCTATTTCCCGCAGGCTCTTGATCATGCGCATTTCGGTGAGCGCGGCGGTGCCGTCCTTGATCTGCGCTTTAGGTAAAGCTTCGGTGAGACCCGACAGATAATTTACCGGAATGCCCAAACGCTGATCGTCGCCGAGCTCGAAGCCGAGTTTGGCTTCGCCCAGTCCCATTTCCTTGATACAGCCGGCGATCATCTCCTGGGGAAACGGCACGTCGGTATAGGCGCGCACTTCACCGACCCACGGCAGCCCTTTAGCTTTCGCTTTATCATTGCCGTAGACGAGCAGCAGCGGCTTGCCGGATTTCGGAAGAATGCAGATCTGCGGCCGCTGGATGTGGTCCAGTTGATAACTAATCAGACCGCTGAAATACCAGTAGTTATTTTTTTCCGAAACGACGAGCGCGTCGAGGCCATCACGGTCCATGAGCGCTTGGGCGCGTTGATAACGGTCCAAATATTCTTGATCAGTGAACGGCGCTTCGGTTGCCATATCCGTCTCCTTCGGCTGATTAGCTCGCGATCGCTTTTCGGCCTTCCAATTTCTTGATCTTACCGACATAGTCCAGCGCTTCGGGTAGCTGAATCACGGTCGCGTATTTTGCATTCATCTCGAACAGATTGACCAAGTGCGACGTGTGCGAGCGATCGAAGATGCATTCCTCGACAGGAAATACCGGATATCCGTAGGAATAACCGTCGAGCACGGTGCCGCGCACGCAGCCGCAGGTGCTGGTGCCGGCGACGAGCAAGCAATCGATATTCTTGCGTACCAGATAAGTGATCAAATGCGTGCCGAAAAAGGCGCTGGCGCGGGCTTTACGCACGATGAATTCATTATCTTTAGGCTTGATCATCTCGGGGAATTCAACCGCGAGTTTTTCAAAGTCGGTTTTGTCGACGCTGCGCTTGGTCGCGTTGCCGAAGGCGGCTTTGAAGTCGGGATCGCTGGTCGAATAGATCACCGGGATTTCGGCGTCGCGGCAGGCGTGGAGCAATTCCTTGATTTTTGGCAAAGCGTCCCATGCCACCTGGCCACAGCTGGTCGGAAATTCATCGATCGCATCCATGACCGGCATCGGCTTTGTCCCGGTGAAGCCGGTGATGACGTCGATGATGATTAAGGCCGGATTAACGCCGAATTTGTCTTTGCCTTTATAGCCGGCTTTCTCGTAAATTTTTCTTTCTTCTTCGGGGACGAATGCTTCCCATTCTCTCACGATGACCTCCTATCACTATCGGATGCCAAGGGCATCGTTGTGTAATTTAGTTATCTCGCGCAGGTTTTTATAATTGTCCGGCGTGACCACGCGACGGCGAAAGCCCTCGAAAAGTTTCGGCGGGTCGGGTTTCACGTCTTTGCGCGGGCCGATCCGGCGAAAAGTTTTTAGAAACTCCTGCCCATCTTTCGAAATCAAATAATCGATGAAAAGTTTCGCCGCGTTGGGATGCGCCGCCTTGGCCGACAGCATGGCTACGTTCAATTCCACTGCGACGGGTTCCAGCGGAATCCAATCCACCGGCGCGCCGGTTTGCTTCATGCGCTCGATCACTTGAGCATAAACAAAAGTCATGGAACGCTCGCCGACGCTCACAAAATTTGCCCGGTTGGTGTTGCCGCGCAGAAACACCGGCTCCTGCTTGGCCAGGCCTTTGAAGTAGTTAATCGCCTTTTCCTGGCCCCATTCCTGGCTCAGCGCGACAAAGACATCGTGATTTTCGATGTCGATGATGAATTTCTGCTTGTATTGCGGCTTGAGCAGGTCATCGTAAGTTTTCGGCAGATCGTTGCGCGAGATCACTTTGGTGTTGTAGCCGAGCACGAGCGTATTCAGATAAACCGTCGACCAATACCCTTTGGCATCGTAGAGGTCGTCATAGAGATTGGCAAATTCAGGGGAGATATACGGCGCGATTAAATTGCGCTCGCGCATCGGAGTGAGTGAAGGCGAGATGCCGACGGCGACGTCGAATTTGCTTGCGCCGGCTTGCGCTTCGGTAAGAATCCGGGTGACCATCGCGGTGCCGCCGAGGCGAACGAGATCGGGTTTGATGAAAGGATATTTCTTGTTGAAGGCGTCGAGCAGCGGCTTGCTGTTCTGAATGTCCATGGTGGTATAGAAAACCAGCGAGCCTTCTTTCCTGGCTGCGTCCACGACGCTGGACTCAGCGCCGGCGGCAAGCGATGCGAAGAGCTGGAAAAATAGAACTAATAATATCGAATAGGACATATGCTTGTTCAACCTAAGGCGAGTACAACTTATCGCCGCGCTTGGTCATGAACAACTCGAGTGGCAACTCCGCGCCGACGCCTTTCTCCCTTGCTTTTTCGTACATCTTTCGCGCCGTGGCGGCGAACTGGATACCCATGCCGGTATTATTCTTGAAAAAGGTAATCTCTTTGTCGTCTTTACGGCCGCGGCATTTGCCGTTGAGCATTTCGCCGAGTTCGTGCAGATCTTCGGCTTTGACGATGCCGCGCTCGAGGCGATCGTGGAACTCGGCTTGCTTGTCGAGAAAAATCTGCGGCTTGTAGCCGACGATAATTAGGTTTGCTCTTCTAATCGCTTCGTCGTCCAGCTCTTTGCGAGGCAGATAACCGTCGCCGCCGACTAAGCTCGTGACGTGCATGCCGGCTTCGAGCCAACGGCCTTCGATAACCGGATCGACCGTATTGGTCGCGGCGCTCACGATATCGCTCCCGCGTACAGCTTCCTCAGCCGACGATACGGGCGCAATCTCTACTCCGGTTTCTTGACTCATCTCGCGGGCAAATTTCTCACGATTGGCTTTGGTCGGGCTGTAGACTTTAATTTTTGACAGCGGCCGGACGATTAGATGCGCCGTGACTTGTGTTTTTGCTTGTTCGCCGGAGCCGAGTAATCCCATGACCTTGGCGTCTTGGCGCGCCAGGTATTTGCTAGCAACGGCGCTGGTCGCCGCGACACGCATGGTGGAGATGAAGTGATCGTCCATCAGCGCCAAGATCTCGCAGGTGTCCATGTCAAAGAGCATGACGAGCCCGATATAGTCACCGGGATAAACGCGCCGTTTGCTGCCGGCGACCTCGACGTCTTTGGAGAAGCTCGAATCGATCCTCAACGCCATCGATTTCACGCCCGGCACTAGCCCCATGATGTTGTTGAAGTAGTATTGTCCGCCCTCTTCCTTCCACGGCGTTCTGAGCCGCGCCCGCGGCGCATTCATCGCTTTTCCCTCGCCCAATTCGCGAAAGGCCTGTTCGATGGCGTCGATTTCCTCGGACATCGGCAGCAAGTTTTCCATCTGATCGTTCTTGAGGACGAGAACCATGTAAAACTCCTTCCAACCAAAGTCTGCCTACAACAGAGCTTGAAGCCGAGTCAAGGCAGAGAGAGGAATTGATTTCGATCGAAACTGGCGGACGGCAGAAACACGAAGGGCTGAGAAGAATTCCCCAGCCCTTCGCGAAATGGTGCGGTAATAGGTTAGTTGTTAACCTTTTTTTGCTTTATACCAGTCGGCGTCGATCTGGATAAATTGTTTCCACTTATCCGGAGTCGCCGCCTCCTCAAAGATCGCCTCCACGGGACAAACCGGCTCGCATGCCCCACAGTCAATGCACTCCTCAGGATCGATGTAGAGTTTCTTTTCTTTTGCGAATTCTTCAGCCTCATTTTTTGTCGGATGAATGCAGTCCACCGGACAGACATCCACGCAAGCGGTATCTTTCACATCGATGCAAGGCTCAGCAATAATGTAGGTCATCTCTTCCTCCTAGGAGACGGATTTAAATTCTACTAGCAAATCGACTTCGGCAAGTCAATTAATCCGGCTTGGACCTTGGGTTTCTATTTTTTCCAGCTTGTCTTGACCGGTTATCAGGGCGGTGCTGGAGCAAGCCCATCGCGGCGGAGAGACGATGAGCTGCCGGATTCCAATAATGCAAGCGATCGCGCGGTTTTGCTATTCAACCCTGCACGAGCCGATTCAGCGACTGTCGACGAGGTGGTGAAAAGCATTAGCAAGATTTCGTGTTCGTTAATCCGGCTTCGATCCGTCCCAACCTGAATGAGTTGCCTCTTATCAGCAGATTTCGCTGTCCGTTAAGTTTGTCCCCGGCTCGTAAATTTCACCCTGAAACGATAGTGTCCCAGGATGCCCGTTGAAATCGTGCGCCGGGGCGCCGGCAAACAATTTCCCAGCCGCAGACTCAAGAAAGTGGCACTTACGGTGCTCGGATTAGTCGAGCAAGAAAACGTTGAGTTGAGTCTGGCTTTGGTCGGCAATGCTGAAATGCAAAAACTCAACGCTAAATATCGCCGAATGAACCATCCGACCGATGTTTTGTCCTTTCCCATGGAAGAAAAGCTGCTTCAAGAAACCCGATTGCTCGGTGATGTCATCATCTCGGTGGAACAAGCGGCCGAGCAGGCGCGGGAGAGAAGACGTACACTGGACGAAGAAATGACCACGCTTTTGATTCACGGCATCGTCCATCTTCTAGGCTACGATCATGAGCGCTCGGCGAAAGATGCCAGGATTATGAGGCGTCTGGAAAAGAAAATCCTGGGCCAGCTTTGTGAGCGGGGACTATTAAAGGTATAATCCCATTGAGCACTAAACATTAAGGCTGGAAAGAATTTAGATGTTTGAAGAGACTGCAGAGCAACTCACCCATTTGGAAGAGCGACTCGATCTTCTGCGGAGGCGTCTTTGACGTCGAGGGCAAACAGAAACGAGTCCACGAGTTAAACCAACTCACGACACAGCCCGATTTTTGGAACGACGGCGAAAAAGCCCAAGTCGTTCTCAAGGAACAATCCTCTCTCAAGACGGTCATCGGCGTTTGGGAAAAGCACCACTCGGATCTCGAGGAGGCGCGTTTTTTCCTCGACGTAGCCCAAGAGGAGAAGAGTGAGGAAGCGCTCAACGAGGCCGCGGCAAAAATCGCCACAGTCAGCAAAGAGTTGGCCCAGACGGAGCTCACCCAGCTGCTCGGCGGGCCGGACGACCGGCGCAACGCGATCGTCAATCTTCATCCCGGCGCCGGCGGCACGGAGGCGCAGGATTGGGCCGAGATACTCTTGCGCATGTATCTGCGCTGGTGCGACCGGCGCGGTTATCGGAAAGAGATTCTCGAATACCAACCCGGTGAAGAGGCGGGCGTCAAAAGCGTGACCTTCCTGGTGGAAGGCGACTACGCCTATGGCTACTTGAAAGCCGAAGCGGGCATTCACCGGCTCGTGCGCATATCTCCATTCGACGCCAACTCGCGGCGCCATACTTCGTTCGCTTCGGTTTTCGTCTATCCGGAAGTCGACGACGATATCAAAATCGAAATCAACGAAGCCGATTTGCGCGTCGATACCTACCGCTCCAGCGGCGCCGGTGGGCAGCATGTCAATAAGACAGATTCCGCCGTGCGGCTTACCCATCTTCCCACGAACATTGTCGTCGCCTGCCAAAACGAGCGCTCACAGCACAAGAACCGGGCGATGGCGATGAAGATCTTGAAGTCGCGTCTCTACGAGCTCGAAGTCGAAAAGCAGAAAGAGAAAATGGAGAGTTACCACAAAACCAAGAAAGACATCGCCTGGGGCAGCCAGATCCGCTCCTATGTGCTTGCTCCGTACCGCATGGTCAAGGATCATCGCACCAACGTGGAAGTCGGCAACGCCGACGGAGTGCTGGATGGCGATCTCGATCCGTTTATCGAGGCTTACTTGATGCAGGCTGACGAACCGGCGGGTTCCTAAACCGTCGGCTCAAGTACGCGCAGCACATATAATTCAAACTATCCGCAATCGCGGAACTTTTTGCATTTCCATTCGTTTATTCAACATCTAAAACAGCGGCGGTGCCGTCCTCACTTGCTTGGCTTGAGTCACGGTGGTGAAATCAGATGCAAATCGGGCTGCGGGGAGCGTAAAGGAAAAAATGGACCAAAAACTGCCCAACGAAACCAATCGCAAAAATTCGAATAACCGGTTTAACCCCGAAACGGCAGTATTGCAGCGGTATGGCAGCGCTGCTCGGGAAGTGGAAGCCTGTCTGTGTTTGCCAGTCAGTTACGATAAGTCTCTATTGAGAGTTATCCCTGCCGAGATCATTGAAAGGGACTATGGTTGCGGCGATCCGTCCCGCTATATTCACGACGGTGAAACGGTGCTCGACCTTGGCTGCGGCAGCGGCAAGGCCTGCTACATCATCGCCCAGATCGTCGGCGCCTGGGGCAAAGTGATCGGCATCGACTTCAATCCGCCCATGCTTGAATTGGCGCGCAAATACCAGCGATCCATCGGCGACCGACTCGGCTACCACAACGTCGAATTTCACCGCGGTAATATTCAAGACCTACAAACCGATTTAGAATTGGTCGACCGGTACCTGCGAGAAAATCCGGTAGAATCGGTCAGCGATTTGTCGCGCTTAGAGGCATTCCAGAGTCGAATTCGATGGCAGCAACCACTGGTCGCCGATGCATCCGTCGACGTGGTGGTTTCCAACTGCGTGCTCAACTTAGTGCGCCCTGAAGGTAAAAAACAACTCTTTGCCGAGATGTACCGCGTGCTCAAGCGCGGCGGGCGGGTTGCGATTTCCGACATCGTCAGCGACGAGCCGGTGCCGGATCATTTGGCGCGCGACCCGAACCTTTGGAGCGCTTGCGTTTCCGGCGCCTTGCGAGAAGAAGAATTTCTCCGCGCCTTCGAAGCCGCCAAGTTCCACGGCATTCAGATCGAGGAATTCAGTTCGGAACCTTACCAGACCGTCGAAGGCATCGAGTTTCGCGCCATCACAATCACGGCCTACAAGGGCAAAGAGGGGCCGTGCGTCGAGCGCAACCAGGCAGTGATTTACCGCGGCCCGTGGAAACAAGTGGTGGACGACGACGGCCATACGCTGGAGCGTGGCGCGCGCATGGCGGTGTGCGACAAAACGTTCAAACTCTATTCACGGCCGCCGTACGCGGGGCAATTTGTTCTCTTGCCGCCGCGGGACGAAGTCGCCATGGGAGACGCGGCTATGTTTGACTGCGCGCGCGATCACAAACGCCATCCGCGCGAGACCAAAGGCGACTCTAAAGTCACGCAATTATCAAGCGGGGCTTGCGGACCGAACTCCAATTGCTGCCCGTAGGAAACAAATCGACAATCGAAGCTCGAGGATAGAGAATCGCAGGTCGGGAAGCGATTCGAAGAACTAAAAATCGAAAATCCATGCGACCTTTCGCAGAAAACCTTCGTTTCGCCGGTCAGCGCCTACGCCGGCGCGCGGTCGATGTTCTTCAAGTCAACATGGGCCGTTACTGCAATCTTGCTTGCATTCACTGCCACGTCGAATCGGGTCCGACGCGAAAAGAAATGATGAGCCGCGAGACGGTCGACGCCGTGCTGCATTTTCTCGCTAGGACGGAGATCCCGACCTTGGATATCACCGGCGGGGCGCCGGAGCTGCATCGCGATTTCGATTACTTGGTAGAAGCCGCGCGCGGCCTCGGGCGCCACGTGATGGACCGGTGCAATCTCACAGTGATCTTCGAGTCCGGCAAAGATTATCTGCCCGAGTTCTTCAAATACCATCAGGTTGAGCTCGTGTGCTCGCTGCCGTGTTATTCGGAAGAGAACGTCGACAAACAACGCGGCAAGGGAACGTTCGATTCGAGCATCCGGGCTTTGCAGCGCCTAAACGAAATCGGCTATGGGCAACCGGGCGGCGGTCTTGTTCTGAACCTCGTCTACAATCCCGTGGGTCCGCACTTGCCGCCGCCGCAAGAGCAACTGGAGCAAGACTACAAACGAATTCTGCGCGAGCAGTTCGGTATCGTGTTCAATCATCTCTATTGTCTCAGCAACATGGCTATTACTCGCTATGCGACTCACCTCAAGCTGCGCGGCGAATACGACCGCTACGTCGAATTGTTGGAAACAAACTTCAATGCCGCCACGCTCGATCGGGTCATGTGCCGTGATCTGATCAGCATCGGTTGGAGCGGTTTAGTCTACGACTGCGATTTTAACCAAATGCTCGGTATGCCGCTGCTTGACGACGCCGGCAATGCGCTGCACATCGCGTCGTTGTCTCTCGACCAAGTTCTCCATCGAGCCATTGAAGTCGGCGATCACTGCTACGCCTGCACCGCGGGCTCCGGCAGCAGTTGTGGCGGTGCGCTGGTTTGAGCGCTAATCTCGAATCTTGCAGCGGTTCAGGTCATTTCGTACTCTCGTCGAGTGCAACGACCACCCATCATTCTCTCGTTTCCGCTCCGAATGATTCGCAGCTCATGGTGTCCTCCGTTCCTCTCGGGAACCGCGCATGAAGCTGCATAGAGCCGTCCTCGTCGTTGTGCTGCTCGCGGCCATGGCGCTCGGTGTTCTACTCTTGCCCGTGCGCGAGTGGTTTACGGAATTTGAGGCCTATGTGCATTCCCTCGGCTCCCTCGGGCCGATTGTTTTCGTGTTCGCCTATGGCGTGCTCACCGTTCTGTTATTTCCCGCTAGTTTTGTGACCCTAGGCGCCGGAACGATTTTCGGACTGAAAATAGGATTTGTTGTCGCCGTCGCTGGCGCGAACCTCGGCGCGCTCTGTTCGTTTCTTTTGGCGCGAACTTTTCTGCGTGAAAAAGTCGTCGGCTGGACGGCTTCCCATCCGAGATTTCGATTCCTCGACCAAGCCATCGGCAAGCAGGGTTTCAAAATCGTCCTGCTGTGCCGGTTGAGTCCGATCTTTCCGTTCATTCTGCTTAATTATTTTCTCGGGCTAACAGCCGTGCGAACCGCCGCGTACGTTCTTGCGAATCTACTCGGCATGCTGCCGGCCATGTTTCTCTTCGTCTATTTCGGCGCGGCGGCCCGCGATGCGCTCGACGCGCAACCGAGCGCGGCCACCGATTTCTACCAGCAGGTTCTAAAATACGTCGGGCTGTTGGCGACGCTCGCGGTGTTCGTGGTCGTTACGCGCATGGCGCGCAAAGCGCTGCGCGCGGCGGAGCAGGCTCAGGAGGGCAGTGTTGTTACGGGTGAACCGCGACTGAATGAAAATTTTTCAGCCGTACCTTTCGATAGGATGGTGCTGATCGATGACCCTCACGACCGGCAGTTGGTCGACAATTGTCGTCCGCCGCGACGGGCCAACCCGACGCCGGCAAAAAAATACAATCTGGTCGTCATTGGTGGCGGCACCGCGGGCTTGGTCAGTGCCGCGGGCGCTGCGGGTCTGGGCGCTAAAGTTGCGCTCATCGAGCGCAGCTTACTGGGCGGCGATTGTTTGAACGTCGGCTGCGTGCCATCGAAAGCCGTTGTTCGCGCTGCGCGCGCGGCATATGACGCGCGTCATGGTGCCGAATTTGGGTTCGGGCTTGACGGCGAACCACGGATCGAGTTTGGGGCGGCAATGGAGCGCATGCGAAAACTTCGCGCCGATATCAGCCAGCATGATTCGGTCGAGCGCTTCACGAAGCTCGGCGTCGACGTGTTTATCGGCAATGGCCGATTTGTTAGTCCGAACGCGATTGAAGTTGACGGCAAGCGACTGGATTTCAACCGCGCCGTCATCGCCACCGGAGCGCGCGCGAGTGTACCGCCGGCTTCAGGTTTGCGCGAAAGCGGTTTCTATACCAATGAAACGATTTTCACGTTGACCGAGCTGCCGCGCCGCTTGGCGGTGATCGGCGCGGGACCGGTCGGTTGCGAGCTGGCGCAGGCCTTCGCCCGCTTCGGCAGCGAGGTCACAATGATGACCGACGGCGCCGAAATTCTTCCCAGGGAAGACCGCGACGCAGCCGCGATACTGCGTCGGCAGATCGAACGGGACGGCGTGCGGATCATCACCAGCGCCGAGATCCAACGGGCGGAGACGAAGGATAACACGAAGACTGTGTCGCTGACGGCCGCCCATAAGCCGGAGGTCGTCACCTGTGACGCGATTCTGGTCGCAATCGGACGAACACCGAATCTGGAGAATCTTGGCCTGGAGCAAGCGGGAGTTCGCTATACGACTAGAGGCGTCGACGTCGACGAGCGCCTGCGCACGACCAATCCGCGCGTGTTCGCCGCCGGCGATATCTGTTCGCGTTATCAGTTCACCCACGCCGCCGACGCTATGGCCCGTATCGTCATCGCCAACGCGCTATTCTTCGCCCGCCGCAAGGTAACCGATCTAGTGATTCCCTGGTGCACCTACACCGACCCGGAAATCGCCCACGTCGGTTTCTACGAGAAAGACGCCAGCGCCGCAGGCTACAACGTTGCGACGATTACGCAGCCGCTGAACGACGTCGACCGGGCTATTCTCGACGGCGAAGATGATGGCTTCGCCCGAATTCATTACGACAAGAAAAGCGGTAAGATCCTCGGCGGCACGATTGTGGCGCGCCATGCCGGTGAAATGCTCGGCGAGTTGACGCTGGCGATGGTTGCCAAGCAGACCGTCGACGTGTTTTCTTCGACGATTCATTCTTATCCGACGCAAGCCGAAGCGCTACGCAAGATCGGTGACGCTTACATGAGGACGAAACTGACGCCTACGGTGAACAAGATATTTGGCCAATGGTTGGCGTGGCGGCGGTAGCACAAGAACATAGGGGTGAAAGGTGAGGAGTAAGGCGATTTTGCTGCGGCTCATTTCAATTTGGGCACCGTTTATGGTTTCGATCCTGATTGGGCATTCAATGGCGCAAAGTGCGCCGAAGGCCGAGCTCTGGCCGCGCTGGCAGAAGCATGATCCATCAAGTCGGCAGAAAATCGATCACGGCGCATGGGACGGCTTCCTCAAAAAATTCGTCGTCGCGCCCCATCCGTCGGGGATCAATCGCGTCCGCTATCAAGCGGTGACCGCGGTAGATTTCAAGAGTTTGCAAGACTATCTCAGATCGATGCAGGCGGTGGTGATTTCCAATTATAACCGCAACGAACAGAAAGCCTTCTGGATCAACGTTTATAACGCGCTGACTATTGATTTAGTTTTATCGCGCTACCCGTTGACATCGATCCGCGACATCAATATTTCACCGGGGTTCTTGGCGCGCGGGCCTTGGGGCGCGCCGCTGTTTAGCATCGAAGCGGAAAAGCTGTCGCTCGACGATATCGAGCATCGAATCCTGCGGCCGATCTGGAAAGACAACCGGGTGCACTACGCCGTGAACAACGCCAGCCTCGGTAGTGCCAATCTTCAACCTCTGGCATTTACCGGCGACAATACCGAAGGGTTATTGGAAAAGGGCGCGCGTGAATTCATCAATCATCCGCGCGGTGTAGATATTCAAAAAAACCGGCTCCAGGTGTCGAGCATCTATGTGTGGTTTCAGGAAGACGTCGGCCGCGACGCCGAAGACTTGATGGAGCACTGGCAGAAGTATGCGGATCCGCAGTTAACCGACGCACTGGAAAAATACAGCGGCGGACTGGCGCATGATTTTGATTGGCGTCTCAACGGCGCGGAGACGAAGCCGTAGGAGAGCATTCACCGCGGAGCACGCAGACCAAGCCTCGTTCAAAGTTCAAGGTTCAATGTTCAAAGTCGGTCAAATTCATTCCCTGATTTTACCTTGAACCTTGAACTTGGAACATTGAACCGCGGCTCTGTTTGCGCGTGTGTTCTCCGCGCCTCTGTGGTGAGTCTGCCGAGAAGTGGCGCGAACTGGTTGCGATGAACATTTCCGTTATCATTCCTGTTCTGAACGAAGAACAATCGATCGAGGCGACGCTGCAATCGCTGATCCGCCTTGCGCCCTTCGAAATTATCGTGGTCGATGGCGGCAGCCGCGACCGGACTGTCGAAATTTGTAAGGGATTCGCGCTCGACGTCGTGCTTGCCGAGCGCGGGAGAGCAAGGCAGATGAACGTTGGCGCGCGCCACGCGAGCGGCGATGTCCTGTTATTTTTGCACGCCGATACGCGGTTGCCCGCATCGGCGCTGAACGATATCGCGGCGGCGCTAAGCGACTCGCGTTATCTCGGCGGTCGTTTCGATGTCGAATTGGAGGGCACCCACTGGATGCTCAAAATCATCGGTGCCCTGATCAATTATCGCTCGCGCGCAACCAAGATTGCCACCGGCGATCAGGCGCTCTTTGTCCGGCGCGATATTTTCGAACATGTGGGCGGCTTTCCTGAGATCGATTTAATGGAAGACATCGCGCTTTGCCGGACGCTCAGGCGATTGGGCCGGTTGGCTTGTTTACAGAGCCGCGTGGTGACGTCGGCGCGGCGCTGGGAGAAGGACGGAGTTTGGCGGACAATTCTCAAGATGTGGACGCTTAAGCTTTGTTACCTCGTCGGGGTTTCTCCGGTTCGACTCAAGCAATACTATGCCGACACACGCTAACGCTCTAGCCATTATGGCCAAAACGCCGATTCCCGGCAGCGTGAAGACGCGCTTGGTGCCACCCTTGACGGACGAACAAGCCGCGCAATTTTCTCGTGCGCTGCTGATCGACTTATTAAATAGCGTGAAAGACTTTCGCGCTGTCGAGTTTTATTTGTTCTACGCCCCAGACGGTGCGAAGGATCTGATGCCGGAGCTGGCCGATTATAACTTCCATCTTCTACCGCAGCGCGGCGGGGATCTCGGCGTGCGAATGCAAGCCGTGTTTGCTGAACTCTGGTCGGCCGGTCATCGTAAAATCGTCCTTACCGGCAGTGACTTCCCTCCTTTTCCACTAGATTATTTGGTGCAGGCGTTCGATTGGCTGGAGACTTCGGTGCCGCGCATAGTTCTGGGCCCGAGCGGGGATGGCGGCTATTATCTCATCGGTATGAATCAGCCGACGCCTGAAATATTCGCAGACATGACGTGGAGTCATGACGCGGTTCTCGTCCGGACTCTAGAAAAACTGGCGGTGCTCAACATCGAGGCAAAACAATTGCCGGTGTGGTTCGACGTCGATACGCCGGCTGATTTTGAACGTCTGCGTCGTAGTCAGTCGGCGTCTGCAGCAGGATTGACTCACACCTATAAATTTTTGCAGGGATTGGGCGTGTTACCATTGTGTTAAATCTATTCTGCCGGAACCATCATCATCCAACGGCGCCGGCGAAGATTGCCGCGCCGCACATATTTGATTTCCGACTAACCGCCCTCTCATCTCAACGATTGCCGAGGGCAATTGTTTTCTTCGCGACTTTCAGCCAATTGCCAATATGTTAATGTAAACGAGGGGCAGCGCTTCTTAGCGCTGCGGCGCTCCAGCAGGACGCCGGTCGGATCGATTCAGAGGCAGAATTGGCTTACAAACCGATTGAAGACTACGGCATCATCGGTGACCTGCATACGGTTGCCTTGATCGGCATTGATGGTTCCATCGATTGGTGCTGTTTGCCGAGGTTTGACTCGCCGAGCGTTTTCGCTGCTCTCCTCGATGACGCCAAGGGCGGGTTCTTCAAGATCAGCCTGATCGGCGAGCCGCGCTGTAAACAGCTTTACCTTCCGGAAACCAACGTGCTGATCACGCGCTTCTTCAGCGACGACGGTATCGCCGAGATCACCGATTTCATGCCCATCGAGCCGCGCACTCTTGAAGGCCGCCGAGCGAATTACCATCAGATTATCCGGCGGGTGAGCACAGTGGCGGGCAGCGTGCGCTTTCGTCTCGAGTGTTACCCGGCATTCGATTACGCGCGGTCCGGTCATCAAGCGCGTTTGTATCCGCAGGGCGCGGCCTTTGTCAGCCCGGCGTTATCGGTTGGCTTGGTTTCGGGGGTGCCGCTGACCGTCAAGAATCAGGGAGTCGAGGCCGAATTCACGCTGGCGCAGGGCCAGCTGACGACGTTTTTTTTGCGTCAAGTCGATCAAGGCAGTGAGGCCAACCTGCTGATTCCGGAGGAAACCGGCGAAGAAGCCTTTCGCCATACGGTGGAGTTCTGGAAGCGCTGGGTGTCCCAGGGCCGTTACACCGGGCGCTGGCGGGAAATGGTGCAACGCTCGGCGTTGGTTCTCAAGCTGCTGACCTATGAACCGACGGGGGCGATCGTCGCGGCGCCGACGACGAGCTTGCCTGAAGAGATCGGCGGCGTGCGCAATTGGGATTATCGCTATTGCTGGCTGCGCGATGCCAGCTTCACACTTTACGGCCTAATGCGCTTGGGTTTTAACCAAGAAGCCGGGCGCTTCATGGGTTGGCTTGAGCAGCGCTGTCACGAACTCGATCCCGACGGGTCGTTGCAGCCGCTTTACGGCATCGACGGCGAGCATACGCTTCCAGAAACGCAGCTCGATCATCTTGACGGCTATCGCGGCTCTAAGCCTGTGCGCGTCGGCAATGCCGCGCACCAGCAGAAGCAAATCGATATTTACGGCGAGCTGTTGGATTCGGTTTATCTCTACAACAAATACGGCGCGCCGATTTCCTATGATTTGTGGCGCGATCTCCAACGGTTAGTAGATTTTGTGTGCGCGCATTGGCGCGAGCCGGATGCCGGCATTTGGGAGGTGCGCAACGAGCCGCGCCACTTCGTTTATTCGAAACTTATGTGTTGGGTGGCTATAGATCGCGGATTACGCTTGGCCAACAAGCGTAGTTTTCCCGCGGATCAGGCGCGCTGGCTGGAAAATCGCGATGCTATTTATGTGGAAATCATGGAGCGCGGTTGGCACCAGACGTTGGATGCCTTTGTCCAGGATTATGACTCCGATGAGTTGGACGCTAGCAGTTTATTGATGCCGCTGGTATTTTTCGTTTCGCCTACGGATCCAAGGATGCTCAGAACCCTCGACCGAATCCGCGAAAGACTCGCGCTCGATGGGTTGGTGCATCGTTATCGGCTCAGTTCGTCAAGTTCGCCGGACGGCGTCATCGGGCGAGAGGGCGCGTTCAGCATCTGCACTTTCTGGATGGTGGAAGCGCTGAC
>Ga0193707_1000199_pt1 | contig 18839 bp, 15 predicted proteins | sample U3c2metaG_FD_143043 | JGI IMG/M metagenome (GOLD analysis project Ga0193707, IMG submission 143043) | Soil microbial communities from a riparian zone of the East river system, Colorado, United States - U3c2 | ecosystem: Environmental > Terrestrial > Soil > Riparian zone | place: USA: East River... | reverse complement strand
CAAATGCCCCGATCTCCTGTAGCTTCTTGCACGTGGTTTCCTTCATTCGCGGGGAAGCAATCTTGCGCAAAAAGAAACCAAGCGCGAGCACGATTTCAACTTTTTGCGTTGGACACCTGCTCGATGATGATATCGATAGAAGCCACGGAACGGTGCCATGGCTTGGCTCAGTAATAACGAAATGTGGGAAGCCTTCGGGACACGCGCGCTGTTCTGGGCAGGGACAGGGTCAGATTTCGGGGAGGTGAAGACCACTATCGAGCGCATCGGCGCTGGCGACATCCACGACTGGACCGCGACGGCTGAGCGCATCGAGTCGATCGGCGACGAGTGCGTCAGACGAAAACATTCCGTGAGCGCGCGCGAGGCGTACATCCGGGCTGCGACCTATCATCGGACGGCATACTATCCGCTGTTTGGCCCAAAGGTGGAGTCTTCACTAGCCGAATCGTCGCGCCGCGAGTGGAACGCGATGGTAAAGGCCGCGCCACTGTTTGATCCTCCAATTGAGATCCTTGAGATCCCCTACGGGGACGCGACGCTTCCGGCGTTGCTGATGCGCGCCGGCACTGGCAACGAACCCTGTCCGCTCATCGTCCACACGAACGGCTACGATTCGACGGTATGCGAGATGTTGCTTGGGAACGCTCTTGCCGGCGTCGCGCGTGGATATCATTGTCTCCTCTTCGACGGGCCCGGGCAAGGCCGCGCACTGATTGAGCAACGCCTTCCAATGCGTCCAGATTGGGAAAAGGTGGTTACGCCCGTAGTGGATGTCGCCGTCAAACTGCCGGGAGTCGACCCAGAGAAGATCATCCTGGTTGGCTGGAGCTTCGGCGGTTTTCTCGTTGCGCGGGCAGCGGCCTTCGAACCGCGGGCGGCTGCGGTCATTGCCGATCCCGGGCAATGGGATCAACGCGACAACGTAATTAGCGCTCTTCCTCTATCGGATGAACAAAAGGCGGACTTTCCCAATATTAACCCCCGGTGCCTGGACCCGATGGTCGAGTGGCTAACGGGATCGTCAGGGGATCCCATGCTTCGCTGGAAACTACTCCAGCGTGGCCCGCTGGTTCACGCGGTCGACAACCTGTTCGATTACTTAAAGGAACTTCTGGCTTTTGAACTCTCAGCGGTGGTCGGCAATATCACGTGCCCAATTCTGGTCACAATGGCGGATGGCGACCCATCCGCGACTGGCGCTCCCAAGGTCATCGATGCCGTAGCATCAAAGAAGAAGCAGCTTGTGTATTTCACCGATGCCGAGGGAAGCGGCGGGCATTGCGAGGGAACGGCACGCATGCTTTATCACCAGCGGACTTTTGACTGGCTTGACGAAGTGCTGGCGTAGGACTGAATCCGAGACTTGATCCAGCAATTTCTCAACTGTTCCCTGCCTAACAGGAATTTTGCGCTTGCTCGATGATGATATCTGCAAAACCGGAATCCGTGCCGACGGAGGGTGCATAGAATAGCAAACGATCGTCGATCTTGTGCGGATTGTGCCGGAAAATCTCACCGCGCACTACGCGCGAAGTGGTTGCGGATCTCCCGTTTGTGATGCCGATCAATCGCGGTATGTCCTCGTAACTGTGAAGTCCGTCTGAGATAAAAAACGGTACTACAACCACGTTCCGTGTTTCCGTCAATTTTCGCCAATCGGACACGAGCGGCGGCTCCTCCATATAGACGTTGAGCACTGCCGCGAACTTTCCGAGCCCACGGATCTTTTCTGCTTCGCGTTTTGCCGCCACCGCGCTGTTTTCATTCAAGTCCGTCCCATGCGCGACGATCAGCAAACTGGTCTCAGCAGAATCGACATCAGGTGTAATATCTCTCGCGCGCTTAAGCAGCAGCTCCGTCATCATCGGATGATTTCCAACCGGCTCGCAATATTTCCAGATCTGGCCATTGGATCGTTTTGTGGTCTGACCGTTCAGCTCAAGCTCACGCGGGATCACAGTCTGGGTGAAGTAGCCTTCGCTGATGAAATTCGGTACGACACAGACTTCGCCAATCGATTCGGGGTCAAAAAAGAAAAGCGCGTCGCGCAAACTCGGCTCCTCCTTCCAGAACGCGCAGGCGACGTCCGCAAAAATTTTCCGACGCCGAATTTCCGCAGCATGCGCTAGTGTGGGCGCGCTCGAGTCCGGATTCACCGTCGAGCCGTGAGCGACGATGAGTAGTGCTGCCTTTGATTTGCCAATCACGTTGAATGCTCAACGTCTAGCGTCCAACGTTCAACGTCGAATTTTAATTGTGCGTTGAGCGTTGAGCAGCGAGCGTTCAAACTCAAGCCGATGCAATTTCGCACTTACAAAAACACCGATCTAACGGTTAGTGAGGTCGGCTTTGGTTTGTGGACGATTTCTACCGGCTGGTGGGGAAACTTTACTGAGGGCGAAGCGATCGCGCTTATGCACAAGGCATTCGATCTTGGCGTCACTTTGTTCGATGCCGCCGATACGTACGGGAATGGGTTGAGTGAAGAATTGATCGCGAAGGCCTTCCCGAACCAGCGGGATAAGATCGTGATTGCGACGAAGGTCGGCTACGATTTTGTCCATTACGGCGAGGCGCGCGGACGCGGTCAGCGGGAAATTCCGCAGGATTTTTCGCCAGAGGCGGTGACTCATGCGACGGATGCGGCGCTGAAACGTTTAAAGACTGATCGGATAGATCTTTTGCAACTGCACAACATCCGGATGGAACAGGTCTATGAGGACGCGCTTTGGACGACTCTTGAGAAATTGAAATCCACCGGGAAGATTCGTTATTACGGCATCGCACTTGGACCCGCCATTGGCTGGCTTTATGAGGGAACAAATTGTATTCGCGAACGAGACGTCACAAGTGTGCAACACATCTACAACATGCTCGAGCAACATCCCGGACGCACTATTCACGATGCGGCTACGAACGCCGGCAAGGACACAATGTTCCTTGTTCGCGTGACGCATTCGTCTGGAATGCTGGAAGGAAAATACACTGCCGAAACAACCTTTGCGCCGACCGACCATCGCAGTCATCGGCCGCGCAGTTGGCTGCTGAATGGAATTAAGAAGGTTGATCATCTGCGTTTCCTCGAAAATTCTGAACGCACGCTCGGGCAAGCGGCATTGCAGTGGTTGCTTGCCGACGATCGCGTGGCTTCGACATTGCCGAACATTTACAACGAAGAACAGCTCGTCGAATTTGCCAAGGCTCCAGAGTGCCCGCCGCTTACAACCGACGTCATGGCGGAGGTCGAGAAACTCTATTCCGAGAATTTCGGTGTCGAAGAAGCGCCGCCAAAGTTCAAAGGAACGATGGAGCTGCCGAAAGAAACTGCGGCTGCGTGACTGTAGCTAGTCTGACTCGTCTTCTTCCTCTACGGGTTCGGCGCGGCGAATTTCCGGTTGTTCGCGAGTGCGACGCTGCCGGCCGTTCGGCTGGCTGACAACCTTTTCACCCTTGTAAATTTCCTTGAAAATATCGGCAATCATTGGGGCGGCCGCAGAACCGCCATGGACCTTGCTGCCGACGTCGCCCTCGTAAACAGCCGCGAACGCATATCGCGGTTGATCAGCCGGCAAAAATCCGGCAAACCAAGCCGCCGTGCGCTCCTTATTTTTTGGTCCCCATTGCGCCGTACCGGTTTTACCGGCGACCTCAGCATTATCGAGGCTAGCCTGGTGCGCGGTACCGCCCGCGCCATTCACAACGTCAATCATTCCCGTTTGCAATTCGTCCAGTGTCTCGGATGACAGATTTAGCGTTCTCTTCGCCCGCACCTGATAAGCAGTCACAATTTGGTTGTCGAATGTCTGCACCTGTTGGACCAGCCGTGTTTGATACAATGTGCCGCCGTTTGCCACGACGCCCATGGCCTGGGCCATTTGCAGCGGAGTGACTTGCGTGTCTCCCTGGCCGATCGACATGTTTGCAATGTCGCCGTTGAGCAACCGGCGACCGTGCGTTGCCTTCATGTATTCATCATTGGGAACACGCCCTTCCGCCTCGCCACGCAAAGGGATCCCGCACTTTGCACCGAAGCCTAATTGTAACGCCCAATCGATGATGGGTTGCGCACCGGTTCTGATCCCAACTTGATAAAACCATGTGTCGCACGATTCAGTAAGCGCCTGCACAAAATTCAACGCGCCGCGATTGCCTTTTTTCCAATTATGGAAAGTGACGTTGCCAACCTGAATTGACGGAACGCATTCGTATCGATCATCCGGCTGGACGGCATGGCTTTCGAGCGCGGCGATTCCAACGGCAATTTTGAAGGTCGATCCCGGTGGATAAGACGAACGATATGCTCGCGGCAAAAGCGGAATGTCCTTGTCGTCTTGCAACAACTTGAGTTGTTCGGCTGAGATCGAAGGAACAAACAAATTTGGATCGTAGGTAGGCCAGGAGGCCAACGCCAGAATGTCGCCGTTGTTTGGATCTATAATCACAATGGCGCCGCGTTTTGCTTTCGCTTCCAGCGCCTTTTCAGCGAGTTGCTGAAGACGCAGGTCAAGCGTGGTGACCACGTTGTACCCGGGATCGGGCGGAGTAATCAGTTTATCGGAGGTCTTCCGACCGTCCTTATCAAAGGTGAGTTTGTATTCGCCATGCTTGCCGGTGAGCATTTCGTTAAACGTTTGCTCGAGTCCTTCGCGTCCTTCCGTTTCAGGCCAGAGCGTTTCGTGATTATCAACGATGCCGTCCGGATTTCGCCCGGTCTTGCCGGTGTAACCGATAATTTGACCCGCCACTTTTCCGTTCGGATAAACGCGCACGTAGATCGGACGCACAATCACCCCAGGCGGCGGATCATTTTTGATTTGTTCGTACTCCAACTGGCTAAGATTCTGCGCGATCTCCATCGGCATGATTCCCCTGTTATGGTAGTGGCGAAGAATCGCTTCGTCGGAAATCTTGAGTTTGCGACCAATGAGCCTGGCCGTTCTGTCGATCTTTTCCCTGGCGAAGCTGAGAGCCTGCGCATCGGGAAAATCAAGCGGCGTTGGGAAATTAATGGCCAGATTGTAGCTGAGTCGATTTTGCGCGAGCGGTTCGCCGTTGCGGTCTGTAATCTGGCCGCGCGGCGCCGGAACATCGAGGATGTAAGTGCGCGCGAGTTTTTGCGTCTCGAATGTGGGCACGATTGTTTCGTCCTCAGCTTGTGGAGGTGTGCCTGTGCTGGGCACAGCAGATGGCGCCAGCGCCTGGGCAAATAATGAGGTGGGCGCTGCCTGGATCGAGAATGCGATCCACAAACCGCCCAAAGTTCCCCGAAGTGATTTCATTCGAAAAAGCGAATCTGCAAATGGAGCTGATGGGATCAGCGACATAGAAGGTAAAGCCGCGACGGTAGCGGAGAGCGAGTTGGGAAGCGAGCGAGTTTCAAATCTATCGGTAAATCAATGCTTTAGCAGGAATTGATGCACGTCTTCGGCCAACTTGCGGCCGATACCTTCGGTCGAGGCGATTTCGTCCGCCGTCGCCTTACGCAGGCGATTCACCGAGCCGAACTTTCGCAGCAACAAATTCTTGCGGTTCTGACTCACGCCCGGGCAATCGTCAAGAATGCTTTCGCCGACCCGTTTTTTCATGAGCAATTGGTGATATGCGTTCGCGAAGCGATGCGCCTCGTCGCGAATGCGTTGGAGTAATCGCAAGGCGCCGGAGTCCATTGGAAGCTGCAGCGGCAACGCCCGGTCCGGCCGGTAAATCTCTTCCCGTTCCTTGGCCAGGCCGATAATGGGAAGATCGTGCAAGCCTAATCGCTGCAATTCACGGCACGCGGCGGAGAGTTGGCCCTTTCCGCCATCTACGATGATCAGATCTGGCAACCGAACGGCAACGAAACTTTCGTCAGTCCGAGCCCCGAAAAGTTTCTGGGTCGAGGAATCGCGCGATGTTACCTGTGGGTCTTGCAACGGGATCGCTCGACTCACTTCACTATTGCCTAGGGCAGGCTTTTGGTCGGGATGCCGGGAAATTCGCGCCAGCGCGTCCGCGGCATTCTCCTGCGAAAACTCCGCCACGTCTGAGTTCGCGTCGCGCGCCTCCAGCAGAACACGCGAATACCTGCGCCGGACGACCTCGGCCATGCTGGCGAAATCGTCCTGGCCGTCGACCGTTCGCACCCGATAACGGCGGTAATTGTCCTTGTCCGGCACGCCATCCCGAAAACAAACCATCGAAGCAACAACGTGCGTCGTGGAAATATTTGAGATATCGAAACATTCCATCACGCGCGGCACTTGTGGCAGCTGTAGCGCATCAGCCAACGCGCGCACGTCCGCCATAGGATCGATTGTGCTCGGCAGACTGCCACGGGTAAATCGACGCATTGGCCTTGTCGTGCTGCGCAAATCGTCAATCATGTTGCGTAGTTCGGCTGCTTTCTCGAAGTCCATTTTCTTCGCCGCTTTCCGCATTTCCTCTTCCAACGTCGCAATCATTTCCCGCGATTTTCCTTCCAAAAATTCACAGGCTTGGAGGACACGCTCGCGGTATTGCTCCCCGCTAATTTCGCTCAAACGCACCGGCACCTGATAGGTCGCTGATTTCAATTCGCGATCGGTAGGCGAGCCTCGTCCAAATGTGAGTACACCGAATTTTTTCCGCATGAAATTCAGTGTCTGCCGCAGCGCCCCGGCGTGCGCGTACGGACCGAAGCAGCGGCTACCATCGTCTTTTTTGAATCTCGCCAGCCGAAAACGCGGCCATTCCTCCGAAAGATCGACCCTGACCAGGAGGAACCGCTTATCGTCGCGAAATGAAACATTATAACGCGGCCGATATTCCTTGATTAGTTTGCCTTCGAGTAAAACGGATTCCGCTTCGCTGCGAACTGTATGTGTTTCAAAATTCCATGTCGCCTCGAGCATGGCGTGAGTTTTCAAATCGGCCTGCGCCAGCTTGGACGGCAGAAAATATGAACCCACTCGTTTCCGCAGATCCCGGGCCTTGCCTACGTAAATCACGCGATTAAACCGGTCGCGCATCAAATACACACCCGGTTTGTGCGGCACTTCGTGCACCTTTTTCTGCAAATCCGGCTTCTCTTTGGTCGATGCAGCCATTCGGCTGTGAATCTACGCGAGAAGCGGACATCTGGAAATCGCTATCGCCTCCTCCAGCGTTACAACGTGCGTACAGCAAAGCGCCCGCGAAACTTCTCACGGGCGCTTTTGATTTTTAGCGGAAACGACTTTTACCTTAAGGTCTTGTCGTGGTCGTAGTAGTTGTTTCCTCGTGCTTGTAGACCCTGGCTGGCTGGCTCAACACGACTTTGCGCACGAGCACCCTGTCGCCGACTGTCGTGTAATAGATGGTCGCCGGCATATCTGGTCGAATGGCCGACCAACTTACGGTGCGACCCTCTGGATCAACGATGGTCGTGTCTCTCGTGTAGTAATAGCGCGCTGGTGCCACATCCGGCGCAGTCCGGAACATAAAGTAATCCGAATCCGGAGTGTACGTAACGATTGTGCCGGCAGTGTTAGTCGTTGTTGCCTGAGTTGTAGTGGTCCCTGTTACAGGGTCAGTCGTTGTCGTAGTAGTCGTGGTTTCCTGCGCCAGCGCTATCCCCAGCGCTGCCGCGAAAGCCACTCCAGCCGTCAATAATTTCATTAATCTCGTTTGTTTCATATTAGTCCCTCTGCTTTGATTGAATGGATGTTCTCCATTGCCCATGTCTCCGTTCGCTTAGTCCCGGAGCCTCTTCAGTTACGCCCTGATATCGTAAATTCCGCCTCGCGTGGTCGCATTCGTGGGCGTAAGCCCTTTTGTTGCAGCAACGTAAGATAACGTGGCGTTTATGCAGGCTTTACCCGGCTTTCGCGATTTTCTTCCCGACGACTGCGCGGTGCGCAATTACATCTTTGCGCGCTGGCGCGAAGTCGCGCGCCGCTACAGCTTTATTGAATGGGACGGTCCCGTTCTCGAATCAACCGAGCTCTACAAAAAAAAGAGCGGCGCAGAAATCGTCGATCAACTTTTTAACTTTACCGATAAAGGCGAGCGCGAAGTCGCCATGCGTCCCGAGCTCACGCCCTCGCTTGCTCGCGTGGTCGCCGCGCACGAGCGCGAATTCAAGAAGCCGCTCAAATGGTTCTCAATTGGCCAATTTTTCCGTTACGAAAAACAACAACGCGGAAGATTGCGCGAACATTTTCAACTCAACTGCGACATTATCGGGGAAACGAACCTTGCCGCTGACATCGAGCTGGTGGCGCTCTGCATCGATATCCTGCGGGCGTTTGGGTTCACCGAAAAAGATTTTGTCGTCCGAATTAGCGACCGCGATTTCTGGACCGATTTCCTGCGCGAAAGAGGCGTGTCAGCGGACCGATGGGATGAATTGTTGCAGGCAATCGATAAATCCGGACGTGAACCGCGCGACAAAACAGCGGAGAAACTTGGCCAACTCGCCGATCCAATCTTTTCAATTCTAAAGAGCGGCGGGAAGAGCCGGAAGCTCGAACAACTTGTTGATGGCCTTGGCGAGCGAGGACTTGCCGATTACGTGGCGATCGATGTCGGCATTGTGCGCGGACTGGCTTATTACACCGGCATTGTGTTTGAGGTGTTCGACCGCGGCGGAAAATTCCGCGCCATAGCGGGTGGCGGCCGTTACGACAATCTAATCGCGCAACTGAGCGATGGCGCAGTTTCAATGCCAGCACTTGGTTTCGCGATGGGGGACGTCGTGCTCGGCGAGTTAATGAATGAAACAGCGCATGCACACGAGAAACTGGAGACTGCAATCGCACAGGGCCGGAAGATCGACATCTACGTAGTTATCGCAAAGGAACAGCGCCGCGCAGACGCTCTTGCGCAAATTCAACAATTTCGCGACCGCGGCTATCGCGTGGATTATCCGCTCACCAGCGAAAAGGTCGGCAAACAATTTCAAACCGCCGAGCAACTTGGCGCGCGCGTTGCCGTCCTGTTCGGGGACGAATGGCCGCAGGTGAAAGTAAAGAATCTGGCTACACGCGAAGAATCTTTAGTTCACCACGCGGAGTTACTTGCGCACTTGCAAGCGTAATACAGCTTGTCATCCTGAGCGCAGTGAACGGAGTCGAAGGATCTCGTCGCATTGTCCAAGGTTTCGCAACGGGATTCGTCGACTTCGCTCGGAATGACAAGAAAACATGTATCGCACCCACGACTGCAATTCACTTCGCAAGAGCGACACCGGCAGGCAAGTCGCGCTGGCCGGGTGGGTCAATGTCACACGCGATCACGGCGGGGTAATTTTCATTGATCTCCGCGATCGCGAAGGCCTGACGCAAATCGTGTTTCGGCCGGAGGAAAATGCGCAGCTTGCGAAGCAGGCGCATACATTGCGCAGCGAAGACGTGATTCAGGTGTCCGGTCACGTCGCTGCGAGGCTGCCCGGCACAGAAAATCCAAATCTTGCCACTGGCGACATCGAAATCATTCCGAGCGAACTGAAGATTCTAAATCGGGCGGACGATCTGCCGTTCCCGATTGAAGCCGAGCCGCACAACGAAGATTTGCGGATGACCCATCGATACTATGACTTGCGACGCCCCCGGTTCGCTCGCAATCTGCGGTTGCGACACATCGCGGCGAAAGCCACGCGCGATTATCTCGACAGCCAGGGTTACGTCGAGGTTGAGACTCCGATTCTTTCCAAGAGCACCCCGGAAGGGGCGCGCGATTTTTTGGTGCCGAGTCGAATCACGCCTGGGAAATTCTATGCGCTGCCGCAGGCGCCTCAGCAATACAAACAACTCCTGATGGTCGCCGGCGTGGAAAAATATTTTCAGATCGCGAAATGTTTTCGCGACGAAGATTTGCGCGCGGATCGACAACCGGAATTTACCCAGATTGACATCGAGGCATCGTTCGTTACGCCAGAGGATATCTTTGCTGTTACTGAAGGAATGCTCGCGGCAATCTTCAAGACGGCGCGCAACATCGAGATCAACGTCCCGTTTGACCGACTTACTTATCGCGAAGCGGTTGATCGCTATGGGAGCGATAAACCGGATCGCCGTTTCGGAATGGAGCTTGTCGATCTCGGAGAAATTTTTCGCGAGAGCGGTTTCAAAGTTTTTCGCAACGCGCTGGATGCGGGCGGCGTTGTGAAAGCGATCAATGCCAAAGGGTTCGCTGCGATCACCATCGGGCAAGCCGACGAATTGACGGAAATCGCGAAGTTGTACGGAGCGAAAGGGCTCGCTTTTATCAAGATTGAAAACGGCGAATGGAAATCGCCTATCGTGAAGTTTTTCTCCGAGGGTGAAAAGGCGGCGCTACAATCGAAGCTGAAAATCGAGGAGGGCGACTGCGTCTTCTTTGGTGCGGACAAATGGGAAACTGCTTGTGAAGTTCTCGGGCGATTGCGGTTGCGCATTGCAGAAATGCAAAAGCTTACGCCTGTTGCCGAAATCTGGGATTTTCTCTGGGTCACAGATTTCCCCTTGTTTGAATGGAGCCCGGGAGAAAACAAATGGAACGCCATGCATCATCCATTTACGCGGCCGAAAGCGGAGGACATGTCGCTGTTTAACGAAAAGAAGTTTCCCGATGTTCGTGCCGAAGCGTACGACATCGTTTTGAATGGTGTCGAGATCGGTGGCGGCAGTATGCGAATTTACGAGCCGGAATTGCAGGACAAAATGTTCGAGACTCTCGGTATCGGCCCGGAAAATCGGCAAACGCAGTTTGGTCATTTGCTGCGCGCGCTGCATCTTGGCGCCCCGCCGCATGGCGGAATCGCACTCGGACTCGATCGCCTGGTGATGCTGATCGCCGGCGAACAAAGTATTCGCGACGTAATAGCGTTCCCAAAAAACAATCGCGGAATGGATTTGATGTCGAATTCACCAGCCGAAGTCGATGCTCGTCAGTTGAGGGATTTAGGAATCAGCCTCGCCAAAAAGCACGAGTAATTCTCTGCATGTTGGTCGAGGGTGGCTTACATCCGGTGGCCGCTAACGTGAAGCGCGTTCAGCTGCTTTCACTCTTCCCGCAGGAGTTTGGATGGATCGACGGCAAGCGCTCGCAGCGCTGGAATGGCGGAAGCTACAATGCCGAGCACCGCCATCGTTAGCACAGCGCCGACCACGACCGCAGGATCTCGCGGGTTCGCCTGATACACGATGTGCCCCAGCAGGCGACTAGCGAGGACGCCTAACAGCAGCCCTAGTAACGACCCGACCACAAGCAGTACCATTGGCCGCCCCACAGCTGCGCTCATCACGTGTTTCGTGCGCGCGCCCAAAGCCACGCGGATGCCCAGCTCCTTCATCCGCCGGCTCACGTTGTAGGCCGCCATGCCGAAGATCCCCGTCACTGCCAGCATCGCCGCGAGCAGGCCCATGACGCCAAGTGCTGTTGTCGCTGCCCGAGCCGGGAACAGCGCATTCACCCCCCCTAGCACTTCGAGCCAGCTCTGCACCTTGATTTGCGCATTCGGCTCGAGGCCGTTCAGGGTGCGTTCAAGCGAGGCCGCTATCTCATTCTGTGCCCACTGCGATCGGGCGACGAAAATCATGTGGCTCTGCTCATTTTGCGAGAGTGACAGGTACGCCACTGGCTGCTCCGACTCTTGCATGTTGTGGTATTTGCCGTCCTCCACGACGCCCACGACTTCGGTCAAGTGTCCCCGTACGATGAAACGCTGTCCTATCGCCGATGTGCCGCCCCACATCTTGCGTGCGAAGGTGTCGTTCACGATCGCCACATAGGGCGTTTGGGTGGTGTCCTGCCATGAGAAATCCCTTCCACCCAGAAGCCGAGTACCAGCAGCCTCTAGGTATCCCGGCGATATGGTAAACACGTACGGCGCCAGCACAGAATTGTTCAGCGTGAACTCTGTTGTCCCCGGCGGGAAAACCGGAACACCGCGCAAACCGCCCGTAAAAGGCACTCGGTTCACTGTGCCCACCGCCGCCACACCAGGGAGGTTCCGCGCCGCTTCAATCATTGCTTTCTTTTTCTCGAGTGGCACGTCGCCTCCCGGTTCCACCAGGCTCAGATCCACGTCGGCCAACATCACCCCTTGTGGTTGAAAACCCAGTGGAGCGTGAAGCAAGCGCACCATTCCGCGCACGGCAACAAGGGAGGCCGTTACCAGCAGCATGCAGATTGCAATTTGTGCGCCCACCAACAGGTCTCGCGAAACAAACCGACGCAGCCGCGTCGAATCGACCGGTCCGCTCTTCATCGCTTGCAAGGGACTGCTCTGCCAAGCTTTTCTCGCCGGAACTATTCCAAAAAGTAATGCACTTGTCAGAGTAAAAGTCAGTGTCACGAAGTAGACACGCGCATCGACATTGACTGCGAGATGACCATAGGGCGAATCCCATCGGTTCAGCACACCGAGCAGCAGGCTCGCGGCCACCAACCCCGCGGTTCCACCGATCAGCGACAGGACCATCGCCTCAGTCATCAGTTGCCTAACGAGTCGCCAACGGCTCGCACCAAGCGCGACGCGAAGCGCCAGCTCCCGGCTGCGATCCGACGCGCGCGCTGCAAACAGACTGGCCAGATTGGCGCACGCGGCCGCCAACACCAGCAGAGCCAGCCCGGTCACGCCGTAGAGAAATCCGCGAATGACGTCACCGTCGTCCGCGTAGAGTCCGGGCCGGACCAGCCGCAACGGCATTCCCGTGTCTGTTTGTGGATACTCCTTCGCCAGCTGGGCCGCGATCGCACTCAGATTCTCCGCTGCCTGTTGGGGCGTCACGCCCGGCTTCAGTCGGCCAAGCACTGTCACCGTGATGGATGTGCGGCTCTGCAGGAATTGCTGGTCCCAGTTCACGAAGGGTACCCAGTAGTCCGGCCGGTCAAATTGCTCCGTGCCGTGAAAATGCGCCGGGGCCACGCCGATAACTGTGTAGGGATCTTTATCGAGCCGCACGGTGGTCCCGACTACAGCCGGATCGGCGTTAAATGCGCTTCGCCACAGTTGATCGCTCAACACCACATAGGGCGCTGAATTCGGCCCGTGCTCGTCTGCCTCGTGGATGAACCGTCCAACTTCTGGCCGCACCCCCAGCAGATCGAAATAATTGCCGGTGACCGCATAGCCGGTGACACTTTTCACCGTATTCCCCCATCGCAATGTCGCCTCAGCAAATCCATCAAACCCAGCCATCCCGCTGAAGGTGCTGTTGCGCTGCCTTAGGTTTTCAAACGCGGGATAAGACGTAGTCAGCAGTTTGAAACTCGTCCACGGCTTGAGGCGAAGCTGATAGAGATTCTGCGGGTCGCTCACATCCAGCGGGTGAAGCAGGACCGCATTGACTACTCCGAAGACGACGACGTTCGCCCCGATCCCCAGCATTAAAGTGACTAAAGCTACGAGCGTGAACGCGGGCGACTTCCAAAGCACGCGCAGCGCATAACGAATATCCAGCAGCAGGTCGTGCATGACCAGCAGGCGCTTTCGGGGTCAATAACCGAGGGCCTTTTTTCGCTCCGCCGCTGTAGGCAAAGGATCTTTGCGGGCTGTGATTGCCTCCGCACCTGAGTCCTTCAGCTGATGAGCCTGGGTCGCGTTGAATTCGATATCTTTCGTGAACTCCGGTGGAAGGTCCGCCTCCGCGTAGATGGCATGCACGGGGCATACGTCCACACATGCCATGCAATCAATGCAGTCTTCCGGGTGAATGACCACCTGGTTGTCCATCTCGTAGAAGCACGCGACGGGACACACCTCCACACAGTCGGTGAACTTGCATTCATTACATTTGTCGGTCACGACGTGGGGCATGGGATTGTGTGGTTGAAGGTTGATTAAAGACTGCGGTTAACGAACTCAAGTATTTCAGTGATACCCGCGCGGTCAATATCTGTTTCAATATCGGGTTAGGCTAGGCTTGGGTGATCTTCACGACCAGTTCGGAACAAAATTGCCACAAAAAACGTGACGGTTGTTCCAAAACAAATCCACCACGGAAATGCCATCACCGGAAGCCAGTCCGGCTGCGGATAAGCGGTTGTTCCGAAAATCCCCGCGATGTTGTTAGGCAATCCGCTCAGGATAGCGACAACGGTGAAGCCCACGATCATGGCAATGATGTTGCCGCGATCGTTCCCGCGCGTCCTGGTTAGCATTCCTGCGAAAAACACACCGAGCAGTGAGCCGTAGGTATAGCCGAAAATCCCGAGCACGATCGGGATGATTCGGACATTGGGATGCACGATCACAAGATAGGCCGTTGTCGATGCAACGATGATCATCAGAACGGAAAACCACACAGTCGCCCAACGCACGGCGCGCAAGCTTTGTGCGTCCGTGGCTTTGGGGTTGAGGTAAGGCTCGTACCAATCACGCGTGAAACTCGTAGCGAGCGCGTTCAGCGCGGTGCTGAGCGATCCCATGGCGGTGGCGAAGATTCCGGCCAGGAGCAATCCGCGAAGTCCCACTGGCATTTGATAGAGAATGAAGTGGCAGAATGTTTCGTTCGGAGTCTTGGGCAGCGTCGGATCGGGATGGGCTTGATAGTAAACCCACAGCAGTAGTCCGATGCTGAGAAACGTAAGCGCGATCGGGATGTCGGCGAGCGCGGAGCAAATAAGAGAGCGACGGCTCCGGCGTATGTCGGGCGCAGTTAACAATCGCTGCACCATGTCCTGATCCGTGCCGTGTGTTCCCATCGTGATGAACGCTGCCCCGATCAGCCCGGCAAAGATTGTGTACTCAGTCTCGAACATGCTCTTCACCTGGTCCCAGCCATGTTTGGCCGGATCGAGACCGGTTGTGATGAGATCCGAGACTTGAAATGCGCCGTGGCGTTGCACGATCTCGTGCCAGCCGCCTGGAATTGCGAAGTAAAGCAAAGCAAGCGCAATTAACGCGCTCCCAATCATGATCGAGGCTTGAATCAAATCGGTCCAGATGACCGCCTTGATGCCACCGAACGTGGTGTAAATCGCCGTGAGAATGACGATGGCAATTGTGGCACCGAGATAAATCCACAGAGTTTGAGTTTGATTTGGCCGACTGCCGCTGATCATTTCGTAGGCAAGAGCGAGTGCGATGGCTGCGACATATAACCGCGCTCCGGAAGCGAGCAGACGGGTAATCATGAAAACAGCGGAAGCCGCATTCTTACTCGCAACCCCAAAGCGCGCGGTCAGGTACTCATAGATCGAGAAAACTTTATAGTCGTAATACGGTTTGATGAAAATATAGCTGACGAGAACGCGTCCGATGATGGTGCCGAAGGCGAGTTGTAGGTAGGTGTAATCGCGGTGGCTAAAGCCTTCCCCGGGCGTCCCGAAAAATGTGCCGGCACTTGTTTCAGCCGCCACCAGCGAGGCAAGCACAGCCCACCACGGAATTCTTCGGCCGCCAAGCGCGAAGTCTTTGAGGTTTTCCTCCTTCCGGCCCATGTAAAGGCCGATGGAGATGATGAGAACGAAATAGAGCAGCAAAACCGCACTGTCGATCGCGAGTCGTGCGTCCATGGGGACCTTAGGTGACAGAATATTTCATCGCCGCAAAGCAGTTTTTCTGAAGTCCAGTTTTGGACGCTGAGCGCTCGCCGCGCCGTAGCGTTGCGAAGGTGGGTTGGACGTTGGACGTTTGTTTGTGCAGCGCATGGAAATCTCCGCACTGGATTTTGATTTAGAAAAGTCACTCGATTCCGGCCAGGTATTCCATTGGGAAAAAATCGGCAAAGCATTTGTCGGGACGATCGGCGATTGGGCCGTGTGTACCGAGCAACGTGGCGAGGTGCTGTGCGCAAGAGTGGCATCGCCTTCCAGCCGATCCTTAGGGAGAGATGCGCATGCCACAATTTTCAATTATTTCGCGCTTGATCATCCGCTGGCGGACATTTGCGCTTCGTTTCCAGACGATCCGGTAATGAACGCAGCGCGACAATTTTGTCGCGGTTTGCGAATCATTCGCCAGCCGAAATGGGAATGTCTGGCCACGTTCATCTGTTCGTCGATGAAACAGGTGGCGCACATTCGTCAGATTTCGCTCGCGCTCCGTCGACGCTTTGGTGACAGACGAAAAGTCGGTGATCATGTAGTTCACACGTTTCCGCTGGCTCAGCGTATTGCCAGTGCTTCTGAGAAGGATTTGCGCGAATGCGCACTGGGCTATCGCGCCAAAAACTTGCTCGCAACTGCACGACTCGTCACTTCAGGTGAATACGATCTGGAATCATGGTCGGCTCTGTCTGATCCCAATCTTAGAGAAAAACTATGCGCGTTGCCCGGCGTGGGAGCGAAGATCGCTAACTGTGTAATGCTGTTTGCCTATGAGCGCCTGCGCGCATTTCCGATCGACGTCTGGATCGAGAGAGTTTTGAAACAACAATATTTTCCACGGACGAAAAAAGTCCCGCAACTGCGGTTGCGCGAATTTTCGGAAACGTATTTTGGCGAACACGGCGGTTACGCGCAGCAATATTTGTTTCATCATGCGCGAATCGCTTCTCGGAGATCCAGAATGGCAAGAGATTCCTCCAGACCTTCGCATAAAGCTACGGCTTGGCAGGCGACCCCGAAAGCTTTCGGGGCTGGCAATGACAAGGAGAGGAGTGCCCGGACGGGCAAAAGCAAGCGCCGAGCGGGAGCACGAGGGATTAGGAAAGCGAACGGGCCGGTCAGTCAAGTTGTCAGCACCCCTGGGCTGAGATAATGTTCCAGCCTTAAGCTGAGAAAGCCCCAAGCCTTATTTTCCTTACCACTGAGAAACCGCTCTCATGACGACGGCTGACATTATGTTCGCCCAGCCGGGCAACCCCGAAAGCCTTCGGGATCACGAATACGAGACGCGAACGGTTTTGTTGGCGCTACTTGCGGCGATTCTTATTCACCTTCTTGTGGCATTTTTCCTTGCTGCCTTTGGCGGCGTTTTCTCGCCGGCGACTCCCGTTGAGGACAAGCCGTCTGAACTCACATTCATGGACCTGGCGCCAACAGCGCCGAAGAATTCCGCGTTCATCGAGACAGACGAATCAAAAAAAGCACCCGAACCCAAAGAGAAAACATTTGAATCGAACGCCAATTCGATTGGAGCAAGCGAGTTAGCTGCCGCTGGGGAATTGCCATTGCCATCACAGACGGGCAAAGACCGGCCGTTTATGGATTTGGAGACACATCAGCACTCCCTGGAAACAAAAGGGGCGCAGCCACAACCGAGTGCCGCGCCGCAGGAAAGTCCGAACCCATCGACGGCGCCCCAGACACAACCGGCTCCCGTTACCGCGGCGGAGCAATTTGCGATGTTGACTCAAAGGCCTGCTCAAACACGTGATACCTCAGCTGCAACATCGCAGCCGCAGTCGGCGTATCGGCGGTTGAAGGAACGAACCCACATTTCCGGAAACATCACCAATCGCGGTATTTCTTCCGCTAACGCCTTGGGGACGCCGCTTGGCCGTTACCAAAAAATTGTAGCAGATTCAATTGGGTCGCGCTGGTATGCGTTTGTGGAGCAGAAGCAGGACTTGGTCAACATCGGGACTCTGAAGCTTCGATTTCATATTGATCGGAGCGGACGAGTGAAGGACCTTAAAGTTACTGAGAACAGCTCGAACGAGGCGTTCGCAAACGTTTGCGTGCAATCGGTTCTCGAAGCACACCTTCCGCCGATTCCCGATGATGTTGCGAACACTTTGCCTCCAGAGGGCTTGGAAGTAGATGGACTCGGTTTCATTATCTTTCCGAACCGATGATCGTTGCCGCGATAACTATCGAGACTCCGGAAACCGTGAATAGCGTGTTTGGATTCTTCGCGAAGGGCGGCCTTTTCATGTGGCCGTTGCTGGCGTGCTCGATTGTTTCGGTAACAATAATGATTTTGCGCGGCCTGGCTTTGCGGCGCACCAAAGTCCTGCCGCCTTTGATCGAGAACGAAATAGAACGTTTGACCCCAGGTGAAAGTCCGGAGCGGCTCTCGCGCATCGTGCACCATGATGGTTCGTCACTGGCGCGGGTCGCTCGTGTGGCGTTGCAATATTTACGCAGCCCACGCTCGGAAAACGTGGAAGCAGTTCAAACGCGCGCGCGTCACGAGATGGTGCGGTTGGAAAAAGGTCTTATAATTCTAGAAGTCATTGTGGGTATTGCGCCACTACTCGGCCTGATCGGCGCGGTATCCGGACTAGTGCATGTCTTCGCTCAGCTCGGATTGAGCTCGGGCGCATCAGATACGCGTCAGATCGCGCGCGGCATCGCCGAAGCGTTGAATGCAACAGTTTTCGGACTTTCGATCGCTGTGCCGACCCTGATCGGGTTCACTTATTTTTCCAGAAAAGTTGAAGTGATGTCGGTGGAGATGGAAACGCTGGTCGTCGAATTGATTAGCAAATGCTATTACGGTCGATCTTCGCGCGAGTTCGCGCCGGCAAAAGCGGCCGCCGCCAGCTCAATGCCGATTTCTACGCCGATAGCGTGAGACGCGCGGCGGATTTCGCATCATGAAGTTTGCAGTACGAAAACGAAGGGCGCCCGTCATTATCATCGTTTCGCTCGTCGACATTCTCATCATCCTGCTAATCTTTTTTGTCGTTTCTACAACTTTTAAGAAAGACCAGCCGGAAGTTCAGATTAATCTGCCGGAATCCAAGACGGCAAAACAACAGCCCGCAGAGCTTGAACACGCTATCGTGAGCATCGATCAAAATGACGAGATCAAACTCGATGGACGAATCGTGAGCGCGGACGAACTGGAGGGCGCCGTGCGCAACCTGCCAGAGGCCCGAAAGTCCACACTGGCGCTCCAAGCGGACAAGAAAGCTTCTTTCGGGACGATTATTAAGGTTATGGACGCGTTGAAGCTGGCGGGCGTGCGAAATTTGCCGGCGTTTACGCGGGAAGAGAAATGATCCTGCCGATTTTGGAGTACG
>Ga0193707_1000198_pt1 | contig 18840 bp, 18 predicted proteins | sample U3c2metaG_FD_143043 | JGI IMG/M metagenome (GOLD analysis project Ga0193707, IMG submission 143043) | Soil microbial communities from a riparian zone of the East river system, Colorado, United States - U3c2 | ecosystem: Environmental > Terrestrial > Soil > Riparian zone | place: USA: East River... | reverse complement strand
ATAGATCACTAGTGTTCGATCGTGAATGAGCGGAAATGAAGCGTTGCGTTCGAGGTGATAGGTGAGAATGTGCGAAGCTTCTTGTCGAAGCTTAACAGGCGGGAGTTTTAAGTGAATATGGCGGATTCTGACATAAGAAATTGTCAAATTTGGCAACAGTGACACAAAGAAGCGTCACGCCCAATGGTAATTGTCGCGGATTGGGGACGCTTGAAACGGCGAAAACATCTGATTCCAACAATTCCCGTCCCCACTTCTTCAGGGTTTATGTTGCGGCTTATCCTTTAGTCGAAGTGTTAAATCGAATTCGTTGAGGAGCACCTTGCGGGTCTTCATTTGGTGGCCATTCGCCGGCTAGTCTCCAGCCCATTGTGGCGAAATGGCGAAATGGATGCCACTCGTAAACTAAGCGAGGCACCATGCTCCCGCCGTTGCCACCTGTCTATGTTGATCACACTCGAAGAGCTCCTAATAATAAAGAGTTTTGATTAACTCCAACGGGATCCGTTGATGAGGCATGAAAGATGCTTAACGTAAGCTTCGTTTCCCTGTCACCGAAAATTTACGAAGTCCGCCTACACTACACAGCTTACGTATCGAAGTAAAAGCGGCGGTATAAACCCAGGAGCGTTACCAACATGAAATCAGAAACACTTTCCAATGCGCAATCGCTTAGAGTGATTGGGCAGTATTTGCGAGGTCTCAGTATTGACGCCTTCGAATTGGACAAAATCGGGGATGAGTACGTCGTGTGGGTTGATCGAAATCAATCCAATGGCAAGTCATCGACAGCGACGGGATTTTCAAAGAATATCCGAAAAATGGATCTGGAAGATGAGAAGATTGCACCGCGTATACACCTTCACGGCTCAGAAATATTTCGGTTGGACATCGAAAGACGATTGAGACGTGCCCAAGCCGGTGGCATGCCGGATGTACGCAGCCTGAGTTTAAGCATGCGTGTGCTCGGTCAATATTTGGATTCAAAAGGGGCTGATGACTTTACTATTTCGTGGTCTACGGACTCGGTCAAGATTCGGTTTCTTCAACAAGAGCAAAGTTTCTCGCCCAGCAATCTATATGGGTTGACTATGTGTATGTATCTGAGAAGGTTCGACGGTGCTCGACAAACTGATGCCCCGGATCGATTATCAATCTAAAGTATCACTCATCCGGCGTGTGGGTACGCGCGGGCTACCTTAATGTTGGGGGTTTCGCCAGTAGTCCCGATCGTCGAGCTCGCCCTGCCGAAATTGTACGCGACCTTTGCGTTTGTCGTCCGGCACGAAGGTATTAACTCGCTCTATGAGATGCGTTATCGAGCGGCCCAGCCAAGACTTTGGCCAACTTTCTGGAATGGCTTGAGGATCTGTCTCTGCCACAGTCCAGATCAGCACGGCGAACCAGCCGAACACCGTCCATCCCAAAAAGAAGTTCACCCAGAAAATACCCGTTTCGTGCTTAGCCTTGCGCCGATTGGCCAGAATCGCCGGCAGGAAATAAACGGCCATGCCAAAGCAGATGAGTAGAAAAGATAGCAACAGATCCACGTTCGAAAAACCTTTGGATTATACCGTTGCCACATCTGAGTGGCTGAGTCAAGAAATGGCAAATTTTCCTAAAATGTCCCTAAAACTCATCGATTGAGCAAATTATGGATTGCGCTAAAACGCACCAGTTAAAACATTTCACCGACAGCACAAACGCGGTTCACCCAAGCCAAGCGAATATTTAACGGTCATTGGAAACCAGTCCAAAAGCAATCGCTATGCCCAACGATCTCCTATGGGTGAATAGCGAAGCCCCCGGGTGCCACGTTCTCAGATTCACTGCATAAGTTAAGAGTCGATCTGTCAGTGTGTGAAGGAGTCTTCTCTGGCTTAATCGTGAGCCCGATAACCTGGCCACACGATTTGGGCGGCATTCTTCGCAGCGGAAATCTGGATTTCACACATTAGGAAGGATGGCTTGAGTCTCTTTCAGCCATGTGGAACACTTGCTTTGTGACTACGATAAGAAAACTATTAAACCCGGTTTACTGGAGAAAGATCGATGAATTTTCTGGCCTTGATGATCGTGACGTGTTTGATTGCCGGCTGCGTCCACCGGCCTCCTCCACAGCCCGTGGCGATGCAGCAAGCCAATGACGCCAACCTTAGCTGTGAACAAATTTCCGTCGATTACACGGCCAACACGGAAATTGCCAAAAATAAGATCGCGAAGAACAAATCTTCGGATGTCGACGATGCGCTGTGGATTATATTTGTCTGGCCCGGGCTGGCGGATTTTCAGAACGCCGATGGCAATGAGGGAAACGCGTTACTCGATCGCAATATCTACCTTCGAGGAATGGCTAAAGCGAAAGGCTGCAAGGGAATGGAATCTTGGCCGCCTCAGCCTGAACGGTACGCACTTTGGACAACCGGCACTGATCGCGGAGCGTGATTCCCCCAACCTAAAGTCCAAGCACCTCTCCGAAAAGATATTCTCGCGGGCCATCGCAATCATTTGCGGTGTCACGCTCCCGAAGCTTCGTCCGTCCAATGACCGGAGAATCTTTTCCGCCCGATCTCCTTTTTCGATGTTTCTGTTCTCTGCGTTTAAATCTTGAACGCCTCCACGGTTTCCCGGGCAAAGAGCTCATCCAAGTCAAGTTTCTGCTTAATCAAGCCTTGCTCCAACAGATAGGCGTGTAAGGTTTCTAAATTGGCGCGATTGGGCTCCAGGCCGTACGGCCAGTAATCGGCGGTCATCAAATCCCGCGTGTCTTCGTATTCCGCGGATATCCACGGCAAGCTCACGCGCAGTATGTTGGTATCGTAGAGATCGCGCATGCAAATCTCTTTGGCTTCGCAGAATGCTTTGTACAGCGTCTGCGCCACCCAAGGCTCTCTTTCGTAGATCGACCGTTTGATCACGATCACGTGCATAATCGGAAACAAACCGGTCTTTTTGAAATAATCCATTTCGGCTTGGCGATAATTTGGAAACAAGCGCCTCACGTTGGGAGATCCTTGGAGAAAGCAAGTAGGCATGCGTGGCGACATCATGGCGTCCACCTCGCCGCTCTCGATCATCGCGTTGAGCGTCGTATCCGGCCGACTTTCGAGTGTTACGCCCGCGGGCATTTCGAAATCGACGCGGTCTTTTCTTCCCGGATGCTCCTCGCCGGCTTGAACCCAATGAATCTCGCTTGGCGGCACGCCGTATTCATGTTGAAACAACCCACGCAACCACACCGCCGCGGTCATGGAATACTCCGGCACGCCCATTCTCTTCCCGCGCAGGTCCTCCACGCGCTGAATGCCGGATGTCGTGTTGACGAAGATACAGCGGTGACGAAACGTCCGCGAGGGAAATACCGGAATCGCAACGAAAGGCTTCCGGCCGTGCGCCGCCGCCGTCAAGAATGCTCCCATCGACAGCTCCGACACGTCGAACTCTTCATACTTCATCATGCGCCAGAAGATCTCTTCCACGGGCATGACCAGATAATTGACCTCTAGACCTTCTGCCTTGACGATGCCGTCTTTGAATGGACGGGTTCGATCATAATCTTCGCACGCGACAGTTAAATGCAATGGGGTCATTTCTTCCTCGATGTAGATTTCTTCTGCCGCGCATGCGCAACCAGTTTGACAAACTGCTGCATCTCTTTAATGAATGCCGTCTCGCCTTTTTCGGACAGTAATTTCTCGAGGTAAGCGCTGCCCAGGCAAATCCCGGTCACGCCGGCCTCAACATAATCCGTAATGTTCTTTAAACTCACGCCGCCGGAAACCATGAAACGGACGTCCGGAAACGGTGCCTGCATCTGGCGGATGAACTGGGGACCGCCGACCAAATCGGCGGGAAATATCTTCACGAGATCGGCGCGCGCGCGCTGCGCGGCGATGATCTCCGTCGGCGTCGCCGCGCCGGGGAAGCAAGCGACGTTTGCCAGGTGGCAAATGCCGACCAAATTCAGCTCCAGAGAAGGCGAGACAATGAACTCCGCGCCGACACCGACAGCGCGCTCCGCTTGTTGCGGCGCCAGCACGGTACCGGCGCCGACGTGAAGACCCTTTCGCGCCGCTAAATCTTTGATGACGTCGAGCGCTCCCGGCACGCTGAAAGTAATTTCGATGAACTTGACGCCGCCGGCGGCGGCAGCCTGTGCCAGCGCCAGCGCTTGGTCGGCGGTCTTAGAACGCACCACGGCGACCAAACGATGCTGATAGAGTTCACCTGTAAGTTCAAGCCGATTCATAATAGAGCCACCACTTCCTGCTCCGCCCTCAGGTCACAACAGTTGCGCGGCCTGGTCCTTCTCCGCTTTAGCTGGGACCGGATCAGTGGCCAGCAGTCTCATTGGCCTGATCGCCGGCGCAATGGGAGGGGATCTGCGGAATTTATTTTCTGTTGTCGGATGTCGTAGTCAAGTCTCGATGATCGTCCCCTACTCCGCTACCAGTTCGCGTACGATTTCATACATCGCGCGGACGCCGAAGTGCAAACTTTCCACGGACACCCGCTCGTCAACGCCGTGAACCAAACCTTCAGCGCTCGGCGTGCTGCGATGCGGCATGAAACCGAGACAGGGTATGCCCTTTTCGCGAAAAAAATGACAATCGGTAAAACCGCGCAGCAACGGCGCAACCACCGGCGCGCCAGGATCGGTCGTTTTCGCAAAGTCGCTAATTACCTTCATCGCTTCGGGATGCGGCGGCGATGTTGCCGCTGGAAACGATAGCGTGACTTCGATCTTGATCGATTCGTCGTTGATAATTCGTCGCAGCTCGTTGATAAAAGCTTTCGGGTCTTCGCCCGGTAGAAGCCGGACGTCGAGTTCTGCTGTTGCCACGGCGGGGATCACGTTGACCTTGTCCGATCCCTTGATCCCGGTGATCGCGATCGTGTTGCTAACGCTCGCGCGATCGCGCGGATCTTTAATAAACTGAGATCGAAAAGTCTGATCCTCCAGCGATTTGCGCAAATCCAGATAGCCTGTCCGACGCGGCTCAGTCTCCTCATTTGCCGTATCGGCGTAGAATTTCTGAACCTCCGGTACAACCTTGATGGGGCTCTGATAGCTCATGACTCGATTGAGCGCGCTGATCAGTTTGTTCACCGCGAGACTATTACCCGGCGTGGAGCCGTGACCCGGCATTCCCGATGCCGTGAGCTTCAACCAGAGCGGCGTCTTTTCGGCCACACTGACATTATAGACGCGCGCCCGACCATTTTCATCGATGCGTATGCCGCCGCCTTCGTTTAACACCAAGCCTACGTCTTTGAATAATTCAGGGTGCTTGTCCGTGAGATATCCGGCACCAAGCGCACCGCCGGCTTCTTCATCGGCGGTGCCAAGAAAAATAACGTCGCCTTTTAACGATATGTTCTGCCGCTTGAATGCCGCCATGGCCAAAAGCTCCATGATCGCGGCGCCCTTATCGTCGAGGGCGCCGCGTCCCCAGATCACCCTCTCTTTGATGCTTCCGCCAAACGGGGCTTCCTTCCAGAACTTGGCATCCGCAGGAACCACGTCCATATGATTGAGCAACACTATGGCTTTTTTCGAACCGTCGCCGCTTATTCGCGCGTAGATGTTCCCTCTGCCGGAAGAAGATTCGATGACCCTTGCTTCGATCCCCTCGCGATCGAAGACCTCTTTTAAAAATGCCGCGGCCTTGATCTCGTTACCCGGTGGGTTTGTCGTGTCGATCTGAATGTAGCGGCTGAGAAGCGATACTGCTTCGGCTTCCAGCGTCTTCCAGCTAAAGGCGGGCTCGGCGGCGCGGCCCGCGTTGGGAATCTTGGCCAACAGAATCACTGTGAGCATCAGAATACGGAACGCCGAACTCTTAGCCTTCATGTTCGCTGCCGTCTTTCATTGACCGTCACACTACCGCCGCCAAGAAACTCCTGCACCGCCGCGACAATTTCCCCCTGCCCGTTTTCTGGATGATACCAGCGAATCTCTGCATCCCGCCGGAACCAAGTCAGCTGTCGTTTGGCCAGACGGCGGGTTTCCTGTTTCATCTCTTCGATTGCAATATCCAGATCCTTGGCGCCCTGAATAACTTCGCCCATCTGGCGATAACCCACGCTGCGGAGCGGTTTCAAAGCCAAAGCGAACCCGCGCGAAACCAGGCCGCGCACTTCGTCCAGAAGGCCGTCACGAACCATCTGCTCGCCGCGTTGGTTGATCAGGTCGTAGAGCTCGGCACGTCCGCGCAGCAAACCAATCTTTAGAACTTCAAACGGTTCGTCCTGAAAAGCGTGCTCCCGTTGCCATAGGCTGAGGGGTTTGCCAGTGCAATGAAAAACTTCCAAAGCTCGAATGATGCGCTGGCGGTCGTTTGGATGAATCGACGACACGACGGTCGGGTCGATCTCGATCAATCGCTGATACGTCGCGGCCAGGCCTTTCTTATCGATCTCCAAGTCCAAGTTGCGACGCATTTCCGAATCCTGACCCGGACCAACGAAAAGACCATGCGTCAGGGCTTTGAGATACAACCCGGTACCACCGCAGACCACGACATTTTTGCCGCGCTTTTGAATCTGCTCGATGCTCTCGGTCGCCAACCGGCGATAAAGTGCCGCGTTAAATTCGTCGTCCGGATTCACGATGTCGATCAAATGATGGCGCACGCGCTCTCGATCGCCCCTCGACGGCTTGCCTGTACCGATGTCCATGTAGCGGTAGACTTGCTTTGAATCGGCATTGACGATCTCGCCGTCAACGCTTTGCGCCAGTTCCAGTGCGAGCTCGGATTTCCCCACGGCGGTGGGGCCGAGAACGATGACGATTTTTATTTTCATCGACGACAGCGGCGTCTCGGTTCAAAGTTTAAGGTTCAACGTTCAACGGGAAAAGTCGAGCTCCCATTCCCTTGCTTTGAACTTTGAACTTGGAACCTTGAACTTCGCAAATTAGACGACTCGCTTGAACATTCGCTCGAGTTCCTCGCGGCTGATCTCGACGAGCACCGGGCGGCCATGCGGACACTGCGTCGCGAAATCAATGTCATCCAAGGCTCTCAGCAGCGCTCGCATTTCATCCATTTCCAGGATGCGATTGGCCCGTATCACGCTGTGACAAGCGATGGTCGCTAGACGGTCCTCAAGATGCGCGCGCAGTTTCCCGGAGTTATCCACCTCGGCGAGATCCGCCACCATTTGGCGCACGACTTGGCTGTAGTCGCCCTCGGGCAGGAGCGCGGGCGCAGCCGTGATCGCGTAGGCGCCGGGACCAAAAGGTTCAAGCGAGAAACCGAAGCGTTCGAGCACCTCCAGTCTTTCCTCCAACAACATCATTTCCCCGGCACTGAGATCGACGCTTTGCGGCATAAGGAGGCTTTGCTTTTCGACGTGGCCGGCATTCATCTGTCGACGCAGCCTTTCGAAAGCGACTCTTTCATGGGCGGCATGCTGATCGATTAACGCCAGCCCACGAGGCGACACACAAACCAGATAGCAGCCAAGAATCTGGCCGAGAACGCGCATCGAAGAGTAGAATCCATCTTGCCCCGCCGTCACGCTCGGCGGGGGGGCAAAAACGGCTGGGCGAATCGGCTGACTCTCACTGTGCGCCGTCCCATGGAACTCGCCGTACGGCAATGCGGCCTCCCGTACGCCGGATAAGGGAAGTGGAGAGATTACGGTGTTGCGAGCCGACGGTTCTCTGGCTTCTTGCTTTAACGCGTGGCGAATCGCCCGGGACACGGCTTCGTGAATCTCGGACTGGCGGCGAAAGCGCACCTCATATTTCGCGGGATGGACGTTTACGTCGACCTCGTCAAAGGGAATTTCAAGGAACAGCACCACGGCAGGGTATTGACCCTTCATCAGCAGCGTCTCGTATCCCTGGATCACTGCGTGGGTGAGCACCTTATCGCGCACGTAGCGTCGATTGACGAAGGTATAGAGGTAGCGGGCATTGGGAAAAGAAGCCGGCGCCACGCTCAAAAAGCCGTGAACCTCGAGCTCACCCTGGCGCCACAACAAAGCAGCTAATCCGTTTGCAATCTCGCGCCCGAAAACCTGGTACAAGCGGTCCTTCGCATCGTTCACCGACACATAATCGGCAACCGTGCGACCGTCATGCTGCAGGCGGAAGTGAACCTCGTGGTGAGCCAACGCCATGCGATTAACGACGTCGCAAATATGGCTCAACTCCGTCGCCGGCGATTTTAGAAACTTTCGCCGCGCCGGCGTATTATAGAAAATATCTTTGATGTCGATCGTAGTACCCATGGACGCCGCCGTGGGACGAAGTTCATCTTTCCTGCCGCCGTCGATGCTGAGCTTCTGCCCGGTGGGCGCGTTCAGTGGACGAGAAACGATCTGCATCTTGGAGACCGAGCCAATACTCGGCAATGCCTCGCCACGAAAACCCAGGGTCGCGATGCGAAACAAATCCTCTTCGACTTTAAGCTTGCTCGTCGCATGGCGTTCGACTGCCAGAATGAGATCCTCGGCCGCCATGCCGTCGCCGTTGTCGGAAACCTGGACCAACGACGTGCCGCTCTTCTCGATCGAAACAAAGATTTCCGTCGCGCCGGCGTCGAGGGAATTTTCGACCAGCTCCTTGACGACCGAAGCGGGCCGCTCGACCACCTCGCCCGCGGCGATACGGCTCGCCATCTCGTCGGATAAAATTTGGATCTTCACGCGGAATCGGCCTCGACTTCGACAATACTTACCGCGTAAGCCGCGGTCAAGATAATCCAATTCGTTGATATCTATTAACCGGCCCGAATAGCCGCTAAAATGACGCTGCCGATACTCAAGTTACGGCTGAGGAGACTATTATGAAATCGATTCACTGGCTGATGCTCGTCATGCTGGTTGTTGTCCGGACCTCGCGCCTCCTAGCGGCGGAAAACTCTTCCCTGGTCGAGACAAAAATCAAAACTCTTCTGATCGATCCGACTACCCAATCTCCGGTGGTCGTTCTTGAAACGGTCAACGATCAGAAATTGCTGCCGATCTGGATCAGCGTGGTGGAAGCGCGCGCGATTGCGACCGAACTGGAGCACGTGACGCTGCCACGACCGCTCACCCATGATCTCATTCGCAACATTCTTCAATCTCTGGGAGCGACCCTGCAACGCGTCGTTCTGACCGACTTGCGCAACGACACTTTCTTCGCCCAGCTTTCCCTGCGGTCGAAAAGCCAAGAGTTTCATATCGACAGCCGGCCGAGCGACGCGATCGCCATCGCGCTGCGCATGAAAGCACCGATCTTCGCGACACCTGAATTGCTGGCGAAATCTGCGGCGCTGCCTCCGCTATCGGGCCGCGCCGAGCGCACCCAAAAACGACTTGGCATACAAGCGCAGGATTTAACGCCGGAGTTGGCTAGCCTTTTGGATAGCCGCCAACAGCGGGGAGTCTTGGTTACCGATGTTGCACTTGGAAGCATCGCTATGAACGCGGGCATAAAGCGCGGCGATATAATCACCAGGGCCAATGAGCAGAATGTTTCTTCCGCCACCGCCCTCGAGTCCATGATTCAAGGGATGAAACCGCCAGTTCAAATCAAGCTCGAAGTCATAAAAAAAGGCAAGCCGACCACGATCGTGATCGACTTGCCTTCGTAACGGTAAACAGACCGTTCGGCCGTGGTTTACTTCTTGCCGTTGGTGCCGAAGAGCTCAGCACCCCACTTCTTGGCCGTGGCGTCGAGCACTTCCTTGCTCGACTCGGCGACGGGAGGGAAGTCTTTCATCCATTCATACGGGCGGGTGGCGTCGATGATCGCCCGCGAATTGAAGCCCTTTTTGGTCGGATGAATGACCGGATCGAGCGGGCCGCTCCAGCAGCGGCGCAGGATGTCAATATCTTGCTCGGGCTCGCAACGGCTGGACATGGCCCAGATCATATCGTCGGTGTTCGACGGATCGATATCATCATCAACGACGATCACGAATCGACCGAGATAAGCACCGGCATGACACTGCGAAGCGACAATCGCCGCTTGCTTCGCGTGGCCGGGGTAGCGCTGTTTAATGGCAACACACATCATCAATCGGCTGCCGCCGGAGACGGTAAGCCATACTCCCTTGACATCCGGCACACCTGCTTTTTCCATCTCGTCCCAAATCAGTGCGGAACGGAGATACGAGCGGTACCAGCCCAGCTCTGCCGGCGGACGGCCCGGAGGAGAGCCGAGAATGATAGGATCGTTGCGGTGATATAATCGCTTCACTTCGACCCACGGCTCCGCGCGTTCCGCGCTGGCGTAATAGCCGGTCCATTCGCCAAACGGCCCTTCAACCTTAGGATTGTCGAAGTGGACATCACCTTCGATAACAATTTCAGCGTTGGCAGGGATCGGCAGTCCGGAGTATTCGCCTTCGATCATCTCGAAGGGTTCGCCGCGCAAGCCGCCGATGAATTCATATTCCGGCACTCCATACGGCACTTCGATGCTGCCTGCCAAAAAAGTTAAGGGATCGTGACCGAAGGACATCGCTATTTTGAAAGGCTTGCCGCTGGCCGCGTACTTTTCGCGTTGGATGCGGCCATGCTTGCCAGGTGAAATGTAAAATCCAAGCTTATTTTTGTCATGGATCATAACCCGGTAGGTGCCGTAATTAACCCAACCTTCGTCGGGGTCGCGCGTGATGTCGACGCTTCCCGTACCGATATAGCGGCCGCCGTCCTTGTCATGCCAGAGCGGCGTCGGGAACTTGAACATGTCGACGTCGCCGTCTTTGTACACGTTGTCGAAAAGCCCACTTTTCTTGACGAATTTAGCGGGTATCGGTTTGATACTCTTATAATTGTCTTTCCAAATTTTGACGAAATCCATTTTGGTTTCGCCCGAAGGGAGCCCCAACGTAAGCGCCAATCGCTTGCGCGACGAAAGCGAGTTGGATAGTACGCGATAACCCTTGGGATAGCCCTTGATGTCTTCGAATAATACCGCTGGACCGTCTTCTTTATGCGCCACGATCTCGGTGATCGCGCCGATCTCCAAATTCCAATCGCACCCCTTCAATGTTTTGAGTTCACCCATCTCTTCGGCGATTTGGATCCAGTCTCGCAGATCCTGATATTCCATTATGGCCTCCTGATTGGTTTGGAAATGAAGTTACAGTTACAAAGACGTGGAACTTCTGTATCTGTGACCTTAACGAAGTTTTCGCGCTGGGTCAAGCTAGTTGAAATTCGACTTTGGCGCGATATTTAATTGAAAACAACGACTTATCGTGCTACCCAAGGATTGTGTCCGGCAAGCTGAAAAGCGTTGGTGAGCTCACTACTATCGCCGCTCGAGCCGCGCGGGATGGCAAAACCGTGGTCTTTACCAACGGCTGTTTCGACCTGTTGCACCGAGGCCATATCCACACGCTTCGACAAGCGAAAGCGCACGGCGACCTATTGATCGTCGCACTCAATAGCGATCAATCGGTCAAGGTGATTAAAGGGCCGAATCGGCCTGTCACGTCGGAAGCCGATCGCGTCGAGTTGATCGCTGCGATGGAGATGGTAGACTATGTCGTCGTTTACGACGAACCCGATCCGTACAAGCTGATTGCCGCGATCAAACCGAATGTTTTGGCAAAGGGCGGCGATTGGAGCGCCGACAAGATTGTCGGCGCCGATATCGTCGAACAGAACGGCGGGCGAGTGGCGGTCATCCCCTACTTGAAAGGATTTTCGACAACCGAAATCATCGAAAGGATACGACGCGAAAATGGCGAGAACTTGTAAAATCTGCGGTAAAGGCCGATCTGTCGGCAATAAAGTGAGTCACGCAAACAACAAAAGCAAGCGTTCCTGGCGGCCCAATCTGCAGCGCGTTCGCGCTAACTTTGATGGCCAAGTCAAGCGCGCCTTGGTTTGCACTGATTGCATTCACTCGGGCCGCGTCAAAAAAGTCGCGTAGCTTTTAGCCCGTTCGGGCTCAGTGCAATTCGTCTTTCGGAGTCTGTTCTAGTTCCACCTTTCCGCCCGTCCTGCCCCGACCGCGAACCGCCTTATAGACACCCTTGACCTTGGAGATATTCTGCAGCACGAGTTGGAGGTGATCGGAGTTCTTAATCATCACCTCGAAAGTGTTGATTGCCCGCTGGCTCGTAAAAGTTCTCACTTGGGCGCGCGCGATATTGGCCTCGGCGCTGGTGATGGCCGAGCTGATCGCCGCTAGCAGCCCGGGCTGATCCACGCAGGTCACTTCGATCTTGACAGGCCTCGGCGATGGCTCGGTTTCTTCCCAGCTGACATCGATCTTACGGTGGGGATCGCTCTCCAACACCGTGGGACAACCCACCGTATGAACCGTCACGCCACGCCCGCGCGTGATGAACCCGACAATATGCTCCCCCGGAAGAGGATGGCAGCAAAGAGCGAATCGAACTAAGACATCGTCAACGCCTTTGACACGAATTCCCAGACCGCGTTTTTGTTTGGACGCTAGACGAAACAGCGATTCGAGCGCGCCGTCGGCCTTTTTCGGCCCCGCTTCCAGTTTTTCCGGCGACATCAGTTTGCCGAGCACGTGGCGTGTAGTGATGCGCCCATAGCCGATGGCCGCGAGCAAAGCCTCCTCATCCTTCATCCCGAGCTCTTTCGTCAGCCAAGCAATCTTACCCTCATTTTGTAGCGTTCCGTATTCCAACTGATAGCGATGGAGGTCACCATCGAAAATTTCCCGGCCCAAAAGAACGCTCCGTTCGCGCTGCTGGGTTTTTAGCCAATTGCGAATTTTCTCTTTGGCCCGAGGCGTTTTCACCCACTTGAGCCAGTCGCGGGCCGGCGACTGTTGCTGGGTGGTAATAATTTCAACCGTATCGCCGCTGCGCAAAATATACTTCAGCGATACCAACTGGCCGTTGACGCGCGCGCCGGAACAGTGGTGCCCGACTTCCGTATGGATCCGGTAGGCGAAGTCGATGACCGTCGAGCCTTTGGGGAAGTTCAAAAGATCCCCTTTGGGAGTAAACACGTACATTGAGGTCGAGAACAGATCTTCCTTTAAACTATGCAAAAACTCCTGGGGATCGTGCAAGCTTTCTTGCCATTCCAGCAATTGTCGCAGCCACGCGTATCTTTGGATATCGCTGACCTGAAAATCTTCGCCCTCTTTGTAGCGCCAGTGCGCGGCGATACCTTCCTCGGCGACACGGTGCATTTCATGGGTGCGAATTTGAATTTCGATGCGCTCTCCGTAGGGTCCGATCACGCTGGTGTGGAGCGACTGATACATGTTGACCTTGGGCAAGGCGATATAGTCCTTGAATCGTCCCGGCACCGGACGCCACTGAGCATGAACCACGCCCAGCGCTTCGTAACATTCGCGCTGAGTATCGACCAGGATACGAAACGCGACCAGATCATAGATTTGGTCGTAGAGCAGATTTTGGCTCTCCATCTTCTGGTAAATGCTATAAAAGTGCTTGGGCCGGCCGGACACCTCGGCTTCGATCCCCTCCACGTCGAGTTTCTTTGTGATGATCGAGATGACCTCTTCAGTGTATTTTTCCCGGTCGGTCTTCTTCTTCGCGACATTGCGCTTCAGTTGATAGTAGATCTCCGGGTGCAAATACTTAAGCGACAAGTCCTCCAGCTCACTCTTGATCCAGGCGATGCCGAGCCGGTGCGACAACGGCGCGTAGATATCCAGGGTCTCCTGCGCCGTGAGGAGTTGCTTATCCGGCGGCATATGATCCAGGGTCCGCATGTTATGCACGCGGTCGGCAAGCTTGATCAGGATAACGCGCACGTCTTTGCCCATCGCGAGCAGCATCTTGCGAAAGTTCTCGGCCTGCTTTTCTTCCCGGCTGCTGAAATTGGCTCGGCCCAGTTTCGTCACCCCGTCGACGAGCGCCGTAATCTCCCGGCCAAAAAGGCCCTTAAGTTCATCGAGCGTCGTCAGTGTATCTTCGACCGTATCGTGCAGCAGTCCGCCGGCGACGCTGGGCACGTCGAGTTTCAAGTCGGCAATGATATCGGCAACCGCCAACGGGTGTATCAGATAGGGCTCGCCAGAAAGCCGTTTTTGTCCCTGGTGAACCTTCGCGGAAAAATCATAAGCTTTGCGCAGAAGCTCGATGTCCGCCCCGGGATAATAGGATTGGACCTTTTCGACTAGATCGTTGATTTTGATGTCTTTGCCCATGGCTCGTTTCACCGCGCCCTATGGTGGAGCGAATCAATTCGCCAATCAGTCACCCGGGAAACTTTCGACCGCTCGGCCTCGACTATCGAGCTCAAGACCCGGACGGCCTCGTTCACCTCCCGGTTAACCACGTAGTAATCATAATAGATTCTCTCCTTGATTTCATCTTGGGCATTGGCGAGCCGGCGGCGGATGATTTCTTTCCCGTCCGTGCCGCGCGCGGCCAGGCGACGTCGCAGTTCCCGGAGGGAAGGTGGCAAGAGAAAGATGGATACCGCATTGGGATACACCTGTTTGATTTGGCGCGCGCCCTGAACGTCGATATCCAGTAGGATGTCGCGCCCCGATTGAACACTGTGATCGAGTGGTTTTCGTGGCGTCCCATAGGAATTGCCGTGAACGCTAGCCCACTCGGCGAATTCTCCATGGGATTTCATAGCCTCGAACTGTTCAACCGTAATGAAACGATAATCCTGACCGTTGACCTCGCCCTTGCGGCGGGCGCGTGTCGTGCACGAGACCGACAGTTTGATCTCAGGATAGGCCTTGCGCAGGCGGTGATAGAGCGTCGTTTTGCCGGCGCCGGACGGTGCCGATAAGATGAAGATAATGCCGTGCCGTTTGGCGATTTGGGTTGCCGGCCTGGTCATTCGACGTTTTGAGTTTGCTCGCGAATTTTTTCCACCCGCTCCTTGCCTTGGAGGACAAGCTGAATGACGGATAGGTTGGGCACTTTGGAGCTGATGGTATTCAATTCCCGGTTGACTTCCTGGAGCATGAAATCGATTTTTTTCCCGACCGGCTCACGCTCACGCGTGACCTTGGACAACGCGGCCACATGAGTTTTCAATCGGACGATTTCTTCGTTGATATCGCCTTTCAAAATCGTGGTGGCCATTTCGGCGCCGTCCCTTTCGGAGCGCGAGATGACTTGTCCCTCGGGGCTCGGCGCCTTTACCCGTACGCCGTTTTCAGCGGCCAATTCTTCCAGCGCGACGGCGATTCGTTTGATATGTTCGATTTGCGAATCCATATCTGCCTTGAGCTCGGCTCCTTCTCGCTCTCTCGCCCGCTCGAGTTTCTTTAGCGCTGCCTGAAGTGTCCTAAGTAACGCTTCGCGTTCACTGTGGTGATCCACCTCCACTTCGCGGACATGAAACAGTTCCGGCAGGTTTGCCAGCAACGACACACCGACGTCGCCCGCCAGATGATACCTTTTCTTAAGCTGCTTCATGCCGGCAACGTACTGCCCCACGAGCGCCTCGTCCATTTCCAATTTTCGCGTCTGAACCTTAACTGCGTACCGATTGACAAAAAGGTCGATCCGTCCGCGCGATATCTTTTCACGAATGGATTTACGGATCTCCTCCTCGAAGGAAAGATATTCCCTGGGAACCCTTAGCTGCAGATCCAAATGGCGATGGTTCAGACTGCGGATCTGTACCGTAAGTTTCGTCCCACGAATGTTCTGCGACGCCTCGCCATACCCGGTCATGCTTTTCATGGTTTGCCCTTAATGACGCGTTTAATCATCGCAGCTCGCACCGCCACCGTGCCGATCTCACCGCCAACGAAGCTCGCGGCGATATTGGCCAGCACTGCCGCGTCATCATAGCCGGCGCCACTCGCCAGCGCCAAGGCGCAAACCGCGATGACGGTGTCCCCCGCTCCGGTCACGTCGAAAACGTCCCGCGGTTCGGTGGGAAAATGTTTCACCGGAGAACGCGGTCGAAATAGACTCATCCCCTCGCCGCCGCGCGTGATGAGAACCGCATCGGCGCGCCACTTGCGCAGGAGTATTTTCCCCGCGGCAAGCAAAGACGCCTCATCGTGTATCGGGGTCCCGGAAGCTTCGCTGGCCTCGTTTTTATTCGGCGTAATCAATGTCGGCAATCGGTAACGGTCGTAGTTTTCTTTTTTGGGGTCAACCACGCAAACGATCTTCCTCCGGCTGACAACCGCAGCAACAGAATCGAGCAGCTCACCGTGAATAGCCCCCTTACCGTAATCAGATATCACGATGCCGTCGAAGCGACCCTCATTCGCGGAGATAAACTTGCGTAACCGTTCCAAAGTGCGATGGCCGAGACATTGCCGGGTCTCGCGATCGAGGCGAACGATCTGTTGGTGGTGCGGTGTGGCGATGATCCGGCTCTTTTGTATGGTTTGAAATTGTCTGTCTGCCATCACGCCTGCAGTCGATGCTCCAACCTTTCGCAGGGCGTTGATGATCCGTCTTCCCGCGTCGTCCTGGCCGACGATTCCGCAGGCGGTCACACGACCACCCATGGAACGAACGTTATGAATCACGTTGGCCGCGCCGCCGAGCGTGGAATTCTCGGAAACGACTCGAAGCACGGGCACCGGCGCCTCTGGAGATAACCGTTCCACTTCGCCCCAGATGAACCGGTCGAGCATCAGATCACCTACAACGAGCAGATGCACATCACGAAATTTTTCGATTACCGCTAGGAGAGAGTCCATGAAGAGCGCCACGCAATTAGGTGCCTCCGCTGAGAAGTTCGTAGTAATACGATTCGTTCTGCATCGCCATCCGCCGCAGGGTAAAATGCTCGAGCACACGCTCGCGTCCTCGATCACCCATTTCATCGGCGAGTGCCGGCTCTCGAACCAGCTTCGTGATCGCCCCGGCCAGCGCGCGCGCGTCTTTCGGCGCTACTAAAATTCCGGTAACCCCGTCGATCACCGACTCGATCAACCCGCCGACGCGGGTCGCAACGACGGCTTTGCGCGCCGCCATAGCCTCGAGAACCGCAACTCCCAAACCTTCGAACAACGAAGGCATCACCAGGAGATCCACACTGCGGAGAAACTCCGCCGTGTCGGCGACGAAGCCCAAAAAACGCACCTCTTTGGACAGCCCCAAACGCACCACTTCTTGTTCGAGATTGGCCCGTAACGGACCGTCTCCCGCGATGCGATAGCGCAGATCAAGACCTTCCGCCTTTAACAAGACTGCCGCTTTGAGCAAAAAGTGATGTCCTTTACGTTCGTCGAGCCCGGCAAGGCAACCGATCACCGTGGCGTCCTTCGACTCAGCGCGCCTTGAGGAACAAGCTTCGAATCGCTGCGGCTCGATGCCGCTGGGAATCCGCCGGATCTTCCGCGCCTCTACGCCCGCCTGTTCCAATAAATCGCCTATCGCCTGTGATATTGCCACCACTCCATCGACTCTTTGATTGTACAGAAAATTCGTGTACCAACCACGTCGTTCTGGATAGTCCATCCTGCGGGTTACCACGAACTTTGGCCGATTTCCTGCGCGCGTCAACCAAAGCGACAGAGCGTGGGCACGCTTCGTATGAAAATGGACAATGTCATAGCTTTCGACACGAATTAATCGGCGTAGCGCCGGGACCCCTCTAAGATCCAGATCATTGCGCATCGAGAAGGAGCGCAATCTGACGTCCAAATTCCGGCATCTGTTGAAGAGTGCGCCGTCCGGAGCGGTCAAAAGTTCGTTACGATGTCCCCGGCCAGCGAGATAAGTTAGCAGTCCTAGGACCTGCGCCTCCCCACCACCCCAATTTTTTTCAGGATCGATGTGTAGAATTTTCAGGAGGCGGCTATCCCCGCTTCCGCTCAAGTTTTCGTTTCTCCTCTAATTCCAGCTCCCAAAGTTTAGCATACTTAAGAAAAACATAAACTGCTGCGGTGACGGCAACATGAAATCCGGCAAATCCTTCCATGAAACCACGCTTCAATATATAAGAACGAAAAAACCGAACCGCCGGCCGCAACAATGCGTCGCTAAGATGCCAACGCCCCCCCGCGTTTCTCAGCTCTCGTGACGAGATTGAGGTGAACTGATTAATTCTTCGGAGGTGATCATCCATATTACGGTAGGAATAATGCTGTAACGGATTTCGCAGGCGGCGCACTTTGCCGCCGATCAATATTTTTTCATGCGGGTCCGCTCCGCCCCATGTCGCGCGCTCGCGCTGAAATAAGCGCACATCGAAGTCGGGATACCAACCACCGCGCCACCACCACCGTCCGAGATAATTCACCAGCCGGGGCACCTCGTACCCGGCGTAAGCGCCACTGTCGCGCGCCAGTGCATCGCGAATCTCATCGCGCAACTCCGGCGTCACGCGCTCGTCCGAATCAACGAGCAATACCCAATCCATCGTCGCCTGAGAATGAGCGAATGCCTTTTGATCCCGGTAGCCCGCCCACTCACGCTGCATAAACCGATCCGTATAGCGCCGACAGATCTCCGGTGTCCGATCCGTACTAAACGAATCGATCACGACAATTTCATCGCACCAACGCAGGCTCTCAAGACAGTCTCCAATACGGTCTTCCTCGTTAAAGCAAACCACGATGGCGGAAACCGCCGGCTTGGAGTTCATGTGTTCGCGGGGCATTTTGTCGCCAAAAGATAAGGAGAAGCCGGGAAAAAATCAAATTAGCGCTTTAAATCGATACCGGTGATTTGTTAAAACTACGCCGGTTGACCTGCGCCGGATATCTATATGAAAGAGCTTGAAGACGTCTATGACTTGCCGGGTATGCTCACGAGAAACGAGATCGAGTATCTGTATCGACTGGCAAAGTTCAATTCCGGCAAGGGAGTCATCGTCGAAATCGGCAGTAGAAAAGGCCTGTCGACGGTCGCGCTGGCCCGCGGTTCCGCCGCGGTCGACGGTGAAAAAGTCTTCGCTATCGATCCGCATGAACCGATCCCCGAAGAGAGCTAC
>Ga0193707_1000197_pt1 | contig 18849 bp, 26 predicted proteins | sample U3c2metaG_FD_143043 | JGI IMG/M metagenome (GOLD analysis project Ga0193707, IMG submission 143043) | Soil microbial communities from a riparian zone of the East river system, Colorado, United States - U3c2 | ecosystem: Environmental > Terrestrial > Soil > Riparian zone | place: USA: East River... | reverse complement strand
CACAAGGGCTTGTACTCACAGTTCTTCCGCAGTGCCCCCGGCACCTGTGATCTTCTCCTTTGCGGAGCCGGAGAAGGCGTGCGCCTTGACCTGCACCGTTACAGAGATGTCACCCGTACCGAGAATCTTGACCGGACGGCCCGAGCGCACCGCGCCCTTCGCCGCCAGATCGTCCGGCGTAACCTCGCCACCCTCAGGGTAGAGCTCGGCGAGTCGTCCCAGGTTGACGACCTGGTATTCGACACGGAACGGGTTCTTGAAGCCCTTGAGCTTCGGCACCCGCCGGATCAGGGGCATCTGCCCGCCTTCGAACCCGGCCGACACCGTGTTGCGTGCCTTCGTGCCCTTGGTGCCGCGCCCGGCGGTCTTGCCCTTGGACGCCTCGCCACGACCCTTGCGGGTCTTGGCCTTGTGAGCACCCGGAGCGGGCCGCAGGTGATGCGGCCGCAGCGGCGTCTCAGCTCCCATGATCAGTCAACCTCCTCGACGGAGACGAGGTGGCGTACGGTCTGGATCATCCCGAGCACCTCGGGGCGGTCCTCGCGGACGACGCTCTGGCCGATCCGCTTGAGCCCCAGAGTGCGCAGGGTGTCGCGCTGGTACTGCTTGCCACCGATCTGCGACTTCACCTGAGTGATCTTCAGGTTGGTCATGAGTTGACCTCCTGCCGAGCCTCGCTGCCGGCCGCGCGGGCCTTCAGCATGGCGGCGGGAGCGACGTCCTCGATCGGCAGGCCACGCTTGGCCGCGATCTCCTCGGGCCGGTTGAGCTGCTTCAGCGCCGCCACCGTCGCGTGGACGATGTTGATGGCGTTGGAGGAGCCCAGCGACTTCGAGAGGACGTCGTGGATGCCCGCGCACTCCAGGACGGCGCGCACCGGGCCACCCGCGATGACACCGGTACCGGGGCTGGCCGGCTTGAGCAGTACGACGCCCGCGGCCTCCTCGCCCTGGCTGGTGTGCGGGATGGTGCCCTGGATCCGCGGCACCTTGAAGAAGTGCTTCTTGGCCTCTTCGACGCCCTTGGCGATCGCCGCGGGCACCTCCTTGGCCTTGCCGTAGCCGACACCCACGGTGCCATTGCCGTCGCCCACGACGACCAGCGCGGTGAAGCTGAAGCGCCGGCCACCCTTGACGACCTTGGCGACACGCTCGATGTACGACTGGCCCTTGTCGGCGCCACCCCGGCGATCATCACGCCGGTCGCGCCGCTCGCCGCCGCCACGACGTGGTGCTGCCATTAGTGGTTCCTCTTCTCGTCGATCACTTGCTGCGCGCGGGCCGTCACAGTGCCAGCCCGCCCTCGCGCGCACCGTCGGCCAGAGCCGCGATACGACCGTGGTACCGGTGGCCGGCGCGGTCGAAGACCACGCTGGAGATACCGGCCCCCTTGGCGCGCTCGGCCAGCATCTCGCCGACCTTGCGTGCCTTGGCGGTCTTGTCGCCCTCGCCCGTACGCAGCGTGGAGTCGAGCGTCGACGCGGACACCAGCGTACGGCCGGCGATGTCGTCGATGATCTGCGCCGACATGTGCTTCGCCGACTTGGTCACGACCAGCCGCGGCCGCTCGGCGCTGCCCTGGATCTTCTTGCGAACGCGCAGGTGCCGGCGGGTACGCGACGCGGTGCGCGACGAGGTCCGCTTGCGGACCTGAGTCTTGCTCACAGGCACGACTACTTACCAGCCTTTCCGACCTTGCGGCGGATCTGCTCGCCTTGGTAACGCACGCCCTTGCCCTTGTACGGGTCGGGCTTACGCAGCTTGCGGATGTTCGCGGCGACCTCGCCGACCTTCTGCTTGTCGATGCCCTCGACCACGAACTGGGTCGGCCGCTCGACGCGGAAGGTGATGCCCGCCGGCGGCTCCACCGTGATCGAGTGGCTGAAGCCGAGGGAGAACTCGAGGTTGCTGCCCCGCGCCTGAACGCGGTAGCCGACGCCGACGATCTCCAGCGTCTTGCTGTAGCCCTCGGTGACTCCGACGACCATGTTGTTGATCAGCGTGCGGGTGAGCCCGTGCAGCGCACGGATCGGTCCCTCGTCGCTGGGGCGGGCCACCTTGACCTGGCCGTCCTCCTGGACGACCTCGATCGGCCGGGCCACCCGGTGCTTCAGTTCGCCTTTGGGGCCCTTGACCGTGACGTCCTGGCCGTCGACCTTGACGTCGACGCCACTGGGCACGGGGATGGGCAGACGTCCAATACGAGACATGCTGTTTCCCTCCCCTTACCAGACGTAGGCGAGGACTTCCCCGCCCACGCCGCTTCGGCCGGCCTGCCGGTCCGTCATGAGGCCCGATGACGTCGAGATGATCGCGACGCCGAGACCACCAAGGACCTTCGGCAGGTTGTCCTTCTTCGCGTAGACCCGCAGGCCCGGCTTGGACACCCGCTTGAGTCCGGCGATCGAACGCTCACGGCTCGGGCCGAACTTGAGGTCGACCACAAGCTTCTTGCCGACCTCGGCATCCTCGACGCTCCACCCCGAGATGTAGCCCTCCTGCTGGAGGATCTCGGCGATGTGCGCCTTGATCTTCGAATACGGCATGGCCACGGTGTCGTGGTATGCCGAATTCGCGTTCCGCAGACGCGTCAGCATGTCTGCGATCGGGTCGGTCATCGTCATGGCCTACTGGCCCTCCTCGCCGCGGTTTCCGTACTTCTCACGGACCTTCGACGCGGTCGTGGATGCCTTGTCCAGGCACCCGGTTGGTCATTATCGAAACGCTGTCGAACAGCTGGATCTACCAGCTGGACTTGGTGATGCCGGGCAGCTCGCCGCGGTGCGCCATCTCCCGGAAGCAGATCCGGCACAGGCCGAACTTGCGGAAGACGGCGCGCGGACGCCCACAGCGCGAGCACCGAGTGTAGGCGCGCACGGCGTGCTTGGGCTTCCGGTTCGCCTTGGCGATCAGAGCCTTCTTCGCCATTTGTCAGTTCTCCTTGAACGGGAAGCCCAGGTGCCTCAGCAGCGCCCGGCCCTCGTCGTCGGTCTTCGCGGTGGTCACGACCGTGATGTCCATACCGCGCTGACGGTCGACCTTGTCCGGGTCGATCTCGTGGAACATCACCTGCTCGGTGAGTCCGAACGTGTAGTTGCCGTTGCCGTCGAAGTGCTTGGGCGACAGGCCACGGAAGTCACGGATACGCGGCAGGGCCAGCGAGAGCAGCCGGTCGAGGAACTCCCACATGCGGTCGCCGCGAAGAGTCACGTGAGCGCCGATCGGCATGCCCTCACGGAGCTTGAACTGCGCGATCGACTTCCTGGCGTGCGCCACAGCGGGCTTCTGCCCGGTGATGGTGGTCAGATCGCGCACCGCGCCCTCGATGAGCTTCGAGTCGCGGGCGGCGTCACCGACGCCCATGTTGACCTTGATCTTGGTCAACCCGGGGATCTGCATCACGTTGGCGTAGCCGAACTCCTCGCGCATCGCCTTCGCGATCTCCTCGCGGTAGCGCTGCTTGAGGCGCGGGATCGACACTTCCTGTGTGGTCGTCTCGGCGGTCATCAGATGTCCTTACCGGTACGGCGCGAAACGCGAACCTTCGTGCCGTCGTCGTCGATGCGGTATCCGACGCGGGTGGCCTTACCGTCCTCGACGAGCGCCACATTGCTGACGTGGACGCCACCTTCCTTGGTGACGATCCCGCCCTCCTTGGCGCCGCGAGGTCCCTGGTTCGTCTCCCGCGTGTGGCGCTTCACGAGGTTCACGCCTTCGACGATCACGCGATCACGCTTGAGGTCGACGGCGATGACCTTGCCGGTCGCGCCCTTGTCCTTGCCGGCGATGACGATGACGTCATCGCCCTTCTTGATCTTCATCAGAGCACCTCCGGCGCGAGCGAGATGATGCGCATGAACCTCTTGTCGCGCAGCTCCCGGCCGACCGGGCCGAAGATGCGCGTGCCACGCGGGTCACCGCCGTCCCTGATGAGCACAGCCGCGTTCTCGTCGAAGCGGATGTAGGAGCCGTCGGGACGGCGGCGCTCCTTGCGGGTGCGCACGACGACGGCCTTAACGACATCACCCTTCTTCACGCCGGCTCCGGGAAGGGCGTCCTTCACGGTTGCGACGATGATGTCGCCGATGCCCGCATAGCGCCGACCCGAGCCGCCGAGAACGCGGATGCAAAGGATCTCCTTCGCACCCGTGTTGTCGGCGACCTTGAGTCGCGACTCCTGCTGGATCACGTCAACTCCTGTTTGTCTCGCCGGTTCTCTTTCGAGCCTGGCGGATCTTCAGTCGCTCGGTGGCGACTGTCATTTACCGGGAACCGTGCCGGCGGCGCGGTGCGCCGCCGCCTTGAGTCCCTTACTTGGCCTTCTCAAGGATCTCCACGACGCGCCAGCGCTTGGTGGCGGACAGCGGGCGGGTCTCCATCAGCCGGACCCGGTCGCCGACGCCACAGGCGTTGGACTCGTCGTGTGCCTTGTACTTCGTCGTACGGCGGATGATCTTGCCGTACAGGGCGTGCTTGACGCGGTCCTCGACGGCGACCACAACGGTCTTGTCCATCTTGTCGCCGACCACAAGACCCTCACGGATCTTGCGGTAGCTCCGCGTCTGCGTCTCGCTGTTCTGGTCACTCATCGGTGGACTCCTCCACGGGCTCCTCGGCGGACTCCTCCGCGAACACGACGATGCCGAGCTCCCGCTCCCGCATCACGGTGTAGATGCGGGCGATCTCCCGCTTCACTTCGCGCAGCCGTCCGTGAGTCTCGAGCTGGCCCGTAGCCGCCTGGAAGCGGAGGTTGAACAGCTCCTCCTTGGCTTCCTTCAGCTTGGTGGTCAGCTCAGCCTCGGGCTGGGACCGCAGATCGTCGGCGGTAAGGCCCTGTGCTGCCATCACGCCTCACCCACTTCGCGCTTCACGAATTTGCACTTCATCGGCAGCTTGTGCATCGCGCGGCGAAGTGCCTCGCGAGCCAGGTCCTCCGGAACGCCGGCGAGCTCGAACATCACTCGTCCGGGCTTGACGTTGGCGACCCACCACTCCGGCGAGCCCTTACCGGAACCCATGCGGGTCTCAGCGGGCTTCTTGGTCAGCGGACGGTCGGGGTAGATGTTGATCCACACCTTTCCGCCACGCTTGATGTGCCGGGTCATGGCGATACGTGCGGCCTCGATCTGCCGGTTGGTCACGTACGCGCCCTCGACGGCCTGGATGCCGAACTCACCGAAGACGACTCTGGTGCCGCCCTTGGCCTTGCCACGCCGCTTCGGGTGGTGCTGCTTGCGGTGCTTGACCCTGCGAGGGATCAGCATTGGTAATTCAGCTCCCCTCACCCGCGCTGGACGGCGCAGCCGCCTCAGTCGCCTGCTGCTCGGCCGGTGCGCTCGCGGGAGCGGCCTGCTGCTGCCTGCCGCCGCGGTCGCCACCGCGTCCGCCACGGCCACCGCCGCCGCCGGCGCCGCCGCCACCACCGCCACCGCCACCGCCACCGCCACCGCCACCGCGACGCTGCGGGCGCTCACGGCGACCGGCGCCACCGGAGGCACGCTCCTTGGCAGCCGCCGCCTCGCGCTCGGCGCGGCTGGTCGGCGCCTCGCCCTTGTAGATCCAGACCTTCACACCGATGCGGCCGAAGGTCGTACGGGCCTCGTAGAAGCCGTAGTCGATGTCGGCGCGGAGCGTGTGCAGGGGCACCTGGCCCTCGCGGTAGAACTCCGAGCGCGACATCTCAGCGCCACCGAGGCGGCCGCCGCACTGCACCTTGATCCCCTTGGCGCCGCTCTTCATGGCGCTCTGGATCGCCTTACGCATCGCACGGCGGAACGCGACTCGGCTGGACAGCTGCTCAGCAACGCCCTGCGCGACGAGCTGCGCGTCGATCTCGGGGTTCTTGACCTCGAGGATGTTCAGCTGGACCTGCTTGCCGGTCAGCTTCTCCAGGTCGCCGCGGATGCGGTCGGCCTCGGCACCACGACGGCCGATGACGATGCCCGGACGCGCGGTGTGGATGTCGACGCGGACACGGTCACGGGTGCGCTCGATCTCGACCTTGGAGATGCCGGCGCGGTCCATGCCGCGGGTCAGCATCCGGCGGATCGACACGTCTTCCTTGACGTAGTCCTTGTACAGCTTGTCGGCGTACCACCGGCTCTTGAAGTCGGTAGTGATGCCCAGTCGGAACCCGTGCGGGTTTACCTTCTGCCCCACTAGCGGGTCCTCCTCGTCTTGTTGCGGCCGTTGGCCCCGGCCTTATTGCCGGCGCCGACCTTACTGCCCTCGGGCCGCGACTCGAGCACGACCGTGATGTGACTCGTACGCTTGTTGATGCGGTACGCACGGCCCATCGAACGCGGGCGGTAGCGCTTGAGCGTCGGGCCCTCATCGACCCAAGCCCGGCTCACCCACAGCGTGTCGGCGTCGAGCTTGTCGTTGTGCTCGGCGTTGGCGATGGCGCTCGAGAGCACCTTGAACACCGGCTCGCTCGCAGCCTGAGGGGCGAACCGCAGCACCGCCTGAGCCTCCGCGGCTTGCATGCCGCGGATGAGGTCCACCACGCGGCGGGCCTTTCGGGGCGTGACGCGGGCGTACCGCGCCTGGGCCCTGGCTTCCATCGCTGTTTCCTCGCTCTCGGTACCGGTCAGCCGCGCCGACTGCGGCGGTCGTCCTTGATGTGACCCTTGAACGTACGAGTCGGGGCGAACTCCCCGAGCTTGTGACCGATCATGGCCTCGGTGATGAATACGGGAACGTGCTTGCGGCCGTCGTGCACGGCGATCGTGTGACCGAGCATGTCGGGCACGATCATGGAGCGACGCGACCACGTCTTGATGACGTTCTTGGTGCCCTTCTCGTTCTGCGCGTCCACCTTTTTGGTCAGGTGGTCGTCGACGAAAGGGCCCTTCTTAAGGCTACGTGGCATCGGATCGGCTCCTACCGCTTCTTCTTGCTACGACGTCGGACGATGAGCCGGTCGGACGACTTGTTCGCCCTACGCGTGCGGCCCTCTGGCTGGCCCCACGGGCTCGACGGGTGACGGCCACCGGAAGTCTTACCCTCACCACCGCCGTGCGGGTGGTCGATCGGGTTCATCGCGACGCCGCGGACGGTCGGGCGCTTGCCCTTCCACCGCATACGGCCGGCCTTGCCCCAGTTGATGTTGGACTGCTCGGAGTTGCCGACCTCGCCGACCGTCGCACGGCAGCGCAGGTCGACCATCCGCATCTCGCCGGAGGGCATACGCAGCGTGGCGTACTTGCCCTCCTTGGCCAGCAGCTGGGCGCCGGAGCCGGCCGAACGGGCCAGCTTGGCGCCGCCGCCGGGCCGCAGCTCGATGGCGTGCACGACCGTACCGGTCGGGACGTTGCGCAGCGGCAGGCAGTTGCCCGGCTTGATGTCGGCGGACGGACCGTTCTCGATGCGGTCGCCCTGCTTCACGCCGGTCGGGCAGAGGATGTAGCGCTTCTCCCCGTCGGCGTAGTGCAGCAGCGCGATGCGCGCGGTGCGGTTGGGGTCGTACTCGATGTGCGCGACCTTGGCCGGCACGCCGTCCTTGTCGGCGCGCCGGAAGTCGATCACTCGGTACGCCCGCTTGTGGCCGCCGCCCTGGTGCCGGGTGGTGATACGGCCGTGGACGTTACGGCCGCCCTTCTTGGGGAGCGGACGCACCAGCGACTTCTCCGGCTCGGTCCGGGTGACCTCGACAAAGTCGGCCACACTCGAACCGCGGCGACCGGGGGTCGTCGGCTTGTACTTACGGATGCCCATCTTTTTCGTTCATCCCTTGTCTGTCTTCGGACGGTTTGCCGATCCGGACCGGCCCTCCGTGGTGCCCGAGGTCCGGAGGTCGCGCGTGCGCGCCCCCTCACGGGAGCGGTACGCCACGAAGGAGAGGGTCACGAGACCGGACCTCCGAAGATGTCGATCCGCTCACCCTCAGCCAGGCTCACGATGGCCCGCTTGGTGTCCTTGCGCTTTCCGTAACCGAACCGGGTGCGCTTGCGCTTGCCCTGCCGGTTGATGGTGTTCACGCCGGTCACCTTGACCCCGAAGACAGACTCGACGGCCTGCCGGATCTGGGTCTTGTTGGCGCCCGGACGAACCTCGAACGTGTACTTGTTCTCGTCCAGGAGCCCGTAGCTCTTCTCAGAGATCACAGGCGCCACGAGGATGTCGCGCGGGTCGGCGATCCTGCTCACTGGCCGGCCTCCTTCCCGCTCGACTTGTCCGCGGAGTTCACGAACGACTGGTACGCCGACTCGGTGAAGACGATGTCGTCGTTGCACAACACGTCATAGGTGTTGAGCTGGTCGGCCATCAGCACGTGGACCTCGGCCACGTTGCGGATGCTCAGCCAGGTCAGGTCGTCCTCACGGTCGAGGACGAGAAGGACCTTCTCGGCCTCGGTGATCGAACGCAGCGCCGTGACGGCGTCCTTGGTCCTGGGCGTGTCGCCCTCGACCAGCGCCGACACCACGTGCACGCGACCGTAGCGAGCCCGGTCCGACAGGGCACCGCGAAGCGCGGCGGCCTTCATCTTCTTGGGCGTCTTCTGCACGTACGAGCGCGGCTGCGGGCCGTGGACGGTGCCACCACCGGCGAACTGCGGGGCGCGGGTCGAACCCTGACGGGCGCGGCCGGTGCCCTTCTGGCGGTACGGCTTCTTGCCACCGCCGGAGACCTCACCGCGAGTCTTGGCCTTGTGCGTGCCCTGGCGCGCCGCGGCGAGCTGCGCCACGACGACCTGGTGGATCAGCGGCACGTTGACCTTCGCGTCGAAGATCTCCGGAGCGAGCTCGATGTCCAGTTTGGTGGTCACTTACTTCGCCCCCTTCGCGGCGCCGCGCACCAGGATCAGGCCGCCGTTCGGTCCGGGAACCGCGCCCTTGATGAGGAGCAGTCCCTTGTCGGCGTCGATGGAGTGCACGGTGAGGTTCTGGACGGTCGTGCGCGTGTTGCCGTACCGACCGGCCATGCGCAGGCCCTTGAACACGCGGCCCGGCGTGGCGCAGCCACCGATCGAGCCGGGCGAGCGGTGCTTGCGCTGGGTGCCGTGCGAAGCGCTCAGGCCCTTGAACCCGTGGCGCTTCATGACACCCGCGGTGCCCTTGCCCTTGCTCCGGCCCGTGACGTCGATCCGCTGTCCGGCCTCGAAGACCTCGACAGTGATCTCCTGCCCGAGCTCGTACTCGGCAGCGTCATCGGTACGCAGCTCGACGATGTGCCGGCGTGGCGTCACGCCCGCCTTGTCGAAGTGGCCGGTGATCGGCTTGTTGACCTTACGCGGGTCGATCTGGCCGAAACCGAGCTGGACGGCGGAATAGCCGTCGGCGTCCGGCGTACGAACTCGGGTGACGACGCACGGCCCAGCCTGGACGACGGTTACCGGAACGATCCGGCCCTCATCGTCGAAGACCTGGGTCATACCGAGCTTCTCGCCCAGAACGCCCTTTCTCTGCTTGCTCATCTCTGGATGCCCTTAGAGCTTGATCTCGATGTCGACACCGGCCGGAAGGTCGAGCCGCATGAGCGAGTCGACCGTCTTGGGCGTCGGATCAATGATGTCGATCAGGCGCTTGTGCGTGCGCATCTCGAAGTGCTCGCGGCTGTCCTTGTACTTGTGCGGCGAGCGGATGACGCAGTACACGTTCTTCTCGGTCGGCAGCGGCACCGGGCCGGCGACCTTGGCGCCCGTGCGCGTCACCGTCTCGACAATCTTTCGCGCCGAAGTGTCGATGACCTCGTGGTCGTAGGCCTTGAGCCGAATGCGGATCTTCTGTCCCGCCATTGTGGCCTCGGTGTCCTTTGCTTCCTAGGTGCCGCTGGATTACGCCCCGTGTGAGCCGCTCTCGCGTCTCCCGCGGAGATCCCTTCGATCAGAAAATCGTCGGGAGTCGTGGTGCGGCGGCCGGGCCTTCTGTTTCCATCAGGCTCCGGCCGCCGCGCCGCGGTACTACTTGATGATCTTGATTACCCGGCCCGCACCGACGGTCCGGCCACCCTCGCGGATCGCGAACTTGAGGCCGTCCTCCATCGCGATGGGCTGGATGAGCTCGACACGCATCTCGGTGTTGTCGCCCGGCATGACCATCTCGGTGCCCTCAGGGAGGTGCACGACGCCGGTCACGTCCGTGGTGCGGAAGTAGAACTGCGGCCGGTAGTTGTTGAAGAACGGCGTGTGCCGGCCACCCTCGTCCTTGGACAGGATGTAGACCTGCGCCTCGAACTCGGTGTGCGGGGTGTTGGTGCCCGGCTTGATGACACACTGACCGCGCTCGACGTCCTCGCGCTTGATGCCACGCAGGAGCAGGCCGACGTTGTCGCCCGCCTGGCCCTGGTCGAGCAGCTTGCGGAACATCTCGACACCGGTGACGGTGGTCGTGGTGGCCTTCTCCTGGATGCCGATGATGTCGACCGTCTCGTTGACGTTGACGACACCACGCTCGATGCGGCCGGTGACGACCGTGCCGCGACCGGTGATCGAGAAGACGTCCTCGATCGGCATCAGGAACGGCTTGTCGGTCTCACGGACCGGCTCCGGGACGTTCTCGTCGCAGGCGTCCATGAGCTCGACGATCTTCTCGCCCCACTCGGCGTCGCCCTCGAGCGCCTTGAGCGCGGAGACGCGGACCACGGGGACGTCGTCGCCCGGGAACTCGTACTCCGACAGCAGCTCACGGACCTCCAGCTCGACGAGCTCGAGGATCTCCTCGTCGTCGACCATGTCGGCCTTGTTGAGCGCCACGACGATGTACGGGACGCCGACCTGACGCGCCAGGAGCACGTGCTCCTTGGTCTGCGGCATCGGACCGTCGGTCGCCGCCACGACCAGGATCGCACCGTCCATCTGGGCAGCGCCGGTGATCATGTTCTTGATGTAGTCGGCGTGACCCGGGCAGTCGACATGCGCGTAGTGGCGCTTCTCGGTCTGGTACTCGACGTGAGCGATCGAGATCGTGATACCCCGCTCGCGCTCCTCCGGTGCCTTGTCGATCTCATCGAAAGGCGTGAAGGGGTTCAGGTCGGGGTGCTTGTCATGGAGCACCTTGGTAATCGCCGCGGTAAGGGTGGTCTTACCGTGGTCGATGTGCCCAATGGTGCCGATGTTTACGTGCGGCTTCGTCCGCTCGAACTTGGCCTTGGCCACCGGTGTCTCCTTGTCGCGATCCTCGGCCGTCTCAGCGACCGGTTTGTTGCTTCAGTAATTTTGGTCTTGCGCCGCGGTGTGGTTATTCGCCGCGGGCCTTGGCGATGATCTCCTGCGCGACGTTCCCCGGAACCTCGGCGTAGGAGTCGAACTGCATGGTGAAGACGGCGCGTCCCTGAGTCTTGCTCCGCAGGTCACCGACGTATCCGAACATCTCGGACAGCGGCACGATGGACTTGATGACCTTGACTCCGTGACGCTCGCCCATCTCCTGAATCTGGCCACGACGGCCGTTCAGGTCGCCGATGACGTCACCCATGTAGTCCTCAGGAGTGGTGACCTCGACGGCCATCATCGGCTCCAGCAGCGCGGGGTCGGCCTTGCGGGCCGCCTCCTTGAACGCCATGGAACCGGCGATCTTGAACGCCAGCTCCGAAGAGTCGACGTCGTGGTAGGCGCCATCCTGGAGAGTGACCTTGACGCCGACCAGCGGGTATCCGGCGAGCACGCCGAACTCGGCCGCCTCCTGGCAGCCCGCGTCCACCGACGGGATGTACTCCCGCGGGATGCGGCCACCGGTGACCTTGTTCTCGAACTCGTAGCCGTCACTGCCGCCACCGAGCGGCGCCAGGTCGATGATGACGCGACCGAACTGGCCGGAGCCACCCGTCTGCTTCTTGTGGGTGTACTCGACCTTCTCCACCTTGCGGCGGATGGTCTCGCGGTAGGCGACCTGCGGCCGGCCGACGTTGGCCTCGACCTTGAACTCCCGCTTCATGCGGTCGACCAGCACCTCGAGGTGCAGCTCGCCCATGCCGGAGATGATGGTCTGGCCGGTCTCCTCGTCGGTCCGCACCTGGAAGGACGGGTCCTCCTCGGCGAGCCGCTGGATCGCGGTGCCCAGCTTCTGCTGGTCGACCTTGGTCCTGGGCTCGATGGCGACGTTGATGACCGGAGCCGGGAAGTTCATCGACTCCAGGATCACCGGGTGCTTGTCGTCGGAGAGCGTCTCGCCGGTGGTGGTCTGTTTCAGCCCCATCACCGCGACGATGTCGCCCGCGCCCACGCGGTCGATCTCCTCGCGCTTGTTCGCGTGCATCCGGTAGATCTTGCCGATGCGCTCCTTGCGGTCCTTCACGCTGTTCAGGACCGAGGTGCCGGCCTCCAGCACGCCGGAGTAGACCCGGATGAAGGTGAGCTTGCCGAGGTGCGGGTCGCTCATGATCTTGAATGCCAGAGCGGCGAACGGCTCGTCCTCGCTCGGCTTGCGGTCGATGACCTTCTCTTCGTCGCGGTAGTCGTGGCCCTGAATGGACTCGACGTCGAGCGGCGAAGGCAGGTAGTTGACGATCGCGTCGAGCAGCGGCTGCACGCCCTTGTTCTTGAACGCGGTGCCACAGGTGACCGGAGTGAGGTGGCCGGCGATCGTGGCCCGGCGGATGGCCGGGACCAGCTGCTCCGTCGTGGGCTCGTTGCCCTCGAGGTACAGCTCCATGATCTCGTCATCGGCCTCGGCGAGCGTCTCGACCAGCTTGTCGTGCCACTCGCGGGCGGCATCGGCGTGCGTGTCAGGAATGTCGAGAACGTCGTACATCTCGCCCTTGGCCGCTTCGGCGCTCCAGACCAGGGCCTTCATGCGGACCAGGTCGATGACGCCCTTGAAGTCGGCCTCGGCACCGATCGGGATCTGCAGCACCAGCGGGGTGGCGTGCAAGCGGTCCACGATCATGTCGACGCAGCGATGGAACTCCGCGCCGACGCGGTCGAGCTTGTTGACGAAGCACATCCGCGGCACGTTGTAGCGGTCGGCCTGGCGCCACACCGTCTCCGACTGCGGCTCCACCCCCGCCACACCGTCGAAGACGGCCACCGCGCCATCGAGGACACGCAGGTTGCGCTCCACCTCGACGGTGAAGTCCACGTGACCGGGTGTGTCGATGATGTTGATCGTGTGATCGACGTCATCCACCGCCCAGTGGACGGTGGTCGCGGCAGACGTGATCGTGATGCCGCGCTCCTGTTCCTGTTCCATCCAGTCCATGGTGGCCGCGCCCTCATGGACTTCACCGATCTTGTAGTTAACGCCGGTGTAGTACAGGATCCGCTCGGTCGTGGTGGTCTTGCCCGCGTCGATATGGGCCATGATCCCGATGTTCCGGACCTTGGCCAGGTCGATGCCGGTCTGAGTAGCCACTTCTCGCGTCCTCGTGTCTCGTACGGTGTGCCGGATTACCAGCGGTAGTGAGCGAAGGCCTTGTTGGACTCCGCCATCTTGTGCGTGTCCTCGCGCTTCTTCACACTCGCGCCGAGGCCATTGCTCGCGTCGAGCAGCTCGTTCATCAGCCGCTCGGTCATGGTCTTCTCACGCCGCTGACGCGCGTACAGCACGAGCCAGCGGAGCGCGAGGGTGGTGCTGCGCGCCGGACGCACCTCGACGGGCACCTGGTAGGTGGCACCGCCGACACGTCGGCTGCGGACCTCGAGGGTCGGCTTGACGTTGTCGAGCGCACGCTTGAGCGTGACGACCGGGTCGTTGCCGCTCTTCTCGCGGCAACCCTCGAGAGCGTCGTACACGATGCTCTGGGCGATCGACCGCTTGCCGTCGAGCAGGACCTTGTTCACCAGCGAGGTGACCAGCGGCGAGTTGTACACCGGGTCAGCGATCAGCTGGCGCTTGCCTGCGGGACCCTTGCGAGGCATGTCAGCTCTTCTCCTTCTTCGCGCCGTAGCGGCTGCGGGCCTGCTTCCGGTTCCGGACGCCCTGGGTGTCCAGGGAGCCACGGATGATCTTGTACCGAACACCCGGAAGGTCCTTCACACGGCCGCCGCGCACGAGCACGATCGAGTGCTCCTGCAGGTTGTGACCGACGCCGGGAATGTAGGCCGTGACCTCGATGCCGCTCGTCAGCCGAACACGGGCGACCTTCCGAAGTGCCGAGTTCGGCTTCTTCGGCGTCGTCGTGTAGACGCGCGTGCAGACACCGCGGCGCTGCGGGCTTCCCTTGAGCGCCGGCGTCTTGTTCTTGGTCACCTTGTCCTGGCGGCCCTTGCGGACCAGCTGCTGGATCGTGGGCACCGCGTCTCCGTCTTCCTCGTACCAAGCCGGTAAGTCTTGCTGGTCTGCCGTGCTTTCGCGCGGCTAGCCGGTCACGACCATCTAGCAGCCATGACCTGCCTTGTTGCTTCTGTCTCCGACCCCCGAGGTCGGGCGTGTCGCACACACCGTCCGACGCTCAGCCAGAAAGGCCGAGGTAACTCAGGGAGTCAAATCCGCGCCGCACGCTGACTTCGGGCCGGTCATCGCGAGAACTTGGCGATGAGGCACCGAGATCGGTGTGCACGCACGATGAACCCGCGAACCCGCGGGCACGAAGGGAGAGACTACCCAACACCAGCGCGCGGGTCAAAACAAGGCTCTCCCGCATCGGCGTGGCGGGGGTCAGTCGCCCTGTACAACGGCAGAATGCCGACGGTTGTTCCGTCGGCATTCTGTCCTAGTCGTCAGCGGTTGAGAAGGGTCCCCTCCGGCGCGCCCGTCAGATGGACAGGAACAAGATGATCAACAGCACGATCAGCAATCCCGCGCCGGCGCCGAGAAGGATCCACAGCTTCTTCTTGGAGTCCGCGTTGTCCGGGGTCGCCGACTGGCCGTAGCCCGGGTAGCCGCCCTGGCCGCCGTGCTCCTGGCCGTAGGGCTGCTGCTGGCCGTACGGCGCGGGCTGCTGGCCGTAACCCTGCTGCTGGCCATAACCCTGCTGGCCATAGCCCTGTCCGTAACCCGGCTGCTGGTAGCCCTGCTGAGCCTGCCCTTGCTGGCCCTGCTGGCCCTCCTGTGCCTGGCCCTGCTGCTGTTCGCCGTAGGGCTGCTGGCCGTAGCCCTGCTGACCCGGCTGACCCGGCTGGCCGTAACCCGGCTGCTGGCCGTAGCCCTGCTGGCCATAGCCCTGACCGTAACCCGACTGCTGGTAGCCCTGCTGGGCCTGACCCTGCTGCTCGCCGTAGGGCTGCTGCTGCCCGGCGTCCTGTCCCGGCTGCCCAGGCTGGCCCGGCTGGCCGTACGGCGGGTAGCCGCCCTGGTCGCCGCCGGGCGAGGCCCACGACTGCTGACCCTGCTCGCCGCCGGACGGGGGCGCCGCGGACGGTGGCGCGGCGTACGGCGACGACGAGTCGTAGGGCGAGGCGGGCTCATACGGCGTGGACGGCTCGTACGGTGCCGAGGGCTCGTACGGTGCCGGCTCGGCGGCCGCGGACGGGTTGAAGGCGGTGGTCGCCTCGCCTCCGGTCAGGGCACCGGTGTCCGGCCCGCCGTGCACGGGCACGTCCTCGTCGAAGCGACCCGGGCTCCCGGCGACCGACCCGGTGTCGGGCGGAGGCACCAGCATGGTGCGTTCCGTGCCGCCCTGCTCGCCGCTGTCGTTCTGTTCCTCCTGCGGCGGCCCGAACCCGGGCACGACGTCCTCGGCCGGCGGAGCGCCGTACGCGGGCACGTCGCTCGGCGGTGAGGAGTACTCGCCGGTCGGCGGACCCTGCGGCAGTGAGGCGTCCAGCATGGTCGAGGGCGCCTCGTCGCCACCCTCACCCGGCCGGGCGCCGAACGACGAAGGAGGTTGCTGCTCGGCGGGCACGTCCTGGCCCGAGGGAGAGAAGGCCGTCGTCGCGGACGTGCTCAGCTCGTCGGCGGACGGCGAGGCGGGCGCGACCGGCGGGGGCGCGAAGGTGGTGCGCTCCGCCGCGGCGTCCTCCTCGGCACCGGGCGTCGTCTCTCCGTACGCCGGTGCTCCCGGCCGGCCGTACGCGGGCGGCGCGCCGTACTCCGGAGGCGCGTAGCCCGGCTGGCCGCCGTAGGGGGCCGGCTCGCCGTAGGACTGCGGCGGGTAGCCCGGCTGCCGGCCGGGCTGCTGACCGGGTTGCTGGCCGGGCTGCTGACCATAGGGCTGCTGGCCGTACGGGTTCGGCTCACCCGCCGGGGCGCCGTACGGCGGCTGTCCATACGCGGGAGGCGCGCCCTGCTGAGGCTGCCCGTACGCGTCCTGGCCGTACGGCGGCGGAGCGGGCTGCCCTCCCTGCTCCGGAGACTGCCCGTACGGGGCGGGCTCGCCCGGCTGCGGGTAGGGCGACGGCGCGCCGGGCTGCTGGCCGTACGGAGGCGGAGACTGCTCGTAGGGTTGCTGCCCATACGGCTGCTGGCCGTAGGGAGACGGCTGCTCGTAGGGCTGCTGCCCATACGGCTGCTGTGGCTGCTGCGGCGGTTGACCGTAGGGCTGCTGGCCGTACGGCTGCTGCGGGGAGTAGGGCGGCGGGCCGGGCTGGCCACCGTAGGGCGGCTGCCCGTAGGCCGGCGGCGGCTGCTCACCCGGCGTGTCGTACGGCGGCGGAGCGCCCGGCGCGCCGTACGGCGGCGGAGCGCCCGGTGCGCCGTACCCACCCGGCTGACCCGGCTGGCCGTACGCGGGCGGCGCCGGCTCACCGGCGGGCGTGGACTCGCCCCCCGCGACGGGGACGCCGAGGTCGGCAGGCTCGGCCGGCTTGGCGGGCTTGCGGTGCGCGCCGAACACCACGGTCCGGCCCGACTCGAGGACCTCGGGCGGAACATCGGCGAACGGCTCCGGCGATGACGTGCCCGGCGCCGGCTCCTGACCCGCCGCGGCCTCGCCGCTCTCGCTGTCGGAAGCCGGGGGGGCCGGCTCGGAAGAACCTTGCTCGTCCGGCGGCGGCCAGTGTGATCCCTGGGTGCCGTTCTGCTCGGTCATCGTCGGGCTCCTTCAGCGCCGATGTCGCCGGCGGCAAGCCGCCGGCAAGGATTAACTCCGCTCGAAGGCACGTGGCGCATCTGGGGGACCTCCGAGTCCTGTCATCGACCACAAGCCGGCAGTGATCTCCGCCGGTATACCCTTCGCCCCAGCCTGCCGTGATGACCGGCCTTACCGCAAATCACACCGTAGGGGGCGATTGCCCGGACACGGCCAGAGGCCGCTTCCGAAGAGTACGGAAGCGGCCTCTGGACTGGGTTTGTGCTCGTTTCTAGCGGTTGTACTGACCGAAGTCGTACTCCTCCAGCGGGACGGCCTCGCCGGAGCCCTGGCCGAAGGCGTACTCGGCGCCCTCGTCGTAGGACCCGACGGAGTAGACCGCCGCCTTGGCCTCTTCGGTCGGCTCCACCCGGATGTTGCGGTACTGCGGCATGCCAGTGCCCGCCGGGATCAGCTTTCCGATGATGACGTTCTCCTTCAGGCCGACCAGCGGGTCGGACTTGGCGTGGATCGCCGCGTCCGTGAGGACCCGCGTCGTCTCCTGGAAGGAGGCCGCCGACAGCCACGACTCGGTGGCCAGCGACGCCTTCGTGATGCCCATGAGCTGAGGACGGCCGACCGCGGGCTGTCCGCCCTCGGAAACAATGGCGCGGTTGAACTCCTCGAACCGCGGCCGCTCGATCAGCTCGACACCGGGCAGCATGTCGGTGTCACCGGACTCCAGCACCTGGACCCGCTTCAGCATCTGCCGAACGATGATCTCGATGTGCTTGTCGTGGATCGACACACCCTGGGACCGGTAGACCTCCTGCACCTGGTCGACCAGGTGCAGCTGGACCGCGCGCGGGCCGAGGATGCGCAGCACCTCGTGAGGGTTGATCGCACCCTCGATGAGCTGCTGGCCGACGTAGACGTGGTCGCCGTCCTTGATCTTCAGCCGCGACCGCATCGGCACCGGGTAGGCGATCTCCTCGTTACCGTCATCCGGGATGACCACGATCTTGCGGGTCTTCTCGGTCTCGTCGATGCGGATCCGGCCGGCCACCTCGCTGATCGGGGCGACACCCTTGGGGATGCGCGCCTCGAACAGCTCCTGGACACGCGGCAGACCGTGCGTGATGTCGATGCCCGCCACACCACCGGTGTGGAAGGTACGCATCGTCAGCTGGGTGCCGGGCTCACCGATCGACTGGGCGGCGATGATGCCGACCGCCTCGCCGACGTCCACGAGCTTGCCGGTGGCCAGCGATCGGCCGTAGCACATCGCGCAGACACCGATCTTGGACTCGCAGACCAGCGCGCTCCGCGTACGGACCTCCCCGATGCCCACCTCGATGAGGCGGTTGATGACGATGTCGGTGAGGTCGGTGCCAGCGGGGTAGATGAGCGTGCCATCGACCTCGATGTCCTCGGCCATGTTGCGGCCGACGAGGCTGTTCTCGGAGTTGGCCACCTTGATCAGGGAGCCGTCGGCGCCCTTGGTCGCGATCGCGAACTTGATCGTGCGCTCGGTCTCGCAGTTGTCCTCGCGGACGATGACGTCCTGCGCGACGTCGACCAGACGCCGGGTGAGGTAGCCCGAGTCGGCGGTACGCAGGGCGGTGTCGGCCAGACCCTTCCGGGCACCGTGCGTGGCGATGAAGTACTCGACCACGGACAGGCCCTCGCGGAAGGAGGACTTGATCGGGCGCGGGATGGTCTCACCCTTGGGGTTGGAGACCAGACCACGCATACCGGCGATCTGCCGGAGCTGCAGCGGGTTACCGCGAGCACCGGAGTTGATCATCATCCAGATCGGGTTGGTGGCGGGGAACGCCGCCTCCATGTCCTTGGCGACGTCGGTCGTGGCGTGGGTCCAGATCTCGATGAGCTCCTGACGGCGCTCGTCGTCGGTGATCAGACCGCGGTCGTACTCCCGCTGCACCTTGTCGGCACGCTTCTCGTACGACGCCATGATCTCCGCCTTGTTCGGCGGAGCGATGACGTCGTCGATGGCGATGGTGAC
>Ga0193707_1000195_pt1 | contig 18881 bp, 17 predicted proteins | sample U3c2metaG_FD_143043 | JGI IMG/M metagenome (GOLD analysis project Ga0193707, IMG submission 143043) | Soil microbial communities from a riparian zone of the East river system, Colorado, United States - U3c2 | ecosystem: Environmental > Terrestrial > Soil > Riparian zone | place: USA: East River... | reverse complement strand
GGATTTGATCGACTGTTTGCGGACCGAAATCGTGCCCGAGCACATCCTTTCCCGTCGTGCAAAGTAGCGTTTCTTTTTTTAGATAGGCGGTCCAATCGGGGACGGACACCACCCAGCCGGGCTGCCTTTGCGTTTCGATTGCATATTGATCGACGGCCGCTTCGATTAGCCGCAGATCGTCCTTGATCCGCGAAGCTTGCGCTCGTTTCCGCGCCCGAAGCATCCCGGGCAGCGCGAGCGCAGCCAGCAACGCAATCACGCCGACTACAATCATGATTTCGACCAGGGTAAAACCTGCTCGATCTCTTAGCCGGAACTTCATCTTTTTTGACATCTCTGGTGGTAGCCGCTGTTTGCGCGGCTCCTAAAACCTTAAAAGCAGATTCAGTGCTGAAAAACGAAAGAATTGGGCACAGCGTTATCACGTTTGTTACAATAACTTATGAAATGAAAAGGCAATTCGGGCGTTATGGTAATTAGAGGTATCCCCGGTTATCCCGAGCCTATGATTACGGGCAGGGAACAGGGTGGCTGGCGGTGGCTGGCTTTATGCCACCAAGCCCGCACAACAGTCTTGTTAGGTAATTCGCGCGTCTTGGTCACCGTGAAACCAAGTCCGCCGTGCCACAATTTCGCGTCTCGAGCGAATCGATGCGCAAGCCAAGCTCACGCAGCAGCTTCACATCGGCGGTGGCGGCGGGATTTTCGGCGGTCAGCAGTTTGTCTCCGAAAAAGATTGAGTTTGCGCCTGCGAAAAAGCAGAGCGCCTGGCCTTCCCGCGTTATGCGCGTTCGACCGGCGGCAAGACGGACCCGAGCCCGAGGAATTGCGATGCGCGCGACGGCAACCAACCGGACCAGCTCGAAAATATCCACCGGCGCCACGTCGGCCAGGGGCGTTCCCGGCATCGCCATCAGGCAGTTAATCGGAACACTCTCGGGTTGCGGATCGAATTCGCTCAACACTTCGAGCATGCGTAACCGATCATCCGCGCTTTCGCCCATGCCGATAATTCCCCCGCTACACACCGACATGCCGCTGCGTTGCACTGCCCGGATGGTATCGACCCGGTCCTGGAAGGTGTGTGTGCTAACGATTCTTGGATAAAAATCGGGCGAGGTATCGATGTTGTGATTGTAAGCGGTGACGCCGGCGGCCTTGAGTTTTGTCGCTTCCTTATCGCCGATTTCACCGAGGGTAACGCAGACTTCCATGCCGAGTTGGCTGACTTGGCGCACGGTTTCGAGAACGCGCTCGAATTTATCGCTGCCATCGCGCACACCGCGCCAGGCTGCGCCCATGCAAAAACGTGTCGCCCCCTGCGCCCGCGCTTGTTGCGCAGCCGATAGGATTCGTTCCAGCGGAAGCAAATCTTCGCGTTCGACGCCGGTCGTATAATGGGCGCTCTGTGCGCAGTAAGCGCAATCCTCACTGCAACCGCCGGTCTTGATGCTGAGCAGCGAACAACGCTGCACCGATTCGCCACGCCAATGTTCCAGATGAACGGCACGCGATTGCGAAATCAAATCAAAGAGCGGCTGATGATAGAGACCGTGCAGTGTTTCGAAATTCATCGCAAAGGATGGTTGGAGATTCCTCGACTTCGCTCGGAATGACAAGAGCAGCGTTGCTCAAATCAAGAATCAAATCTCAAACGTCAACCATCAGTTCACCCATTTACCGCCTTCGGATGTAAGAATGGGCAATTCTTCGTCCATAAACTGGGTCTTGCCGATCGCGCCCCACATGCGCGTGCCCGTCGCAGCGTGCCAATACTTGCTCATTTCTTCGCCGGTGTGGCAGCCCCAGCTTTTCACGAATGCGCCTTTGGCGAAAATGTGTCGGTCGATTTTCGAAAGGTCGGTTTCGTGCAACCACGCTTTGGCGGAACTGTCGATCACGTTGCTATAATCGAACATGAAGCACGCCCTATTGGAATGGCCGAAATATTCGAAGGCAGCAACCTTCAGCGAAGTGCGCGGTTGACCGTTATTAAGATAATCGATCACGTCTCCACCCTTGTTGAAGTAAACAAGACGCAGATTGAACTTGTCGCGCACGGAATTGATGTCCCCGATTAAATCGACTCCATCCTGCTTCGCCCGCTCAACGTAGGCGGGCTTGTAAACCAGCCACGTTATCATCAGGTCCGGTCCAAACTGCGCGCGCAATTGCTCAGTCCGAATGCGCGCGGCGTGCACGAAATTCGCCCACCAATGATCATGTGGTTGGGTTTTGTATTTCTCCCACTGGTTAAGAGAGACGCCACCGACCAGAATAATCCACTCGCCTTGCGGAACGCTTGCCTTCGCCGTAGGAACCCATTCCGCAAATGCGATCGCGACCAGCGTGATCAGTGGAAGGAACCGTTTCGTCATGATTATGGGGCAGCACTATTTATGCTGGCGCCGGACTGTGCAACTGCGGGTTGAGTGCAGGGGGGAAATTCACTTGTCGGTCTTGTTGAGACCTGCCAGAGATCGCTCATCTGATGGAGACGCTGCCTAGACCGGAACCGAACCGGCACCGTCGAGGAGTTGAACTGGCCGTTGCTCTGGTGCTCTCCTTTGTCGCGATATTCGCGCTTCATGGTCAGATGCAGCCCGCAGTGCTCCGGGCCGAGACTGGCTACTATCAGGTCATCGCTCATACCCAACCCCGGCAGGAGCGCACCTTGCTGCGGAAGTTTTGGACAAAGAGCTACAGTGGACATTACACACCATTGGCATTTACAACGGAGTTTTGGTTCGCCAAACACGCTGGACTCCGCCCGAATTGGTGGCGAAACCGGCAGCTTTTTCTAGGCGCTTTGCTCACCTTCCTTTTCTTCGGTCTCATTCGCGCCGCGGCGGAGCAGACGCGCCCGCCCCCTTTCGCCGCTGCATTACTGGCGGCGGCCGCGACCTTAATTTTGGTGGCGCAGCCGCTGATGCGGGACCTTCTGCAATGGCCCTTTCATGGTTTGCAAATTGGCTGGATGATTTTTGCGACCGCCACCGGGTGGGCTTTAGTACGGCTACCGGGTTCAGCAAACAAGGGCCCTCTTCTCTGGCTGATCGCACTAACGGCCTACGGCTCGATGCATGTGCTCGGTCTGGGCCTGGCAGTTGTTACCGGAACAGTGGCCGTTTTCTCTCTTATCCTGATCGGAGCAGTGACTGGCTCCTTCCCGGAATTCAAATTGCAAGTGCGCACGCTCGTTGCGACCCTGATATTTCTGGCAGTTGCTGGCTCCGCCCATGCGCTCGCCATGATCGTGTTGAACGACGCGCCAGCTAACGCCGGACTGAATTCCGGTCGCCTTCCCGACTGGCACCAATTGGTCGGTTTGTACGTATTATTCCCCATCTCGATCGTGGCCGGCCTTGTTGGTGCGAGGTTAGACCAGGGACTAATCGACGGCATCCTGCACAGCGCGTGGGCGGTTGGCGCTGCAGGCCTGTCAGCTATCGGATTGTTTATCGCTGTGCTGGCTAAGACAAAGCGCCAAACGCGGCCGAGCCCGCGCTGTGCCGCGTTATTTCTCTCACTTTTTTCTGCGGTCATGCTCATCACAATTGTGGCCATGATTTCGACGCGGGAGATACAGGAACCGAATGGCAGCGGCCTTTTTTTATACCTGACTGCACCGCGTTACGTCCTGCCGATCACAGTCTCCTGGCTCGGGATCGGCCTCGCCGCCCTGATGCTCTTGTCTCCGCGCCGGGTTGTTTTCGTGGCCGTCGTTTCGAGCCTGTTCGCTCTGGGCGCAATTGTTGGCCATCACAGCTACCAGTCTCACGTTCTGGCGAAGGCCGCTCCGCTGCATGGCGCCTCGCACATCCAGGTGTGGCGGAATCTGGTGCAAATCGCGCGAGAAGCGCGTGCGGCCAATTTGCCAATCCCGAATATTCCCCTGGAGTCGCTCTCCTATTTTCCCTTCGTTGATTTTAAATTCCTTGAACCGCTCCTCCATGACGAACTCCGACTTCCGCCAAATGAACATGACTCATTTCTCGATTGGAAGGAGTGTCGCGAGCACCGGCTCGCCGAGTATTTGACTAAATGTCCGACCCTTTTGCCGACGGCCCAGCTGCTTGATCTTGACTTGCCGAAACCGAACCCTGAATAACCAACTCTACCAGGGGAGAAGCATGTCTCGGATGTCCCGAGGCGCGGAAGCGCGCACCCTCTTTTACTGATCGATTTCGCCGCGCACAAGATCCTCGATCGTCTGGCGTTTGCGAATGAGCGCAATTTTGTCCCCTCGCACCAGCGCTTCCGCCGGCAAGGGCCGCGAATTGTAATTGGAGGCCATAACAAATCCATACGCCCCTGCGCTCATGACCGCGAGCAAATCTCCCGCGCGCAATTCTGGCATTTCCCGATCCTGCGCAAAAAAATCGCCGCTCTCGCACACCGGTCCGACAATATCCATCTTTGTTCTACCCTCACCGGGCGCTTCGCGGCCTCCTCTCCCCGGGGGAGAGGATTGAGGTGAGGGCTGGGTGATCTTCTCTACCGGCACGATCTCATGGTAGCTTCCGTAAAGCGCCGGACGAATAAGATCGTTCATTCCTGCGTCGATGATGGCGAATTTCTTCTGCGCTGTTTCCTTGATGTAACGAACGCGGGTCAGCAAGATTCCCGCGTTCCCCACCAGCAATCGACCGGGCTCGAGTAAAATCCGTAGCCCAAGTCTCGTTAGCGGCGGCAAAATTGCATCGACGTATTGCTGGATCGTGAGCGGATGCGACCGCTGCGACGTCCACCAATCGCCGCTGCCACTGGCGACGGAGGATTCATAGGCGATCCCAAGTCCGCCGCCGACGCTGAAAAACTCAATTGCATATTTGCTTTTCAATTCGGAGACCAGTGGCGCAAGTTTTTCGATCGCAGCCACGAAGGGCGCCGCCTCGGTGATTTGCGATCCGATGTGCGTCTGCACGCCGCGAACGGCAATGGCCGGCATTTTACTTGCCCGCTCGTAAACTTGCGCGGCTCGTTCCAGCGCGATGCCGAACTTGTTCTCGCTCTTACCGGTGGAGATGTATTGATGCGTCTGCGCTTCGACATCGGGGTTCACTCGAAGTGCAATCGGGGCGCGCTGGTTTTTAGCCGATGCGATCTGGTTGATGTAATCGAGCTCGGCTTCGCTCTCGATGTTGAACGAATAAACCCCTTGTTCGAGTGCGTATTCGATCTCTTTGCGCGATTTTCCTACTCCGGCGAAGGTGCATTTGCGTGAGTCAGCGCCACCCTTCAGCGCGCGAAACAGTTCGCCACCCGAAACGATGTCGAAGCCCGCACCGGCATCGCGCAACAAACGCAGAATGGCGCGATTTGAATTCGCTTTGACGGCGTAGCAAATCAGATGGTCAAGTCCCGCCAGCGCTTCATTCAATCGACCGTAGTGATCGAGAATCGTGCCCGCGCTATATAAATAGAGCGGCGTGCCAAATCTCTCGGCCGCGACGGCGACATCGAATTCTTCGCAAAAAAGATGTCCATCGCGGTAATGGAAGGCGTGCACGCTTGGAATCTAATCGGATTCCTATTCCTGCTCCTAATCTTATTCCGTCCGGAGACTACCAATAGGATTATGAATACGAATAGGACTGGGATAGCGAGCGCCCCCCCGGGTTCGCGCTGACCGCTATCGAACGATCGTTTTGCAACGGCCCATAAACTGCTTAAGATAGGGGTAATGGCGCGACTTCGCGACACCAAAGGCTGGCAGAGCGCGCTCGCTTGTTTGCTCATCGCTAATCTGCTGATTGTCGTCGTTCTCGCTGCTTCCCCCGAACTTCACCAATTGCTCCATCAGGATGCCGGTCGCAGCGAACACGAGTGCGCCATCACAGTAATGCTCTCGGGCGGAAGCGACGGTTCTCCCGTGCCTCAAGTTTTCGACCCTGGCGCCATTCTGTTGGTCGCTCATCAATTTCTGCCGGAGATGCATTCGCGCGATGTTGCTCCGCTGTTTCTAGGTGCTCACGTCTTCGAGCACGCCCCGCCACTCGTTTGATAGAGTGTTAGGCGGCATGCTTGACCGCGGTTGACGGAGGTCAGGCCCGATGCCGCCGTTCGATTTACGGCGCGGCCAAATGTTGGCGCCGCGTCTGGTCGCTAGATTCAGCATTGGCGGATTATGAGTTGGTTCACATTTAATTTACAAGATTTCTCGATCTCATTTTTGAGCATCCTGTTTGAAGGCGTGCCGTTCATGTTCATTGGCACGCTCCTCTCCGGCTTCATTGATGCGTTCGTTCCGTCGGAAAAGATGGAAAAAATTCTGCCGCGGAATCCGGTTGCAGCGATCGCGTTGAGCGGAGTTCTCGGTGTCGTCTTTCCAATGTGTGAATGCGGAGTGGTGCCGGTAATCCGGCGCCTCATTCGCAAGGGGCTGCCCGTCTCCTGCGCTCTGACCTATCTGCTCGCGGCGCCGATCGTGAACCCTATCGTTGCGCTCAGCACATTCGCCGCCTTTCGCGGTCAGCATCCGGCGATGGTGACCTCGATGCGGCTGATCATGGGGTTTGGAGTGGCGCTTGTGTGCGGGATGATCGTGCGACGCATTCCACTTAACCAAATGCTCAATCGGCAGATGGTCGCTTCGCTGCAAAAACGGCCGGCGTTATCGAGTTCGCCACGCCGGCGGATGCGAGAGCCGGTTCTCGCAGGCGCATACGCCGGCGTGGCAAGTGAAGCGAATATCGTTTTCCCGATCCTTCCGGCAGAGGAGATCGTTCATCTGCACGATGAAGTGCATGCGGAAAAACATTTCGGCGCGAAGATTGTCGGTGCGATTCGCTGCGCCGCGTTCGATTTCCTCGACGTTGGATTTTACCTCATCATCGGCGCGGCCATTGCTAGCGTGTTCAACACCGCGGTCCACCGGGAGGTTCTGCTGCCGCTGGCAAGCAATCATCTCTTCGCCACCATCGCCATGATGGTGCTGGCGCTGTTGCTTTCCCTTTGCAGCACGTCGGACGCATTCATCGCAGCGAATTTCCTGGTCTTTCCTGTCACCGCCAAGCTGGCCTTCATGGTCTTCGGCCCGATGATGGATATGAAGTTGCTCTTCATGTATGGGCTGGTGTTCAAAAAGCGCTTCACCCTCTCCTTCGCGGCCGGCCTGTTCGTGTTTATTGGACTGCTTTCCCTAGCTCTCATCCCTTTCCTGCGATGAAAACTCTTGGTCGCATTCTCGCTCCGCTCACCCTTCTCGAATGGGGCGGTATTCTCATCTATTTCTATTATAGCGGCCGGATAGCAGCTTTTCTGCATCCGCTATTCCGACCGCTCGTGCTGGCAACGGGAATCTTGCTTGTCCTGACAGCGGTCTGCGTGGCGATTTTCCAAGAGGACGATTGCTCGCACACTTCCCACGATCATGATCACGAACCCGACTTTGCCGAGGACGAGCAAGATCAGCACACTCATTCGCACGGAAGCCTGAGCGTTCGCCGTTTTCTCGCCTTCCTCATCCTGCTCCTCCCGCTGGCGCTGGCCGCAAAAATTTCCCCCGACAGTTACGGCGCCAATCTGATCAATAATCGTGGCCTCGTGGAAGATGTTCGCGGTCTGCCCGGAATCTCGAGCCGGCTCGCCAAATCTGGCCCGAAGAAAGTCTCCCTGTCGTCTCCAGCGCCGTCCGCTTCGCCGTCGCCGGCAGAACAAGGCGAAGCGTTACGCAAATCAATTAACGCAGCCGCGCTCGCGCTCAGGAGCCAACCGCAGCAAAGTTCACCTGGCGAATCGCAACCGACCGTTCCACAAGAACTCGCCAACACGGACCCAGCGGCGATGCAGCCACCAGCAAAACCGGCCGAGGAAGCAAAGCGCGCGGAGGATGAAGCTCCGCTTCCGTCAAATGACAACGTCGAGAATACGGAACAGATCGGAGACGCTACCGTCACATACCAGAATGATTTCCTGAAGCCGAACAAGGCGGGAAACATTAAGGTGGAAATCACCGACCTGCTTTATGCCGCGCAGGAACCGTCGAGCCGAAAAGATTTCGAAGGCAAACGCGTCGAACTTATTGGTCAGCTGGTTCGCCCGAAAGAGCGCGGAGCAAATGCGAAGATCGTCGATCCAAACACGTTCCGGGTCATGCGATTGGTCATGGTTTGTTGCGCGGCTGACGCCATGCCGGCGGCGCTCAAAATACAGAGCGTTCAAAAACCAGACGACCAGCGCGAGATGAGCTGGCTGAAGGTCACGGGCGTTGTCCATTTTCGGCCGCGACCGAAGAGTGTGGGCGATGACGGAATCGATTACGGCGATTATCCAGAGCCGGTGATCGTGGCCGAGAAGATCGTTAACACGCCAGCACCGCGCGAGAAATTCATCTATTAGCCGATGGTTCGCCTTACAACTCCAGAACCACTCCTTGAAGCCAGCGAACCGGAGACGGCGAGCGATCTTCGCCGCGTCCCGCATTTGCTTGCGCTCTCAGACAAGACTTTGCGGATCATTAATCAAAACATGTTGTGCGGTTTTGTTTTCATCGCCTTCGCCATCGTTCTTTCCGGCGTGGGACTTATCCCGCCCATCGCCGCGGCATTCATCCACGAATTCGGCGCGTTCTTTGTCATCTTTAGTAGCGCGCGATTGCTGCGTTTCGAGGGAAAATCCGCATGAACCGCTCCACCACTTTTTTATTTGCTGTATGCTTCGGCGCCGCGTCCGCCTTTGCAAAAGACTTGCCGACATTGAACGCGACTACAGGGCATCCGGTTGTGCCGGAACTCATGGGCGGTTGCTCCATGAAATGCGCGTTTCCGTGGACAGTCGACGCTACCGAGCCAGGCGAAGGCAAGTCGTACAGCCTCGCCATTTTGAACGACGAAAAGCCGGCGCCCGCGTGGATGCCGCACCATGCCAGTGTTGGCGTAAAGGTGACATTTCGTTTTCCGAAAAAACTTCCGGCTGAGATGGAGGACAATGTTCCGTTTTACGGATTCGACATGATCAACGGCGATTGGGCAACCGACACGAAATGGAAAGCTTCTGCCCGCGTGAAGAAAGCGCGGATGTATTACAATAATAAGCCGCTTTACGACGTATTCTTCGCCGATACGCGCCGCTGGCAGCACGTGCACTTCGACGACATCATGGTGCATTCCGGCGACAGCATGACGTTGGAAATTCTTGAAGTTTATCCAGGCGAAAAATCGGCCGGCGTCGCGATTAGCGAACTGGTCTTGCAAGGCGCGCACTAATGAAATCGTTATGAAAGAAATCCTGTTTACATCTTGCCTGCTAGCAGCGGCGATGTTCACAGCGCGCGCGGCGAACAAAATCAAAGTCGCATCCTTTTCCACCATCGACACGGAGATTGTGCAGCAAGTTGGCGACGATCTCGTCGAAGTTGCAGCGCTCGTTAAACCGGGTGTCGATCCACACGAATACGAACCCACCCCCGCCGATTTGCGCAACGTAAGTGACGCGCAACTGATTCTCACATCCGGCAAGCACATGGAGAATTATTTAAACAAATTGCAAGAAGCGACCGGTGGGAAAGCGGACCTGCTCAAGGTTGGCGATCATTTTTCCTCCCTCAAAATGAAACCGAACGAGGCTGAAGACGGTGTGGACAACCGCGGTGTGATCGAAGACCCACATTGGTGGCACAGCGTGGCCAATGTGAAGCAGGCGACGAAAATCATTCGCGATGAGTTGATCAAACTCGATCTTGCGGACAAAGCCGACTTTGAGCGGAACGCAAACGCCTATCTCGCGAAACTCGAAGATCTCGACAACTGGGTGAAGCGCAAAGTTGCCGAGCTGCCGCGCGACAAGCGGAAGCTGGTCACGTCGCACGACGCATTCCAATATCTCGCGCGGGACTACGGATTCAAAATCGAAGCCATCGAAGGCGTGAATACCGAGACCGAGCCATCGAACCGGCACGTCTCAGAATTGATCGACGACATTAAAAACCAGAATGTGAAAGCGATCTTTCTCGAAAGCACCCTCAACCCGAAGGTAACCACGCAAATCACCAGCGAAACCGGCGCGAAGATCGGCGGCTCGCTTTACCCCGACGGTCTTGGGCCGACAGACGCGAGCACCTACGAAGGAATGATGAAGCATAATGTCTCGACGATTGTCGATGCCTTGAAGTAGCCAATGAGAGGGTCGCCACTGCTGCGCGTTTTGTTGGTGGTGATCGCATTGCTCGCCGTGCTTTGGCCGTTGCGCAGCCTAACGATTCATCGCGCGGAGAGCCCGTCCATGTCTTCGCCGGCCGCAGCTGCGCCGGAGTCGAATGTCCACCTCGTTCTGACATCGACTTCGTTCCCATTCACCTTTGAAGTTTCGCATCTGGGCAAAACGATTTGGAAAGGTGAAGCGATGGAGAGCAGCGTCGCGCGTGATGTAAAGATGGCGTTCCCGCCCGAAGGGATCGATCTGCTGGTCGATGCAAAATGGCAGGGCGCCCAACAAACTGCTGTTAAACTCGACGTGACGCCAGATAGCAGCGACACGATGACAAAAACGCTCTGGGGCACCGGAGGCGTTAGCGGCGTTCTCACATTCGCGAAGCCGTAGGACAAATCCGCGCGATGACGACGCACCATTTGGAAATCAAAGATCTGACGGTGGCCTATCATCGCGTGCCGGCCGTGCATCACGTCAGCGTCGACTTGCGTTGCGGACATTGCGTTGCGCTCCTCGGACCGAACGGCGCCGGTAAGACTACATTTTTCAAGGCGCTTGTCGGCCTGGTGCCGAAGGAAACAGGCACAATCATTTTCGGTGGTCACGGAAAAGTTGGCGCGGATACCGACATTGCCTACCTGCCGCAGCGCAGCGTGATCGACTGGGATTTTCCAATCACGGTGCGGGGCATGGTCGAGATGGGTCGTTACATGCGCATCGGCAATTGGGGCCGTTTCGGCAAAGCGGACGCCCAGGCTGTCGATCTTGCGTTGCGCACGATGGACCTTGCCGACCTGGCCGAGCGGCAAATCAGTGCTCTCTCCGGCGGGCAACAACAGCGTGCATTTCTTGCGCGGTCACTCGCGCAAGAGGCCCACGTTTTTTTGCTCGATGAGCCGTTCACCGGTCTCGATAAGACCGCGCAGGATTTGCTTGGCCAGGCGATTCGCAAGCTTGCTGCCGCCGGAAACCTAGTGATCGCGGCGCACCACGATTTGAAATCGGTGCCAGAACTTTTCGATCAGGTGATTTTCCTCAACGGCGAACTGATTGCCTTCGGCGACACGCACGAAGTTTTCAGCGAGGAAAATATTGCGCGCACCTATCGCACCCACATTTTTTCCGGCGCGCACGCACACGACGCCGCGCTGGCAGGATCGAAATGAACTGGCTGACCGAACCATTTCGCCACGAGTTCATGCAACGCGCTCTTTTTGGCTGCGCGCTAATCGGATTCACCAATGGCGTCTTAAGCGCTTTCATCGTCCTGCGACGGCTTGCGCTGATGGCCGATGCCATGGCGCACTCGCTTCTTCCCGGGGTGGCAGTTGCGTTGATCCTTTTCGGTCTCGCGCCCGGCAACTTGTTCTTCGGCGCACTCGTTGCCGCATTGCTCGTCGGCCTCGGCGTCCAGGTCATTTCCGGAAGCTCGCGCATTAAAGAAGATACTTCGCTCGGCCTTCTCTTTGCCTGCTCGTTCTCGCTTGGTTTGGTTCTGCTGAGCCTCTCGCCGTCGCAAGTGAATGTGACGCATTACTTGTTCGGCAACATCCTCGGTCTCTCCGACGGCGATCTTTGGATCATCTATTTGATCAGCTTCATCGTGCTGCCCCTCCTCGTCGCGTTTCAGCGGCCATTGCTCATGCTCATGTTCGAGCCGTCGATTGCGGCGAGCCAGGGCGTGCTCGTTAAGCCGCTCAATTATATGCTGATCGGACTGCTCGTGCTCTCGATGATTTCGTCGCTCCAAGCCGTCGGCGTGGTCCTTGCATTGGGCATGTTGATCGCGCCGGCCGCCACCATTTATCTCTGCTCCGATTCATTTGCCGCCATGTTCTGGGGCGGCGGCATTATCGGCATGCTCGGCTCGTGCGCAGGCTTATTTGTTTCCTATTGGCTTAATCTTCCATCAGGCGCGTGCATCGTCCTCGTGCTCGGTGTCATTTTTTTTGCAGCCTATTTGTTCAGCCCGAAATACGGCATTCTCTCGAAATTTCTTCGACGTCGTCATCTCCACGAGGAGTCGCTGGCAAGATGGGAAGAACGAAATTCGATAGACAGAGCCGTTCGGAGCCAATCGAAAGAGAATTAGTTGCTCATCCACTTGTTGCTGCTCCTTGCGAAAAATCGCGGCGCAATTAGAACTGGACGCTGTTTCGAGGCTGAGCTGACAGTAAGATCGGCCGGCTCAAAAGTCGTACGCGACCGTGCCATAGAAACCGCGACGCTGGCCGAATTGCGGCGCGCCCACGCCGATTCCACTGCCGTCGCGGAGTTCGTAGACGTTATCCAGCAGGTTAACAACATCGAACCGGATCTTGAACAAACCGATCTTCGGGATCTTCAAATTTCGCTGCAGAGACAGATTGACGGTAGAGTACTCAGGCACGGTCTTGATGTTCGCAAAACCCCGGTGAAGTCCACTGCCGTAGAGGATGTCGAAAGCGCCTTTCCAATCTTGCCAGGTGTAGGAACCGCCGAGCGACGCGGTAATGCGCTGGTCGTGATCGAGAAAAATCCAGTGATTCTTGACAAATTTGAACTCGTCCGGGTCGAACAGGAACTGCGCAGAGGACCATGAAGTACCCCTGGCCCATATCCAGCCGACGTTGCCGTAGGCGGAAAAGGGGCCGTGATCGTAATTGGTCGTAAATTCGCCGCCGTATTGCCGGCCCCGCTCGTAGTTAAACGCTGATTGGACGAGCGCAGCTCCGAACTGGCCTTCGTCGAGCAGAGAGTGCGAACTTTTATAGAACCCATCCACTCCAACCGTCCATCCTTCCATGATCTTTTGGGTAAGGCCGGCATCGAAGTAATGAGCCCGCTCCGCCGTCACCGGTGAGTCTTGGTTAATCGCGGGCGCGTTTGTGGTCCCGGCAAACTTGGCAAGCGTGCTTTGCGGGACAGCCTCGAGCGGCGGCGGTGTGAAGTATTTTGCGTAGCCGATGTGAAGGGTCGTCCGATCCCACGGTTTGTAGACGATGTTTAGTCGCGGGCTGAGCTGGTTCTCGTTTACAAACGCGTTCTCGAAATCGAGCCGCCCGCCAAAATTAATCGTCAATTGCTCGAACGGCTTCCATTCGTCCTGGAGATAGAAGCCGTAAAAGTAACCGTACTTGTTGTTATTATCGACGATGCGAAGCGGCGTGGTGCTGGTTTGATTGCTGGCGGCATCGACTGGGAAAACGAGCGTGACTGTGTTAACGGTTGCGTATTGCTCGTTGAAGATGGCGCCACTGCGAATGGTGTGTTGGTCGTTTAGTTTGTAACTGGCGTCGAATTCGAAGCCGTTTGAGAGAATGTCGCGGTCGAGGCGTGAAGCCACGCCATTGAAAATCAGATCGCCAACCTGGTCCGGCCGAAACAGAATCGAGCTGTAACGATTGAAGATTGATGCCTGAAAACTCAGGTCACCTGCCTTTTTTTGGTAAGTGAGGATTTCGTAAGAGTTAGTTTCAGCCTGGGTTTCGTCCAGCTTGGCGGAATTAAAATTCGATCTTGTTCCCACTGTGAACACCGGCGTCTGGCCCGGATTATTTGGAATGTCAAAGTCGCTGTGGTTGGCGCCAATGATCAGGCTGATTCGACTGGTATCGTCGATAATGTAAGACGAATAGCTGAAGATTTTTTCCTGATCGGTATCGTCATGAATGGGACTTGCGCTGCGCGTTGGATTTTCGATGCCGATGCCGTTGTGGAGATAACTTTCCGTAATGTAGTAGCTCAGCTGTCCAACCACGCCGCCGCGCTCGAAGCTTTCCATAATCGTGTCGAAACTACCCACTTGAATCGAAGCTTCGTTGCCGGTGAAGACCGTGCCGCTCTTGGTGTGAATATCGAGCACACCGGTCGTCCGGAAGCCGTATTGCGCAGGCAACGAGCCGGTGATCAGCGAAATATTATCGGCAAGACGGGTCTGCAATTCCTGTCCGAACCCGGGAATGCTTTCGGGCAGGAGCACATCGTCGATGCGATACTGTAAGTTAGCGTGTTCGCCGCGGACGTGCAGCTGACCGAAGGAGTCTTGGGCGACCCCGGGGAAACGCAGGATGGTTTGGTTGAACGGTGCGTTTTCGCCCTGCGCCTGTGAATCGAGACGATCCGGTCCGACGGTGTAACGGGTCGCTCCCAGGCTGGGCACGATTTGCTCCCGCGAAATATCGAGTTCCTGACTAGTAACGACCACGCTTTCAGCGGTCGCGGTTCCAGGCGATCCGGTTGGCGAGGCAGAAGGGCTGGGTGACGCTGTCGCATCCTGCGCCATCGCCATGCTCGCCTCGCTCAGCATCGCGATTGTGATTGCTAAAATTTGTTTCATTAAGTTTTCATGATTGGAGTTCGATGGAGGCAACGGCGCCTCTGGCGCGGTTGCCGTGAATAAGGAACGCGGGCGCGAGTAAACGCCGCGATTGCTTCAGCGGGAGAAAATTGATTCCGCGCGCAACGGCGGCGGCTTCGCGCTACGGGGCGGCCGGCGGGGCTCGTTCCTGGACCGAGGAAGGAACCGACGCGACAACAAATTGAAAACGTTTCGGAAGAAAAGCCGGCGAATTCGGCGCGTTCTCGAGTTTGGGAACAAGCTGAGGCGGCGCAGTGTGCTCGCAATTACCGGACGCAATCATGGTCGCAGCGCATTCGTGATGCGCGCCGACCTTGTGCAGTTTTTTGTGTAACTGCGGCGAACTCGCGATGGTTAACGCCGTGAAAAAGGCGATGATAATGCTAATGCCAATGCCGGCGCGCGCTTTCATGCCAGCAGGAGATTTAGTCGATGCGAGACATTGCGCAAGTTTTTCGAACCCTCTGGGAGCGTGCAGGAGAATTCAATTCTGTTCCTATTCTTACTCCTAAGCTTATTCCGCTGGGAGATTGCGGAAGGATTACTAATAGGAATGGCGGATCTGGGGAGAGCAGGCTGCTAGCCTGCAGTTCGCGGCAGCCTGCCGCGAACCGATTTCGAGCACACATTAGGCTCGCGAAAGAGGACATTCGGCGCAGCGGCCGAATGCAGCAGGCTGGCAGCCTGCGCTCCCCAGATCCGCGTCTTCGGTCGCGGCAATGGAATAATTGCAATGTCGACGTCGGCTGGACAGCGCAGCGGTGTTGCATTACCAATCGCCCTGATGATTGGCGGGGCGAAAATTTATTTCATTGTTTTTGGAATTCTGACGATTGCCGGCGGAGTCCTTGGCTACGTTAAGGCGGGAAGCATGGCTTCGATCATCGCCGGATCGATTTCGGGCGTGCTGCTTTTGCTGGCAGCGTGGTTGATGCCGGAACATCAGGCCGCGGGATTGATTATCGCGCTCATTGTTTCACTGCTGCTGGCGGGGCAATTTATTCCGAAATTTTTTCGCACCCTCAAAGTGATGCCGGCGGGGTTGATGTCGGTCCTGAGCGCTATCGGGATCATTGTCGCGATCGCGGCCTGGCTGAGGAAATAATCGCGTGCGGAAGTTGGGGCTTGGCACGCTGCGCCGGATCGTTCTCCTCATTTTTTTCGCGCTCTTTGTCGCAATCACGCTGCGTTGGATCTCATTGGAACGCTGGCGCTGGACGATGACGCGCGCGGAGGAAATTGAAGTGCCTTCGCCCACACCGACGGCGGCGCCTTCCGCGAGTGCGACCCGTCCACCAACACTCTCGGGCAAATTCGACATCTCCCGCCTTTTCAACGGCATTACGTTGCGGAGCGAAGTGGAAACAGCAGCGGGCGCGGCAGCGTCGGAGGAACGAGTCGACCCGATGAGTTATGCGATCGATTTGAAATTGCACGTCCGAGTGCCAACGCCAAATCGAACCGTGGATGAGCTCGGGAAAGTGAGTCCCGATCTCGGTAAGTTGCTCCCCGGTCTGGCTACGATGGCAAAGGCGGAAGCAGTTTCGCCCCTATTTGCGCAGCTATACGAAACCAAGGTTCGCGAGCTCCGCGAAAATCTGAACCGGCTCGATCTGCTTCTCTCGCGCCACAATTTTTACGATTGCCAAACGGTTCTGGCGTTACGGCATCCGGAAAGCAAACGCCGCGCGCTGCTCTTTCAGGCGGACATGGACGTGGACGCGGATGGCTCCGATGGCGATCGGGTACCGGCCGGCAATGGCGTGTCGCCGACGTTCAAGCCGTTTACCAGTTTTCGTTGGGGGAAGAAATCGAATCGGCCAAATCCTTACTCATCCGGAATCGAAGATCGATTGTATCGCGTGGAATTGGAGCAAAAGACGGCAACACCGGAGCGCAAGCGCGACCTGAAAAATGCAGCGACGGAATTGCGTGATGAAATCGCCGCGATGAAAAAATATAGTTATCTTATCGGCACCTACGATCCGTTTATCGTCGTGCCGGGAAGTTTCACCAAGGGAAACGATGCGGCGCGGGTGGGCGATTACGCGGTCGTGATTGCCGGGAGCACGATTTATCCTGCAATCGTGGGCGACGTCGGCCCGAACGATCGAGTAGGCGAAGCGTCGTTGCGGATCGCGAAGGAGGTCAATGCGCTTTCGAATCCGAATAATCGGCCGATCAGCGAATTGAAAGCGACCTACATTGTTTTTAATGGCACGGCTGACTCATCGTGGGGGCCGCCCGATTTGGAAAAGTTGCAGGCACGTTGCGAAGCGCTGGTAAAGGAAATCGGCGGCGCCACTGCGGCGTTACATCACTGGGTAAACACGGTACCGCCGCTCCCCACACCGACACCGACTCCCACGCCGACGCCGACCCCCACTCCATCGATCTCGCCGACTCCTTCTGCGTCACCGACACCGACTCCGATGTTCAGCGAGACACCCTCGCCCACGTCACCACCGCTAATCCATCCCACATTCGCGTTTCCGACGCCAACGCCGAGCGCAACGTTCTAACGAGAATTGGTAGAGAAAGAGCATCCATCCGGGGCGCAGCCGTCCCGGCTGTGGGGCCTCCGGGCATCTTGCCTGGCGATTCCGACTGCGCAGGCGAGACGCCTGCCTGCCCCGCAGACAAGATGTCTGCGCCCCAGCTGCGTTAGCGCGGCAAAACGAACGTCTCGCCGATTTCACGCAGGGCGATTCGTTCCGGCGTCTTGGAAAGTGAGTGGGTGAAGCGCTCGATTGGCTCGCGAAACGGTTCGACGCTCAGGCGAAATGTTTGATGATGCACTGGGATGATGAAACGTGCGCCGGCGGCATCGGCCATGGCGACGGCTTGTTCGGGAGTGGAATGTGCCCAAATCCACGGGTCGTAGGCGCCGATGCCCATGAGGGCAAGATCGTAGGGCGCGCCGTCATTTAATTTTGCAAACGCGTCCGTCATGGCGGTGTCGCTTCCATAAATAATCCGCCGGTTCTCTCGCGAAATAACGTAGCTGTTGTACCCGCGATGTACGTCGTATTGGAGACGGGCGCCCCAATGTTTTGGCTTGAATGCGCGGATTTCTAGCGCGCGACCCCGCAGCGTCAGACGAACCGATTCGTTCCAATCCAGTTCGATCACCTCGCAGAATTTCGTGCCCCGGAGCAAATCGCGGGTCCGGCGAGCCGTGATGACGCGGGTCGATTCGGGAAATAATTTCAGAGTGCGCCGATCGATGTGATCGAAGTGTGCGTGCGAGAGCAGCACGAGATCGATTGGCGGAAGCTCGGCAAAAGTCAGTGCTGGTTCGGTGAGCCGTTTCGGACCAATAGTGAGAAATGGCAGGCGAATTCCGATGCGTGGAAACAAAACGGGGTCGGTTAAAATGGTGACTCCGAAAAAATTCATCAGCACAGTGGAATGACCGATCCACGCGGTGGTGAGATTCTCATCGCTCCAAGTATCCGGCGTTGGGTGGGCAAACACGGGCGCAATGGGCCGGCCACTTTCCACGATCCATTCCCGCCAGAGATGCGCCAGCCAGTTGCGTCGCTTAATCGCCCGGCGCGCCGCCTCGCGTTCCGATTCCATCCAGGTAGTTACACCGACTGTAGCTTCGGTCTATGACCGCCGGACCCAATGCAACATTGTCGGCGGTCACAGACCGCCGCTACAGCATAAATATCGCCCCTTCCCGCGAAATAGGTAGCGTCTGACACAGACGCCCTACACCTGTGAATTGGCTGGAGAAAATCATCGCAGAGAAAATGGACGAGATCGTTTCTATCAAGTCCCGCTTGCCCGAATTTCGTGCTATCGGGGAGCGCCGCGGCGATTTTCGAGACTTTGGTTCGGCGATTCGGCGAACAGATAAAATCGTTCGCGTTATCGCGGAAACAAAAAAGGCGTCGCCATCAGCTGGTCTGATCGCGGCGAAATATGATCCCGCGCAAATCGCGCGGCGATATGCTCATGCCGGAGCCGATGCGATCTCCGTTCTGACTGAGCAAAACTATTTTGGCGGCCAACCTGAACATTTGATCGCGGTGCGCCAGGCCGTGGCGCTGCCGGTTTTGCGCAAGGATTTCATCATCGATGAAGCGCAGATTCTCGAATCGGTCGCAATCGGGGCCGACGCGCTTCTGTTGATCGTTGCCGCACTCAAGCCGGAGCAACTAAATGCGCTCCATCACTTCGCGACGACACATAAAATGAGTGTTCTGGTTGAGGTGCACACCCGCGACGAGATCGGGATGGCGGTTGATGCCGGCGCGAAAATTATCGGGATCAACAATCGCAATCTGACGACGCTGGAAGTTGATCTTGCAACCACGGAGAAATTGCTGCCGGAAATTCCTAAAGGGATCACAATCGTCGGCAGCAATTTCTCCGTGGTTGC
>Ga0193707_1000194_pt1 | contig 18921 bp, 20 predicted proteins | sample U3c2metaG_FD_143043 | JGI IMG/M metagenome (GOLD analysis project Ga0193707, IMG submission 143043) | Soil microbial communities from a riparian zone of the East river system, Colorado, United States - U3c2 | ecosystem: Environmental > Terrestrial > Soil > Riparian zone | place: USA: East River... | reverse complement strand
GCATGGGTTGTGCATGGCGCCGATGGCTTGGATGAAATAACAATTGCGGACAAAACGTACGTCGCCGCGTGTTCGTCCGCCGGCGATGTGGAAACATTTACAGTGTCGCCTGAAGACTTTGGATTGAAACGTCAATACCTCGACGGATTTCGTGGGAAGGAGCCGCAAGAAAACGCACAACTGATCCGCGCAATTCTGCAAGGCGTGAAGACGAAAACGACAAATGCCGCGCGCGATCTCGTCATCATTAACGCCGCTGCTGCGCTCCATCTCGCAGGCGTCGCTTCGGATCTCCGTTATGCGGCCAGCCTGGCTCGTGAAAGCATCGACAGCGGACGTGCTGCATCGAAGTTGGAAGCGCTGGTCCAAGAGACAAATCGAAGCCCATGACCGGACACATTTTCTCCCAAATCCTGGATCGAAAACGAAAGGCCATAGCGCAGCTTCGCGCGGATCCTGCTTCACGAGACTTTGGCGAACGTGCATTGGAGATTCGAAAGAACGCTCAGGCGCACCGGTTTCTACGAGCGCTGGAATCGGACCCACAGCGACTAATCATTATCGCGGAGTTCAAACGCAGATCGCCTTCCGTTGGAGCTATTCGTGACGACTTGACGGTCAGTGAGATTGTTCGCTGCTACGAACGCGGTGGCGCTGCCGCAATCTCTGTTCTGACCGACGAAGAATACTTCGGCGGTTCGATTGGCGATCTTTGCACAGCCCGATCCGTCACGAAGCTGCCTCTGTTGCGCAAAGATTTCATCATCGATCCAATTCAAATTTTGGAGGCGGCCACTGCTGGAGCGGACGCCGTGTTGTTGATTGTGGCCGCACTGGACGACGTCTCGTTAGGCCAATTGCGTACGCTTGCCGAGGACGAACTGGGGCTCGATGCACTCGTCGAAGTCCACAGCTCGGAAGAATTAACCCGAGCGCTGAATGCAGGCGCGAAAATCATCGGTGTAAATAATCGCGATCTCAGAACGTTTCGAGTTTCGTTGAACACAAGTGAGCGCTTGATCGCTGAGGCTCCGCGCGACAAAATCATGATCAGCGAAAGTGGATTGCACCGTACAGACTCTTTGCTTCACCTTCATAAGCTTGGATTCCGGGGTTTTCTAATAGGCCAAGCGCTAATGCGCGCTCCGGACCCGGAAGCGGCTCTTCGCGACTTGGTTGCCGCTGCTAGGGATCGACAGCCTGCAGAACTTCCAACTGGAGCGTACCAACCATGACTTCAGTCCAAATCAAGATTTGTGGCGTCACGAACGTCAAGGACGCTGAAGCATCCGCTGAAATGGGTGCCAGCATGATTGGGTTCAACTTTTACCCGCAAAGTCCACGCTATATTGGGCCCGAGGTCGCCCGGCGAATTATCGAAGCGATGCCGCCCGAAGTTTGCGCGGTCGGAGTTTTCGTGGACGCCAGCGCCGAACACATTCGGAATACCGCAGACGCAGCCGGTGTTCGATGCGTGCAATTACATGGGCGCGCCTCACCAGAGACAATCAGCGAACTAGCTCGTAAATTTCGTGTAATCCGGGCGTTCTCGACGGATCTTCAGTTCCGACCCGAAGAGGTCTCTTTGTTTGGTGATTGCGACGTCCTAGTCGACGCGCACCATCCGAACCTGCGTGGCGGAACTGGTTTGACGTGTGACTGGCCAGCCGCGCGCGCCGCTCGTTCCTTCGCGCGATTCCTCATTCTCTCAGGCGGCTTGACCGTAGAAAATGTCGGCCACGCCATCGCAACTGTGGCGCCTCACGCCGTTGACGTTTGCAGCGGAGTTGAGAGCGCGCCAGGAGTAAAAGATCACAAGGCCGTCGAAAATTTTGTTACCGCTGTACGAAAGGCCAATTCTTTCATGAACGCTTCCCGGGCGTGATCGGTGCGATGCAAAAATCCGTGATAAAAAGAAGCGAGCCGGACGAGCACGGCCACTGGGGGGAGTTTGGTGGCCGCTACGTTCCGGAAACATTGGTAGCGCCGCTGGATGAACTGACTAACGAGTTCATACGCGCGAGGGAGGATCCAAATTTCCGGAGCGAACTTAGTCAATTGTTGCGCGACTACTGTGGCCGGCCAACACCGTTGTTTCACGCGGAACGGCTGACCGCGTACGCCGGACGCGCGCAAATCTATCTAAAGCGTGAAGATCTTTTGCACACCGGCGCGCACAAGATCAACAACGCTATCGGGCAGGTGCTGCTTGCGCGTCGAATGGGCAAACGCCGCGTCATCGCTGAGACAGGGGCTGGCCAGCACGGTGTTGCAACTGCGACGGTTTGCGCGTTGTTCGGATTGCGTTGCGTCATCTATATGGGCGCAGAAGACGTCCGGCGACAAGCGCTCAACGTCTTCCGAATGCGATTGCTTGGCGCTGAAGTCATCACTGTGAATGCCGGCATGCGCACCTTAAAGGATGCAATCAACGAGGCCTTGCGCGACTGGGTGACGAATGTTCATGATACGTACTATCTGCTCGGCAGCGCACTCGGTCCGCATCCGTACCCGCTCATGGTGCGCGAGTTGCAAAGCGTAATTGGGCGCGAAGCGCGCGAACAGATTATATCCGCGACCGGAAAATTGCCGCGCGCGCTGATCGCGTGCGTGGGCGGTGGCTCAAACGCGATCGGGTTGTTTCATCCTTTCATCGCAGACGGAGAGGTCCGGTTAATCGGCGTAGAAGCCGGGGGAAGCGGAGATTCGTTAGGCCAACACGCTGCGAGATTTCATGATGGAAGCGCCAGTGGCGGGGGCCAAATCGGTGTCCTGCAGGGCACGATGTCTTACGTGCTTCAGGATACGAATGGCCAGATTGCTACTACGCATTCGCTCTCAGCCGGTCTCGATTACTCAGCAATCGGCCCTGAACATGCGTTCCTTCATGACACCGGGCGAGCTGAGTATGTCCGGGCAAGCGATGCCGAGGCGCTCGAAGGATTTCAACTTTGTGCGAGATTGGAAGGAATCATTCCCGCACTGGAAACCTCGCACGCGATCCTGCCCGCGCTTCATGTCGCGCGTGAGTTGTCACAAGAAGACTCTATCATCATCAATCTGTCTGGCCGCGGGGACAAAGATGTTCAACTCGTTGCAGATTTGCAGCCGCAATGAGTCGGATCCGCGACACGTTTGCTGAACTCAAGCATTCCGGGCGCGGCGGATTCATCCCGTTTATCACGGCAGGCGATCCCGATCTGGAAACGACTGAGCTTCTCCTGATTGAACTGGCCGCGGCCGGAGCGGACGTCATTGAGCTCGGTGTGCCGTTCAGCGATCCGGTTGCCGACGGTGAAGTGATTCAACGCGCATCTGAGCGCGCATTGCGAAAGGGCGTGACCCTTTCCGACGCGCTAAGATGCGTTTCGAACGCAAAGGAGCACATCGACGTGCCCATTGTACTCTTCAGTTATCTCAATCCCCTCTTGAAATTCGGCAGAGATCGGCTGGCGGAGACGGCGAAGCGAACTGGCATCGATGCGGTGCTTATCACTGATCTGATTCCCGAAGAAGCAGAGCGTTTGAGCGCAGCCTTTCATGGCCACGGCATAGACCTAATCTTTCTCGTCGCACCGACCACTTCCAACGAACGCCTAAATCGCATCGCTCAGCAGGCGCATGGATTCATTTACGCTGTCTCACGTGCGGGCGTTACTGGCGCACGAAATGAAATGCCGCGCGACGCCGAAGCTTTAGTAAAACGTGTACGAGCTGTGAGTGATTTACCTGTCGCCGTTGGGTTCGGGATTTCAACGGCCGAACAGGTCCGTCAGGTCTGGCGTTTCGCAGACGCCGCTGTCATCGGAAGCGCCATCGTCAGCGAAATCGGAAAACTGGCGGGTTCGCCGGACTTGGTAGTACGAGTGGGCGAATTTGCACGATCGCTGGTTACACCGGCGCCGCACGAGCTGGTTGGCTAGCCCGTGCAATGCAAGAATATTAACGAGCCGATCCTGCTGGGAACATCACCTTTTCCGGTGCCGTGTTAAGCGCCGCGAGAAGTCTTTTGATCAAGCGCGTTTTGACCCTGCCAGCTTCACGCGGTGAAACGAGGTAGCGAACTATGGCTTCCAGCCAGGTATTTTCGCTAACTCGGAAGATAACACGTGGCCGTTCGCGCACCTCCAATTCGTCGACAGGCGTGCGCGCGAGTAAATCACGAAATGTTTCGACATGTTTCATCATTTCCTCGCCCAACTCCTCTTCTACGACCTTCTGCATCGTACTGGCGATGAACTCGAGATCAGCATTGAAAGCGACATAGAACTTAATCTCGTTCCAAACGTACGGGAAAAGCGGCCATGAATAATTATAAATAATCTCGTCGAGCACTTTCTCATTCGGAAACTTGATCAACCGACCGCTCGGATGATCGCCCGACACATATTTGCCTCCAAATTCCCACAAAGTGGTATCGAGATATCCAACGTCGATTACGTCGCCTGTGGCTTCGCCGATTTGTATGCGATCACCTACTCTGAAAGGCTGGCGAACGAGAATGTAAATCCACGCAATGAAGCTTTTCATCGGTGTTTGAACAGCGAGGCCGATGATAATCGAGCCAATGCCGAGCGCGGCCAGCACGCCATACCAATTGACGAAAATGATCGAGATAGCGATCACCGCGATAACAAGCGCGACGACCAGATGCATCACACGCTGAAGGGTGAAACGAGTGGAAGGGTCCTCGATCCGGCCCAGCGCATAAATAGAAATAACTCGCGCGATGCCCAGGACGATCACAATCAGCGCTGTGCCGCGTAGAATTCGCGCGACGACATCGGCACTTGCCTGCGGCAGCGGGACCAGCTTGAAACCGACGAGAAAATACACGGCGACACAACCAATTAAGATAAGTGCCTGTATGATAAACCAGACCTTGTCTCTGCCTCGCGCCTTGACGGGGTCGGAGCGTTTCTCGCCAGTGGCCCGTTGGAGTTCCTTGCGAATTTCGGGTCTTTTTGAGATTTCCTCCGCCGTCTCGGCCATCAGTATTAAAATCGCATTCGGCGAAGAAATGGGTGCAACAATACTGCTGATCCGACACGATGGTTTTAGGAAGCCTGAAGTTCCGATCGGAATCGATTCACAGATGTGCTCTCGAATACCGACGCTGCAGAGTTACTCGCCCGACGAGCTGAGCGCGAGAGTGGTATTCTCTCACGTGCCTTTCGCCGAGCCGCTCGCAGCGCTTTTCTGTGGCCTGAAGAGATAGCTCAAGTTGCAGCACAGAACAGATCGCTGACCGAGCTGCGGGCCATTGGCCCGTTTATTGAGAAACAAATTCGGCGCTGGCTTGATAAACTCCCTCGCATGCCTAAAAGAACCCCGACGATTCGCCGTGACTTCATTTCGATGGCCGAAGCGAAACGAGCACTAGCGAAAAAACCTGAATGGGCAATGAACCTGCGCGGCGATTTGCAAATGCACACGCGCTGGAGCGACGGGTCAGGCACTATTGCTGAAATGACGGAAGCGGCAACGGAGAGGTCGTATGAATACATTGGGATCACTGATCACTCGCAAGGTCTAAAAATTGCAGGCGGCATCGACGAGCGCGCATTGAAAAAACAGGGAAAAGAAATCGTGAAACTTAACCTGTTAAATCGAAAATCGGGCAAAGACTTGGTAGTCCTTCGCTCTGTCGAGATGAACCTCAGCCGACGCGGCGAAGGCGACATGTCTCCTGAGTCCCTATCCGCTTTGGATCTGGTTTTGGGATCCTTTCATTCTTCCTTGCGGTCGTTGAAGACGAAACGGAGCGTTATCTTGCAACGTTACGCAATTCATACGTCCATCTTCTGGGACACCCACGGGGACGCATCTATAACTATCGCATGGGCCTAAGAGCAGACTGGCCCCGTATCTTTGCTGAGGCTACCAGGCTCGATAAGGCGTTGGAAGTTGACTGTTATCCTGATCGCCAGGACTCGAACGTTGACTTGCTCAAAGTCGCGCGAGAGCACGGAAAACGTATCTCGTTAGGAACGGATGCGCATCATCCATGGCAACTAGAGTTCATTGAGCTTGGTCTCGCCGCCGCGTTACGGGCACAACTTCGAGCAGAACAAATCGTTAATTTCATGCCCATGCCGGCTTTGAGACACTGGATACAAGGCATACAAGATCCGACACAGTAAAATTCCCGCCTGTTGGGAACCAAACAACAGGGTGCGTCCGATTACTCCTTGTAACAAAACCGGGGACGCTTGAAGCGTCGAGAGAATCTCGTTAGCCGTAACGGTCCCTGCGAAAACAAAAAAAAGGAAACAATAGAATGAAAACAACATTACTTAGCTTGGCCCTGGCACTTATCGCTCCCTTCGCCTGGGCACAAGTCTCGGAAACCACTACCACAACAACGATAACTGAAGGCAATGGAACGATCACGGAGTACACCCCCGGCAATACGATCGTGCTCAAGGAAACTAGCGGGCCGCGGACTTACCATTTCGGAAAGACGGTCACCTATGTCACCCGGAGCGGTAAGATCCTCGATGAAGATACCGTAAGGACGCGAGTTCGAGTGGGGATCCCTGTCCGGCTTCACTACGTCGGGACGGGCGATAACATAATGGTCGATCGCGTAACTCTCGACGAGGATTAAGAGCGAGAAGTTATCCCGCTTGTTTCCATCGCGCCCTTTCTGTTCTGCCGATTGGCGGCACAGTCAGGGCGCTTTGTTGTACAACTCAGATCCTCTAAAACTAATCCACTCAGAATTGAAACACTACTTTCGTTACCGCACGCCAGATGGCGCGGACAAAAACCGATCCGCGCTGCACAGACGCTCGAGGAAAATAAGACCACGCTTCCTGGTCCCCCCTTTAAAGGAAACTAGTAGACCAAAGAAAGCCCTCGGAGCCTGAGCTAAAGGGCTTGCGAAACCAGCGGGCGCACCCGTGCTTTAACCGTGTAACTGCAAGCGCCCAATCTACGTGAAGCTGATCGCTGCAGTGAAACGAGCCAGACCCTTCCGCGTATTAAGGAACTCCTCTGCCACGCCAGCCAAAAATAAAAAAGATCACGCACATCACCAGGAATATGAAGAATAAGATCTTTGCGATTCCTGCCGACGCAGCTGCGATCCCACCAAATCCCAACACTGCAGCTATCAGAGCAATTATTAGAAAAGTTACAGCCCAACCTAACATGTTCTCACCTCCTTTTAAGCGTTGATTCGCATTAACTCGTAACTGCGCGTGTCTTTGATTTCAGGAGTTGCCAGCAATAGGAGAACGGCCTAGGGGTGGGCGGACCGCGATGGCTAAAAAGAATTTGTTCTGTTCTGACGTTGGCCAAAGGCCCAACGTCTTTGTGAGTATCACGTCAGCTCAGAAACTCTGCGAGCGGCTCCATTGGTTTGATGTGCGCGCAGAGAATCTTAAAGGCGGCTAAGATTGGAACAGCGAGAATAATGCCAATGATTCCCCACATCCAGCCCCAGAACGTAAGCGAAAGCAGAATGATCACCGGATTCAAAGTAAGGGAGCGCCCCATAATCCATGGGGTGATGAAACTGCCCTCCAAGACGCCAAAAGAGAGATAGACCGCAGGAAAGACGAAGGCATACCCCAAGCTATCGAAGCTGAGAGCGGCGCCGATGGTCATGCAGATAATGCCTGTCAGAGCTCCTAAGTAAGGAACGAAATTAAGCAGTGCCACCATCACGCCCCACATTACCGGGTTGCGCAGCCCAAGCAGTCCCACTGCGGTCCCGACAGCCACGCCAAGGCACACATTAATCGCCGTGACGGTGAATAGGTAACGAGAAATCTGCGCCTCAATGTCATGCGCGATACCGACGGCGGTCTTCTTATCCGAGAGCGTGGGCAACAACTTGACTAGTTTGGCAATAAACGCCTGGTCGTAGACAAGTAAGAAATAGAGCAAAATCAACGACAGAACAGCGCTGGAAATAAACTCCGGCGTCCGCATGAAAAGCGTTTCGGTAATCGGATGCCGCTTCACCTCTACGGCTTTAATTTCCGCATTAGCTGAAGCCAGCTTTTCGATTTCGCCGGTCGCCTGCGTGACTTGCGCTACCGATTTTTTTACCGGCACAAGCTTGCGTTGCAGTTCCGCGAAACCAGCAGGTGCTTTCTGGAGCCATTCCGCCGTTGGTGTGGCCAGCACTGAGATTCCATAGCCGATGAGTCCAAAAAATCCGATGAGAAGAAGCGCCGCGCTCACTGGCAGTGGAATCTTCAATCTACCGAGGCCCCGCACTATGGGCCTTAAGAGATAACTGAGAAGCAGCGCAAGAACGATCGGCAGCAGGATCGAGCGCATAAAGTAAATGGTGTAGAACATCGCCAGGATAAACAGACCGGTGAGGGCAATCGATCTGACATCGAAAGGTCGCTGCGACAGCTCGGCGACACGCGACCGGGCACGGGATTCTACCTCTTCCGCTTTTTGAGCGTCCGAAAGATCACCGTTGGATTCCACGTTTATTGAGGGCAAGGCCATTTAGGTTTATGAATCAACTGGTACTTTGCGCCCACGCATGTCATCTGTTACCCGGGCCTCGGTTTAGATCTTGTTCCGCTAGTCGTATTACTCGCGCTTCTTTGGTCGGACTGCATGGCCCGGCCGGCTTGCGTGACCAGCCGAACCCAGCGGCACTCAGCCTCCACCATCGCGATTGTTATCAAGACGTCTTCAGTTGGCGGTACCCATTCCATCGGTATCGCGTGGCAGTGTTCCGTGGGGCAAATGACGCGCAGCGGGGCGTCTCCATCTGTGCTGTCAATCACCTGGATTTCACGTCCAGTGAAGATTTCGCCGCAAACAAGGCAATACCGTTTCTCATCCAGGGAATGCCACCGCCGGAATTGATCGAGTCGTCGCAAGACATTCAGTTTTTCCGTGTCGGACAATTCGATTGAAGATACGAGCCTCATGGAGAAACATCCATCCATGCCAATTTCGCACAATCCGACGAATGTCGGATTGGCGTATAGGTCAAAATCCTAGCTGGAGTTCTGGCAAGGATCGGCAGTGAAGCCTCCCGTAAGATAGCCTTTCAGAAGCTGGATGGGCCGAACTCAAAGAAAGCTGGCCGTTTTGAAGCAAGACGGATTTGAGTTTGTTACGACTATATTCGCTCTGGCGCCCGAATATATAACGCCGATCCAAAGTACGGAGAAACGGCCATTTATGCCTGATCGTCCAAATCCAAAAAAGAACAGGAACCAGCAATCACCTGAAGACATTCAGGTTTCGGCAATTTCAAAGCAAACTGTCGGCGCGGTTGCTGGCGCTGCGATCGGCAGCGTCGTAGGTCCGATTGGCGCAGTTGTGGGAGGAGTGGTCGGCGCTCTCGCGGGAAAGGCCGCAGCCGGTAAGCAGCCAATCCGGAAGCCTGTCAGCCGTGCCACAACAACTTCTAAACGTTCACTCAAGCCGCATCCGCGGAAAAGGTCCCGGCCCATGTCGCTCAAAAAAGCCAGGCGATCGCGCGGTACGTCTGCGAAAAGGAAAAAATCAAAGCGGTCGCCAACAGCACAATCGCGCAAGCGCATGTCGAGCGCGTCGCGGGCCAGGCCGAAGCGCCTGAACCGTCGCACGAAACGGCGTTAGAACACCTGTTGCGATGTTTAGCTAGTTTGCGGGATCCTCAATCCTGCGTTTCGTTGGTCGTGAGCGCGAAATCAACGAGGAAATCTGGACGGTCTATCTGTAGAAACTTCGCCCGACGAACGCTGCATAACCGGTATCGAAGGCATGGAAGCCGAACAAGTCTGATCGCTTTTCGAACTCGATGCGAAAAGGACTTTCTCGGTCGGGAAGCACGATCTGATTCAGATAAACTGTTTGCTCGTATAAAGGAGTTGGCTGTGTTTGTTAAGGAAGTTTTTGGAAAAGCCATTTCCTCGAATTGGACGGAATCAAGGGAACCAAACTAGACCAGCGCTCCGATTTACATGGGGAATTGCCCCTAGCGAATGAGTGAGGATCGATCTAATAAGTCAGCGCTAGACCGGACAGCGGAACAGTTCCACATTCTGGTCGATAGCGTCGAAGAATACGCCATCTACATGCTCGACGCGACCGGCAACGTCGTGACATGGAATACCGGCGCACAGAAAATCAAGGGATACGCGGCGGAAGAAATTATCGGAAAAAACTTCGCCTGCTTTTATACAGCCGACGATGTCGCTGCTGACAAGCCGCAACGCAATCTGCGCGAAGCAGCCCGTAAAGGGCATATTCGGGATCAAGGCCCGCGCGTTGGCAAGGATGGATCAATTTTTCAGGCGGAAATTGTGCTAACCGCTCTGCGCGACGATGCCGGCAATATTCGCGGCTATTCCAAAGTCACGCGCGACGTCACGGACCAAATTCGCAGTAGCGAATTGGAAGCTGAAAAGATTGTAGCGGAAAAGGCAAACAAAGCCAAGGATGACTTTCTCGCGGCACTTAGCCATGAGCTTCGCACTCCCCTGACACCAGCCCTGGCGGCTGCACGCTACCTGGAAAACAACGCATCGAAATTTCCATCAGAGTTTGCGGAGGACCTAAAAATAATTAAGCGCAATGTACAGTTACAGGCGCGCCTGATTGACGACTTACTAGACCTCACGCGGATCACGCGTGGCAAGCTACAACTCCACTTGGAACCCGTTGACGCAAATGCCCTTGTCCGGGACGCAATCGACATCGCTCATTCAGCTATCGCGGCAAAGAACTTAAAGGTCTCGACCCAGCTGAACGCGAAGGCACACCAAATCCTTGCTGATTCGATTCGCCTACAGCAAGTGTTTTGGAATTTGATCAACAATGCTGTAAAATTCACGTCGCCTGGCGGACAGATTGAGATAAGCACTTTTAGCGATGATGGTTGTCAGTTTCATTTTGAGATTACTGACAATGGAATTGGAATTGAGCGCGATCGTTTGCCCTCTCTCTTTACACCATTCGAGCAGGCTGATCCTTCCGTCAGCCGGCAGTTCGGTGGGCTTGGTCTAGGTCTGGTCATTACCAAACGTCTGGTCGATCTTCACAACGGCACAATTCAAGCAGACAGCCGCGGCCGAAGCTTCGGAGCTACCTTCAAGGTCACGCTTAACGCTCTTCCAGAAGGAGCCCAAAAACCCTCGACGGATTCCGCTGTCCCCAAAAACACCGCAAAGCCCTTACGCATTTTGCTTGTGGAAGATCACCGAGATACGCGACATGCTTTGTCGCGCTTGCTTACCCACTTCGGTCATCAGGTTTCGGCCGCGGATACCATGCAAAGCGCTTTCAAACTGATAGCATCGCGAAAATTCGACGTAATCTTATGCGATATCGGCCTTCCTGATGGAAGCGGGTACGCAGTGGTCTCACAGGCGAAACAAGAGTGGCCAATCAAAGCAGTTGCGATCACTGGCTTTGGCACAGATCAAGACGTTCGGCGCTGCAAAGCCGCTGGATTTGATTTTCACCTCGTGAAACCAATAGATTTTCATGAATTAGAACAGGTGCTCGACCAAGTCGGCGCCTAGCTCGTTTGGATTTACTTTATCCGGATTGCTAATAGGTCCCGTGGAAGCGGTCCCGTCGGTAATTCGCGTGATCCACAAAAAGAAAAACGGCGGGAGGCAACTCCCGCCGCTTCTTTTTTCGAGATAACCAGGCTTATCGTCCGCCCTGTTGGCTGCCACCACGTTCTTGGCCGCTACCTCCGCCTTGTTTTTCGCGTTCGCGCTGTTGACGTTCACGTTCCTGTCTCTCGCGTTCTTCTTGTTGTCCACCGCCTTGTTGGCCGGGAACATTAGGTTTGCCTGGTTCGTTTGGATTCTGTTGTCCTTCCATATCGCCTTTCATTGTTATATTACTCATTTCTCACTGATTTCTGACTGATCCTTTCGCGAATCGCGATCAGACCTAGCCTCTTTTGAATCGCCTCGCCACGGCCGACTGGATTGGAAAACTTTCCTGTTAACGCCCGCCCGTTGAGAAGAAGCGCTATGAATGGTTACACTCCGTAATCTAATGCGCTAATCGACTCCTCATCGGCACCTGCATGACCTAGGATCAAGCCTTAGCCGCAAGTATAACTAGAACTAGAACCCGAAGGGTTTTTGTCCGTTACTAGCTAGGTCATTTCCTTAGGGCCCCCTAACACGAGCGCTCCTTTTAACGATATCCTTCCAAAGTCCAACTATCGATCGGAACTCGCGCCCACTAGCTCACTTTCCCTGACGGCTTCCGGATTTATGATGCTTTCCGCCAGTCTGGTAAGAAGCTCGTTTGTTTCCGATTCTTCATCCAGAGTGGCCTGCAAAAGCTCCGCGGCTTTGTTTCGGCCGAGAAGATGGGCAAAGGTGCGCGCGCTGCCATAACCGGCGATTTCGTAGTGTTCGACTTTTTGAGCCGCAACAATGATACCGGCATCACGTACGGACTCGTCGCCATCTTGCTCCAAAATTTCCGATCCCTCTTGAATAAGTCCTTTCATAGCGCGGCATGTCTTACCCTTTGGCCTTTCGTCCAGCTCCTTAAAGACTTGTTCAAGCCTTTCCACGTGACCTTTGGTCTGTTCCAGGTGTTTTTCGAAAGCGTCCTTTAATTCCTCCGAGGAGGCAGCCTTTGCCATTTTTGGCAATGCTTTCAAGAGTTGGTTTTCCGCGTTATAAAGATCGCGCAGTTCTTCGGTGTAAAGTTTTCGTAGTGTATCCAGTTTCATAATCCGAGTTTTCCTTTCTTATCCCTTAGTTTTTCCTTAGTTTTTTAGTTACGCGGCGCGTTTTTAAGCACCAAGCCTAAGAAAGAAACGCCGCTAACTGGGCAACTGCGCGTCCATCATTTTAGAATTTTCCAAAGCTGGCCTGTTAGCCCTGATCTCGCGCCGTGATAATCCGATGCAGCGATCAAGGCCTCTCATGCGACGGTCAATCGTTCGTCTGTAAATCCTGACATAATCCCTTGCCATCCGTGTGACAGTGAAACGCTTTTCAAATATTTTTCGACAATGTGTGCGACTGATCTCCGAAACACGGTGAACTGCGTCGGCCGCATCCTCCAGGTTCTTCGCAATAAATCCTGTCTGGCCATCCTTTATCACTTCAGGCACCGCCCCACCGTCATATGCGATTACGGGCGTCCCGCAGGCGATGGCCTCAATCATTACAAGACCGAATGGTTCGGGCCAATCAATGGGAAAGAGCAAGGCGTAGGCATTACCCAAAAAATCATCTTTTTCCCGATCGCTGATCTCGCCAACCCATTCCACGTGCGAGGCGTCCAGCAGCGGTTCGACGACCCGTTTGAAATAGCGTTTGTCAACTCGATCAACCTTGGCGGCAATCTTAAGCGGCATTCCCGCCCGCTTGGCGATTTCGATCGCTCGATCTGCGCGCTTTTCTGGCGATATCCGCCCAAGAAAAGCCAGGTAAGTTCCGGGATTTGGCTGAAATCGGAATAAGTCTGGTGGCAAGCCATGGTAAATAGTTCCCGCCCAGTTCGCCCAAGGCAGAGGTTTCCGTTGGGCGTTCGAAATTGAGATAACAGGTATATCGCGAAACCGATCGTAAACAGGGATTAGGTCTGGAAGATCGAGCCGGCCATGTAGTGTCGTAACATGAGGAACGGGTACGTACCGAGCGACCGGAAAATGAAGGTAATCGGTGTGGAAGTGGATTACATCAAAGTTGCGAGCGTGTTCCAGCACCTGATCCATCATTACTAGGTGGTGCGCCAGGTGGTCCACGCAGTGCTTATTCAGACGTAGCGAACCGCGGCATGCCGGAATAAGCCGCGCTCTCGTAATGGAGTCGCCGCTGGCAAACAGAGTCACATCGTGTCCAGCACGAACCAATTCCTCAGTGAGATAAGAGACGATCCGCTCCGTCCCGCCGTAATGTTTGGGAGGCACACTTTCGATCAGCGGCGCAACCTGAGCAATTCGCATATTCCCTTCCCTTATTCCCTATTCCCGAGGTGTGTGTGTTTCCTCGAACACATGGCAGCCAAATGCGCTTTCGGTTCGGAAAAGCCGGGTTCGCATAAAAGTTGACTCCCAAAATATCGATGACGAAAAATCATAATCTCCGCCAATCATTCGCATACCAGCGTCGTGATGGTTTTGCAGATTGGCGGTGAGATTCGACTTGGTCCCAGGCGTTGAACCTAAAGAAATTCAGCATTCCGCTGGTCCAATTCGATTTCGGCTCGTTTGATGCGGACCGCGTAGTCAGCCGGTTCGACACCCCGACCGGTTCGATCCGCATAGACCTGGGTGAATTCAGCGCCAAAAAGGAGGATTTGTGACGAATAATAGACCCAAAGCAACAGCGTGATGAGTGAGCTAGCGGCGCCATATGCGGAACCGGCCGCTCCGCTGCTGAGGTACAAGCCTAGAGCCCATTTTCCAATGCCGAAAAATAACCCGGTCATCACGGCACCAATCCAGACATCGCGCCATTGAATCCTGACATCCGGCAAAAATTTGAAGATCATAGCGAAGAGCAGAACGATGACTGCAAAGTCAAAGATAAAATAAACAGTCAGCGAAACGACAATTCCACCCGGCAAGACAGATTGCGCATAGTGGCTGAAGCCTTTCAGCACGCCTTCAAGGGTCAGCGAAACGAGTAGCAGAAAACAAATCCCAGCGACCATGGCAAATGATAGAAACCGCACCCGTAAAAATCCCCAAATACCCGTGCAGGGCTTTGCCTTTACGCCCCAAATCGTATTCAAGGAATCCTGGAGCTGACCGAATACGCCGCTCGCGCCGAGAAGCGCGAGTGCGATCCCGATTATCGTGGCGATCGTGCTTTTACCAGGTTGCGATGCGCTTTGGGCAATGTCTTGAACCACCCGAACAGCACTTGGATCGAGAAAGTAACCCATCTGCTGCGTCACCTTGTTCCAAGCGCCTGCCGGATCATCTCGGAAAACAACACCAACAATTGCCAGCAGGAGAAGAACCAAAGGCGCGAGCGAAAAGACTGTGTAATAGGCCAGCGCAGCGCCTAGTTGCGGTGCTTTATCTTCTAACCATTCCTGAAATGTTTGTTTTAGTAGACTGAAAGCATTGCCAACAAGCGATTCTGACGTTTTCGGATTGCGCTGCTCTTCCACAATGAAGGACCTTTTACTTAAGGGTTCGCTCGTGATAGCACCTATGGTTGTTGCGAAATCGCGAACAGAAACAAGCGCCGCGTTGATCGCGGGCACTTATTTAGCGGGCACGAGAACCGCGACTGCGCGACTTAGTCGCACAGCTAAGCGCTTTGTCTTGGTGAGCTGTACCTTTCTGTCATCGCGCCATTTCCCGAACGCAGCAACCGTGGCAAGCCTGACTACCTCGGCTGCGTTTTCAACCTCAACAACAGCGGGTTCAAGCGCTTGCTCGGAACCAGACATTTGGCTGTTTTTGCCGGACTTTGGCATTTTCTTCCATTGCCGTTGAGATAACTGAGTTTGTTCGTCTTTGGTCATCTTGCCCCGATCACCTGACCTGACCTACGTGTCGGAGCCGCGAGGGAGCGAAAGGGTTATTCGGGTCCCGCGCTTGGGGCCGCTATCAATATGGAACTTGCCCCCGAAACCACTTACACGTTCGCGAATGTTAAGAAGACCAACCGTTTGCGAGCCAGTTCGCTTATCGTTAAGCGAATTCGGATCGAAACCAGGACCGTCATCAGCGACAATGATGCAAACCTTGTCTGGCCGACCATATTGCATCGTGATGTGCACGGCGCTGCCGCCAGCGTGCTTAAGCGAATTTAGCAATAACTCACGCACGGCTCTGAACAGGAAAATACGCACATCGGCGGCTTTCGGGTTTGCCAAAGAGTCGGCTTCAATTATGACTTCCACATTGTAATTCTTACGTGTTTCAGCCGCGAGCCACTCAAGGGCGGCGGCTAAGCCGTGCTCGTACAAAACTGGCGGCGCAAGCTCCACGCTAAGAGATCTTGTTAACTTAAACGAACGCTCGAGTACCTCGGCAATTTCGCGGGCGATCGCTTCTCGTTGGGCGGCATCTTGCGTTCTGCACAGCGCGGCAAGTTGCATCCGCGCCGCCACCAGTAATTGCTGTAGGTCTTCATGCAGCATCTCCGCTATGCGCCGACGCTCCGTTTCCTCTGCAAGCGACAATTCGGCCGAGAGGAGGCGAAGTTTCTTTGCCTGTTCGACCGCTTCGGCAGTGCGCTTGGCGACTCGCCGTTCGAGCGTTTGGTTTAAATTCGCGAGCTGGGCGACGAGATCCCGCACCTGATATTGCCGCCGGCGAGAACGCAACGCAACCTGCACCGAGCGCATCAACGTCACGGTGCTGACAGGCCGCTCCAGCAACGTTACGGATCCGGCAGCTGCAGCGGCCAAATTGAGTAATCCTGCCCGGCGCGATTCGCCGCCGCTTGTGAGAATGATAAGCGGTAACTCGGACCAGGGCGGTTGCGCTTTAACGGCGTCCAAAACAAGCGAGCCTTGTGGTGATTCCAGCGCTTCCTCGGTAAGCAGTAACGCGCCTGCCCTGTCCGTAATTTGTCGGGAATATTCATCTGACCCATTACAAATTTGTGTTTCAAAACCTTGGGCGTCGAGCAAACCCGCCATGGCTTCGGCATCCTGTCCGACAGGCGCAATGATAATCACGCGCTCATCTTTGTTGTGCATTCGCGATACGCGCGCGCGTTCGTCGTGAGTGGCATCATTCATCAACGGAACGTTCACTGCCGCGCGAAATTTGCCCAGCGATTGCATCGTGCTTTCAGCGACCCTTCAATATTTGCTTTTCGCTGCCACGGAAGACGGGCACGCCCGTCAGCACGCCTTGAAACTGTTTTAGCGGCTCGCCGATAACGATGCCCTTGCCCGGCACCAATTTGAATTCGCGGATGGTTTTCTCATGCCCTCCACTGCGCTTCTTAACCACCGCAATAGCTTGTTTCACTTCTCCGTACGCTTCGAAATATCGCAGGCTTACCACGGTGTCCGAAAGATAACTAAGGTCCACCGGCACTTCGGCGGCGGCAGCCAATCCATGCTGGGCTAAAACGAGGATCGTGACGACACCCTGCTGGTTGAGACAGGTGCAGAGTTCGTGCAGCTGGTTGTTCAGATACTTCTCGCCTGGCATGGCGTTGAGATAACCGTTGAGACTGTCAATCGCGACGAGTTTGCAACCCGCCTCCACCCCGCGCAAAATACGAACGGCGAATTCGCCGGGAGAAAGTTCGGCAGGGTCAACCTGCTGTACCGTAATGGTACCGCTTTCGATGGCTTTTTCTAACTTATAACCCAGCGCTTTGGCTCGGCTCAGCATCACGCTGCGCGTTTCGTCAAAAGTGAATATCATAGAGCGTTCACCTTGATCGGCCAACTGGACAGCGTATTGCAAAGCTACAGTAGATTTGCCAGTGCCCGCCGGGCCGAGTATGAGGGTGGTTGTCCCTCGATCCAGCCCACCACCGCACAAGGTATCTAACTCCTTGATGCCGCCGGAAACGGACTCGTTCCGGAAATGGCCGCGATGCTCAGCGGCGATCATACGCGGAAAAACGCGCAAACCGCCAGTGGCGATGGTGTAGTCATGATAGCCTTCCCGAAATTTTACGGCCCGTAATTTCGAAACGCGCACCCGGCGGCGCGATGTTCCGTAGTCGGGCGAGAGTTGTTCCATATCAATGACGCCGTGCGTGAGGCTGAGCACGTGCGGGTCGATCACCCCTGCCTTGTTCATCTTATCGTCAAGCAAAAGAACGGTGCTCTTGAATTTTGCGAACTGCTGTTTGAGCATCAGAAGTTGGCGCCGGTAACGTAAAGCGGTTTCGGCCATTAATCGGAATTCGGAAAGCGAATCGAAGGCGACCCGTGCTGGCTGCGCCTTGCGCACTTCATCGAGCAGTAGCTGGCTGACTTTCGTCAACTCGACTTCGGATGGATGAAACACTGTCGTCTGCGCTTCGGGCCGCAGCAGATTTTCAATGGCGGACAAATCCAGCACTGGCATTTTATCGATCGACCAGCCGTGTGATCGCGCCACTTTGAATAACTCCTGCTTGGTCTCTGAAAGCGTGATGTAGAAGACCTTCTCGCCTCTCCGTATTCCCTCAAGGAGAAACTGAAGCGCTAGCGTCGTCTTGCCAGAGCCCGGGTCCCCTTGAACTAAATAAAAGCAGTCGCGCGGCAACCCACCCGCAAGGATATCGTCCAGTCCCTCGACTCCGCTGGGGCAGCGTTCGTCGGGAAGGTCGGTTGAGACAGTTGCGGCGGATTTCCGGATCGATTTGCGCTTCACAATATGGATGCCAAAAAGGCGACGACTTTATTGTCATCGGCAATTTAGTCTTGAAACTGCGATTTAGAAAGAGCGCTCGCTCCAAAGTGTGCCGGTGCAACCTAGCTCGCAGGCACGAGAACCGTGAGTGCTTTGGAGACAAAATCAATCTCCGCGCTCCTGCCTAAATTTACCTTTTCTCCATCGAGAGTGGCAGGAATTTCTTTACTTGATTGCACATTTACCCGCTTTGTTTTGGTAAGAAGTATATTTTTGTCATCGCGCCATTTTCCAAACGCAGCGGTAGTGGCAAAACCTATCACCTCAGCTGCGCTTTCCACATCGATGATCGCGGCTTCAAGCGCTTGCTCCGAATGGGACATTTCTTCCGATATCAATGGGCAGATAAGCGCCACCCCTTCAGTTTCACCCTTTGCTCCGCCTGAGATAAGATACTGCACCTTAGTTTCAAACATCCTTCGAAAGGCGACGCTCCCCTTTTTGATAGCATCAGCTATATTTCCTTCCCGCATAGATTCGCGGGGTTGTGTCCAAAGCGCAGGCGCTCCCACAATGGCGGCGATAAAAAACCGTTTGTTCGCAACCCGACCTCCGGAAAGCACTTTTGTTGAGGGAGCAGTGAGCGTTTTTTTCAGCGCCTCTTCCCACGACACGTTTCCATACAACGCTCGAGG
>Ga0193707_1000193_pt1 | contig 19016 bp, 25 predicted proteins | sample U3c2metaG_FD_143043 | JGI IMG/M metagenome (GOLD analysis project Ga0193707, IMG submission 143043) | Soil microbial communities from a riparian zone of the East river system, Colorado, United States - U3c2 | ecosystem: Environmental > Terrestrial > Soil > Riparian zone | place: USA: East River... | reverse complement strand
ATCTTGTCGGCATTCACCTGGAGCTGGGTAGTGACGAGGGCCAGGCGGTCGGCGGGCGTCTCGGCCATGGGGCAGGCGTCTGTCTCGGGTCGCGTGGTGGAGCGGCACCAGTCGGCGTGGGCCTCGGCGAATTCCGGGGCAACACGTTCGTTCTGCACAGTCGCGTCGTCGGCCGTCTCGCGGTAGGGACAGCCGCTTGTGTCGGGCATAACGGTCTCCTGGTGCCCTAGTTCTCGTTGGGGCTGATCGTCGGTTCTGTGTCGGCCTGGTCGCTGTGCTTGCCGTTCAGAATGCGGGCGATGGCGAGTAGCGCCTGATGGGTGCGGTAGCCGTCGGCGGTACCTTCGAGCGCGTCGGCGAGCGGCTCGGCCAGGCCGGGGTGCAGGAGGGCCTGCCATCGCGCGTCGGGGAGGCGTTGCTTGGTCTGGACAGAGATCCGTGCCTCGTATGCGGGGGTGATGAAGTCCGCCTGTGCGGGCACGCTCGGATGCTTTCGCAGGTAACGGATGATCACCGTCCATGGGCCTGGAGTGGCGGGTGCGGCAGTCTCACGAAGCCGTGCGGCGGCCTCTCGGAGCTCCACGCGGAGCTCCTCGGCAGGAGGCGTCTGCAGGGCGGTCTTTAGCGGCTCACCGAGCGCTGCACGGCTGGACATCTCCCTCAGCGAGCGCTCCGCGTCTTCAACGACCATCGCCGCACTTCCGTAGAGGGCTTCGGCGTGGATGAGGGCACTTCGGACTTTCAGGCCGCGCGGTGTCGCGTGGATGGGATGTTCTGGACCGGTGTCCTGGACGGCTCGTTTGACCAGGAAAACCGTCTGGTAGCACACATCGGCGAGGACGTTCAGGCAGGAGAAGAGGCCGGGGAGGTCGGCTTCGGCAATGCCGTCGTCCAGCACCTTGTCGATGTCATCGTCGACCTGGGTGACGGAGAGGCCAAGACGGTCGGAGGCGGTCTTGCCCATGCCTACTCACCACCCGCAGGCGGGGCAGTGGCGCGGCAGTCGGCGTGGATCTCGGCGTGCCCGCGTGCGATCACGGTGTTCTGGGCGCTGAGGGCACCGCCAGTGAATTCGTCGACGTCACGGTAGCGGTTGAGCTGCCCGCCGGGCCGGCGCGGCCGAAGGACGTCGGTCGACTCATGCATTTGTGTCTCCTGGGTAGGTGGATCGGTCCCGGGGCCGTGGTGGGGCGCGAGCGGGTTAGCGGTGCTGGCTCGGCCCCGCATCATCAAGCAGGCCGCTGAGGGTGCCCTCGCGGACCATCGCGCAGCCGCGCCCAGGATCAGCGGCCGAGGCCGTGCCGCTACTGGAGCCGTCACCGGTCTGCGGGACACCGTCGGCACGGCTGGCGACGAGCTCCCGCCGCTCGGCGCGGTCAGCATGGCGATCGGGCCGCCCGTCGGCGAGTTCGAGGGCTTCGGGCAGTGCTTGCCGGTGATGTTCTCGGTCCCATCGCCCTGGCCATCGCCGTTCGCGGTGGCATCGAGCCATTTCTCGCAGCCGTGACGTACAGCCACGCGTAGGTGCCGCCGGTCACCGTCATTCACGCGGAGAAGAGGCTGATTAACTGCGGGCTCTCAGAGTCGTGTTTCTTTGGAGAATGCGGCGCATGACGCCGTAGCCACATTCGAACCGTTCGGCGACCTGGCGGATACTCCACCCCTGCTCGTACAGCCGTGTCGCGTCCGCCTCCAACGCCTGTTGAGATGGATCGGATGCGGGGAGGGTGTCGAGGACGGCTTGGACATCCGCTCGTCGGTAGCGCCTGTGGCCGCCGGGGGTTTGCTGGGCCGTCAGCTTTCCCGCGCGTGACCATCGTGCGATCGTGGTTGTACGGACACCGAACACCTCTGCGACCTCGCGCGGCGTGAGCAGTTCGTCGTCGGGGTTGATCATTTGGGGAGACATAAGGGACTTTCGGTGTTGTTTCTGAGGGGTGTAAGCGAGTATCGGAGCCGATGAAAATCTAGATCAGTTCCAGGAGACGCCCTGCAAGGGAGTATTTTCCTCGAATCGTGTGAGCATAATTGGCTCCTTCGCTCTCTTTGCTGAATGTAAAGTGTGGTCTTGTGTGTCCTTCGAGCGTTAGCGCCAATAGAGCGCACTGCCAGCGAGGATCACGACGATGTCGGCGGGAATACTGACCATGTCGGAGGGATGTGCATAGTCGAAACGCATGGGGGTGCCTGGTGGCAGCCAGACGGCGAGGCCGAGAAAGGCCGCCGATCAGGCGCGAGGTCCGTACTAACACCGATCTCTTTCAGAGCCTCGGTGGGCCGGGAGAGCCAGCCGAGCGCGGCAGCTTGCCATTCGCGATCGGTAGACCCCATTATACAGACTCGGTTTCCAGAGCGAACCAGACGATCTTTCCTCCGGTCGCAAGGACGTTGCAGCCCCACTCTTTGGACAGCACGTCGACCAGTTCGAGGCCGCGACCACTCTCCGCGTCATCAGGTGCTGCGCGAATGGCCGGCGGGATAGGGCTCTGGTCCCATACCTCGACCACCAGTAACTCCCGACGGGAGATGCACAGCATTACGGTTGCGACCTTGCCGAGTAGCTCGCTGAGATCATCCGGTGGATCGATCACACCGCCCGCATGTGCGAGGGCGTTCGTGATCAGTTCACTGACCAGGAGTATCGCTGTCTCCGTGAGATGAGACAGCTCCCATGCGAAGAGGACTCGCGTCGTGACCGTCCGCGCATCGCGAGCCGCTTGGGGTAGAGCGGCGAAGACCGTCAGGTCGGTCTGTGGAGGATTCATCATCGTGACGCCTCACTGGCTGCAACTGTTTCCTACACAGCGTGGCGTCTGAGCCATAGGCTATGAACCGTTCTGACCCCTACCCTTGACAAGTACGATCCAAGGTGGGCTGAGTACGAGAGGGTACGATCCTGATGCCAGCACGGATGACAGGTCGCGCGTTCTTCGGACGGAGACTTCGCATCGCCCGCGAGCAGCAAACCCCCAAGATGAGCCGTCGTACGCTCGGGGAGCGGGTGCACAAGACAGACTCGGCCGTCGCTGCATGGGAGTCTGGAAGAAACATACCCGACCCCGACACTTTGGCGGTCATCGAACGCATACTAGGTACGAACGGCTATCTGCAAGACATCGTGGACTGCGTAGTCACCGGAGAGAAGCCGCAAGAGTACATGGTCAAGTGGAAAAGCGTTGAAGCCCAGGCAACCATGCTTATGCGGTTTTCATATGACGTCATTCCCGGAATTCTGCAGATCGAGGAGTACGCTCACGCCGTTCTTCGAGACGAAGAGCAGGTCAAGTCTCGGATCGAGCGTCAAGAGATCCTCGAAAAAGAGGATCCGCCCGTCTTTGTTGCGCTCATCGGTGAAAGCGTCCTGTACCACAACGTCGGCGGACCTGCGGTCATGCAGAAACAGCTTACTCATTTAGTGGAGATGGCACAGCATGAACACATAGTTATTTACGTCATTAAGATGGCCTCCCCGATCTGCGCGCAATACACCGGCCCGTTCAGCCTGGCGAGCTACAACGGTGAGTCCGAGGTTGCATACCTGGACGACGCTGTTAGTGGTGCCGTAATCGATGGCGCCGAGGAGGTATCCAGGCTTCGGCGCATGTTCGAGAAACTAAGGAAGTATGCGTTGAGCGAAGAGGAATCGCTCCGCTTGATAAGGAAAGCAGTGGAATCATGGCAAACAGTGACCTGACCTGGCGGAAATCTACGCGAAGCAACGCGAATGGCGGGGACTGCGTCGAGGTTGCCCAGTTGGACGCCGACGATCAGCATTCGCAGAACGAGTCCTAGCAAGGCTCACCCCCGCGCCAAGAAAGACCTCCGCCGGCTAGCTCTCCGAGCCCCATGTGGACTGAAGTGAGTGTGATGGACATCGGTCTGGCCTCCAGCACACCTCGACAGTGCGAGAGGTAGCCGAATTGGAGACTCAGACGTCCCGGTACCTGGCTGGTGCCGGGGCGTCGCAGCGTTCGGCCCCGAACAAAGACCACACGTCAGTGTGAGAGAATCCGCCCATGGGCGAGCCTGATCCGCAGAACCTCCCGTTTAAGGTCATCGTCGACGACCTCCAAGGCAAGATCAAGAGCGGTGAGCTGGCTACAGATGCGCAGTTGCCCAGTCTGCAGGAGCTGAGCGAGCAGTGGGGTTGCCCACCTGCTACGGCCCGACGAGCGTTGATCGCCCTCCGAAGCTTGGGGCTAATCCGCTTTACGAATGGCCAAGACGCCTTTGTAGCGAAGGATCCACCGCTTGTCCGGGTGCATTGGGACCGGTTCCAGCGTCGCCCCGACCGTCAGCCTACCTATCGGCAAGAGTCCGCGCGTGCGGGCATGGAGCTCCAGGCCGAGCACGAGACGGAACACGCGGAAGCGCCTGCCGAGGTGGCCGAGCGGCTCGGAATCGACGAGGGTGCTCCGGTGACCGAGACCTCTTATGCGATCAGTATGGGAGGTGAACCGGTCTCGTTCAGCGTCGCCTGGGAACCCCTGGAGATCACCGGGGGTACGGCAATCGAGTCGCCCCACGAGGGGCCGCATGGCGGCAAGGGGATCGTCCCCCGTTTCGACGCAATCGGGATTCGCGTTGATGCAGAAGAGGAGTTTCTCAAGGTCCGGATGCCCTTGCCCCATGAAGCCATTCGTCTCGGCATCACATCCGATGTCCCTGTGATTCAGATCTGGCAGACGTTCTGGGCGGGAGACATTCCCGTCGAGGTTGCCAAAATCCTCTACCGTGCCGACCGGTACGAGTTCCAGTATCGAACCGAAATCAGCTGAGGCGTAGGCGCTCTAGGGAGCTTCGATCCGTCCGCAGTCAAAGATGCGACCGCATGTCTCACACTGGCGACAGTCGACCTCTTCACCGAACTCGATCACGGTCGTTGTCCCGATCTCGGATGATCCGCATTTCGGGCAGAGAACTTGCGGTTCAGTTCCCTCTGTCATTGGCGAACCTCCAGGTCGAGGCGTGTGCTGTCTGCTGGCCAGACGGTCATCGTGTAGTCGATCGGCCTAGTCCCCTCTTGTGTGTCAAGGTGGCCGGTCGCTTGGGTGACGTCAACTCGTACCAGTACGCATGCCGTTGGGGTGAGGCCTAGCATCGCCGCTTCTGCGTCGTCAGGGTGGCGCGCGGTCACGTAGCTTTCGATCACCTTTAGGTCGAGTTCGTGAGCGCGCTCTAGGGCCGTTGACCACGGTTCTTCGATGAGGTCCGGCTCAGCAAGTCGCGTTCCCTCGGCGAACACCGGAACGGTGTAGCTGACCCGCAGTTGCGACGGAACACCGTGAGCGTCCGCTGTGAGGCGACGACGCACAACGACGGGATCAGCCGAATCAGGCAAGCGCAGTCCTAGCGCCACCTCGGCGGGGGCCGCTTCGGTGCGAACGTCTACGCCCGTAGGCCTTCCGGGCGCAGCACCGTCCACGGGGATTCGTACCGCCGTGCGAACGACGACGACTCCGCTCATGCCCTCCGCGCCCGCATGTGCCCGCGGCCCCACATCCGTGACCGTCGGGGCGACTTCTACCCTCCCGGCGTTCGGGCCCTCCGAGACGTGACCGCGCGTTCCCTCAGAACGGGCGTAACCATCGCTGACGAGTTCAGCTAGGGCCTTGCGCGCTGTGGTGGTGCTGACGGTGAGCTTGGCCGTCAGCTCTCGCACGGACGGCAGGAGGGCGCCGGCCGGGTACATGCCCGACTCGATCTCGGCGACGAGTTGATCACGAACCGTCTTCCACAGGGATTCTTTCTTTGCGCCTGCGGTGCCCTCGTCGCCTTGTGGCGATGTAGCGCCAGCCATGATCTCTCCGCTCCTTCACCTGCGCGGACGCGCGCCTTCTCCGCACTGTAGCGCGCACAGGTGTGCACGTCCACTCGTACACACACAGCTGTGCGCTCAAAGCTGGACGCGCAAAAGTGTGCGCTAACGTCTTGACGCGCACAGCTGTGCGCGCACACTATGGAGACGCGCCGCTCCCCCCGGAGCGCGAGACCGAAGGAGTGATCTTCATGGCCTACACCGACCGTCATCGTCTCCACTTGGTCGCGGGGCTCCGCGCGTTCGCCGACTGGCTGGAGGCGAACCCCATCGCCCCCGCTCCCCGCAGCGCTGACCTCCACGTCTTCCCGCGCGGCACGGACGACGCCAAGTACGCCGAGGTAGACCGCTTCGCCGCACTGCTCAACGCCGAGATCGATACCGAATCGCCGGACCACGACCACTACTCGATGCGCCGCCACTTCGGACCCGTGACGTACTCGATCACCGCGATCAGTACCGAGTGCCACGCCCGGCACGTGGCCGCGCAGACCTACGCCGACGCCGTCACCCCCGACGAGACCTCAAAGGAGCTGTGAACCATGACCACCGGATTCCTCGTGATGGCCCTGGCCCTCTTCCTCGCCGGCAGTGCGGCGGGCGTGTTCGTGACGCTGCTGATCGGCATCCACGCCGAGGAACGCCGGATGAGCCTGACCGGTACCGCCCGGACCCCGACCACGGCCGCGACCCGCCGATGCCTCGGAGTCACGGTCCGAACCCAGACACCCAACGAGACCCCCGACCGCCACAGCCTGACGAGGTGACCATGCGCATCCCCAAAGACATCCGACGCGACGCCTGCTTGTGCGGCGCGCGTACCGAGGCCGCCGGCCGGCGGTGCTGCAAATGCCGGTACCGCGCCCGCTGGCGCCGCCGCAAGTTCATCAACGACCAACTCTGAGAGGACGACCGATGCCCTCGACCGACGCTGATTCCCCTGCGGTACCGACCGCCGTACCAAAGCCGGTACCGCAGGAGCCGCCCCGGGACTGGTGGGTCGTGATCGGCATGACCATTGCCGCCACCTCCGCTGCGGTCGCGAGCTTCTCCGGCCTGTACGGGCTGGCCACCCTCACCGGCTGGCCCGTACGGCTGGCGTGGTTGCTCCCGCTGACCCTTGACGCGCACGCCATGACCTCGGCGCGCGTTTGGCTGGCGAGTTCGACCCGTTCGGCCGCCGCCCGCCGCTTCGCCCGGTCCAATGCCCTCGGTGCCATCGGGATGAGCATCACGGGCAACGCGACGTACCACGCCATCGGTACCGGCCTGATCGACATGACGTGGCCGATCGTCGTCTTCGTCGGGGCCGTACCGGCCGCCGTCCTGGGACTCACAGCACACCTTCACGCGCTCCGCAGCCGGACCGACGCCCCTCATGCCGACCAGTACGAGGACGACAACGGCGATAAGGACGAAGCCCAGGACACCTCCGAGCCGGCCCGTCGTCGTCCCGCGCGCACACGCCGCCCGCGGTACCGCACAGAGGAGGACCTGCTAGCCGCCGCGCGGTACGAGGAGATCCACGGGAAGCCGATCACTCGCGACGCGCTCCGGGCCGAACTACGGATCAGCACTCCGCACGCCACCGAGCTCCGCCGACGCCTCCGGGACCTGAACACTTCCACGCCGGGCAAGGCTGACGACCAGTGAATGCGACGCCTCCACGCCCCTGCCCGGCCGACACAGAAGGGAGGTGAGGCAACCCGTGACCGTTTCCATCCCGCTCGTGGCCGTCCTCGGCGCGATCGTGTGGATCGCCTGGCGCTACATGGGTCTACGTGCCTGGCATATCGCCGTGTGCCTGCTGTTCGGATTCTTCCTGGCAGCGACCAGCGCAGCGCCGCAGATCCGCCAGCTCGTCACGACCATCGTCCAGAGCTTCTCGCAGCACTGACCCGAAAGGGGTGATGCCTAGTGCCCAACGCTCCGCAGCACGTCAGGATCAACACTCAGGAGGTTCGTCACCGCCACCGCACCGCGAAAGCGATCCTCGCCAACCTGTCCGAATCGACCCCCGGCCTCGCGAACCCCCTGCACTACCTGAACACCGCGATCGACGACGTTCCCACCCTCGTCGTGGAGATCAACCGGCTCGCATCCGAGCTGGCGACAACCCGTCTGAACCTCGCGAACCTCGTTGCCGCCGCCCGCGCCACGCTCAACTCCCACCGCGACGACGAGCCCGACCCCCTCTACTACCTTCGAGACGAACTCACGGCACAAGGCTTCCTGCCCCCCGACGAAGGGGGCCGCGCGTGACCCGAACCCACCAGATGCGACGGCACGCCCGGAAGATGAGGCGCGCCGGACTCCAGCCCATGATCGTCATCAACTCCGATGACCGCCTACCGGATGTGATCGCGCTCGTAATCGCCCGCGGGCTCTGGCGCTATCGTTCCGAACTCGCTCCGTTCACGCTCGCTCTCGGACTCGCCATCACGGGTCTGTTCCTGCATGTCGGACGCCCGGAATGGTGGGAAGCGATCCTGGCCGTATCCACGATCAGCGCGTGGCTCCTGGCCCTCCTCGGCGCCCGCGCCGGCCTCTCCCTACGCACCGAACGCCTCTACGCCGCAACCGTGGTCATGGCGGCCGGAGGATGGACGAGTGCCGTTACGGCTCTGGGCGCCGGCCAAGGGCTCTTGCAGCTCCTTGGTGCCTTCACGATCGTCCTCGGCGTTCCCTGGTGGGCACATCGACGACGGCGAGCTCGTGTGCAGGTTGAGCGGAAGTTGAGCGCTTGGCCGGAGATCTCCCAATCGATCGGACTGGCCGGCTCGCGCGTCCAATCCGCCGTCGTGGACTTGTGGGGGTGGCGAGCAAGGATCGCTCTGGCCCGTGGCCAGACGATGCACGACGTGATCGCGAAAATTCCCGCGCTCGAATCGGCTCTCGGCACGTTCCGGGGCGCGGTACGCGTCCAGCCCACCCGCGATGACAAGGCGAACCGCCTCGAACTCCGCGTGCTCAATATCGACCCGCACGCCGACGCCATCCCATGGCCGGGACCCTCGGTCACCACCGTTACCGAGCCGATCGATCTTGGGCCGTTCGAAGACGCGATGCCCGCACGCATCCTCCTACTTCGCAGGCACGCCCTCATCGGAGGTATCGCCGGCTCGGGCAAGAGCGGCGGAATCAATGTCCTCATGGGCAACCTGTCCGCGTGCCGAGACGTCGTGATCTGGGCCATCGATCTCAAGCGAGGCATGGAACTCCAGCCATGGGCATCCTGCATCGACCGACTCGCCACCACACCGGAACAAGCTCACGCCCTCCTACGAGATGCCGTGGCGATCCTGGAAGCTCGCGCCGAACACCTCGCAGCGTCCGGACGACGAGTGTGGGACCCCTCCACCAAGATGCCCGCGCTCGTCATCATCATCGACGAGTACGCCGAACTCACCGACGAAGCACCCGGCGCCATCACGTCCACGGACTCGATCGCACGGCGCGGAAGGGCCGTCGCCGTGACCCTGGTCGCAGCCACCCAACGGCCGACCCAGAAGGCCATGGGCAAGGGCGCGGTCCGCTCCCAGATGGACATACGGATCAGCTTCCGGGTCCGGGAACGCAAAGACGTCGACCTCATCCTCGGACAAGGGATGCTCAACACCGGATGGCACGCCCACACCCTCAACGCCCCCGGCAAGTTCCTACTTTCTGCTCCGGAACATGACAGCCCTCGCCGCGCGCGGGCGTTCCTCCTCGGCGACGACGCCGTTACCGACACGGCTACACGGCACTCCCAGAACCGTCCCAAGCTCGATGAGATCTCGCGTCAGGCATCCGAGGAAGCCGAGGCGCTCGTTCCGGTGACTGAGAGCCGCCCGGCGAGCCCCAGCGGCGTCCCCGCGTCAGAGCAGAACGAACCCGAAGACGGCGCGGAGGCCGCTCTGCGGGCGATGCTGACGAGCGCCCCACAGGAGGGCATCCCCGTTCCCGACCTGATAAAGACGACCGACATGAGTCGCCGGTGGGTCTACTACCAGCTCAACGCCTTCGCCAAGGCGGGTCGAGCCGTCCAGGTCAGCCGAGGACGTTGGCGCGCCATCGACGTCGAAGACCACTCTACGTAACCGCCCCCACCCTTGTGCACGTGCAAGCCTCGCGCGCGTCTGCACGTGTGGCCTGTGGCTGCACATTGCACGTGCACGATCCGCGAACAACCCTCCAACACAGAGCGTTAAGCAACAGGAGGGAGGTGATGCCTCCATATGACCGACAACTCGATGACGCGCGCCGAGCTACTCGCGCTACCCGTCACGGTCAGCGTCGGTACGGCAGCACGCGCCCTGGGCCTCGGTCGCTCGACCGCCTACGAGCTCGCCCGGCGCGACGAGTTCCCCTGCCCCGTCCTACACGTCGGCGGCTCCTACCGCGTCCCGACCGCCGGTCTGTTCCGGGTCCTCGGCATGGAGTCTGGCGAACCACGGGTGCCGCCGAGGGCATGATGCGATCCGAGGCGACGCTCCTTCAGGAGTCGGGCGATCTGGGCGGAAAATCCACCCGGGTCGCCCAATCCCGGAGGTCCTCTAGGTGCGACCGAAGTTCCTGGCCGAGTGGACAAAGCCGATAGCCCGCGCCGCGTTCATGTTCGACCAGACCCGCCTCCCGCAGATCCCGCAGCCTTTGAGTCAGGACGCTGGTCGACATGTTCGGTATCCGCCGTGCCAACTCTCGATAGGTCAGCGCATCAGATCGCAGCTCCCAGAGCACGCGCAACGCCCAACGTTGCCCGAGCACATCGAACAGTTCAAGCACGGGGGCTTCGTCGACCGAAGGGGATCCGTCAGGCCCATGTGTTACCCGCGGCACGCGCGACTCCCCTTCTCGCGCCGTTGGACGATGCACTATCCGCCAGCACATTAGCGCACAGCAATCCGAGTCCCGCGAAACGCCTTGACTTTCGATGCACGGCACACACAGACTAGTTGCATCGAAAATCGATGCGGAAATAGTTATCAAGAGGTACCGGTTCGTGGTCGACATCGGCCGCGATCCGAAGACCGGCAAACGACAGCAGAAGACGATGACCTTCGATAAGAAAGGTGAGGCCAGGAAGGAGTACGACCGGATCCGTCACCAATCCAGCGAGGGCACGTACGTCAAGCCGTCGAAGGCCACCGTCAACGAGATCATCGACAGCTACCTCAAGGGCGCGACCCGAGGGAAGCGCGCCAACACCGTACGGAACTACAAGGACTCGTTCCGGTGCGTCCGCGAGCTGTACGGCGACAAGCCTGCCCAGGGGATCAGCAAGGACCACGTTGAGGATCTCGTCGACTACATGCTCACCAAGGGCAGGAAGCGCGGCGGGAAGCCGGGTACGGGACTGTCCGGCCGCTCGGTCAACCTCACGCTCGGCAGGCTCCGGGCCGCCTTCGAGCAGGCCGTTTTGGAGGGCAAGCTCGTCCGGAACGTTGTCTCCCTGGTCAAGCCGGTCAGCTACCAGCAGGTCGAGCGGCAGACGTGGACGAGGGCAGAGGTGCGCAAGTTCCTCGGCGCAATCACGGACGACCGGCTGGCGGCGGCGTGGCGCCTGTCGCTGTACGGTCTGCGCCGTGGTGAGGTCCTCGGCCTGCGCTGGTCGGATATCGACCTCACACAGAAGACGCTCACGGTCCGGCAGACCAGGGTCCTGGTGGACTACCAGGTGGTCATCGAGGAGCCCAAGTCGAAGAACGGGTTTCGCACGCTACCGCTCGATGACGAGTTGTTCGCTGGACTGAAGGCGCTACGGAAGCAGCAGCAGGCCGAGGCCGAGGAGGCCGGCGAGGCGTACGACGCAAGCGGCTACGTGGTCACGGACGAGTTGGGCATGCCGGTCCATCCGGAGTGGTACTCCGACGAGTTCGGGCGGATTCTCCGTTCGGTGAAGCTCCGGCGGATCACGCTCCACGACAGTCGGCACACGACGCTCAGCCTGATGGAGAAGGCCGGGGTTCCGATCTCGGTCATCAGCAAGTGGGCGGGCCACTACGACAGCGCGTTCACGCAGAAGACGTACGTCCACGCGGAGTCCGAGGACCTCGCCGAGGGCGCGAAGTCGCTCGCCAAGATTTACAAGATCGCTTAGCTCGTGTGAGAAATTGTGAGACGAACGGCCCCGGAACGACATCAGGGCCTCGCCTCACCGAAGTGATTCAAGGCCCTGACCTGCGGAACGACTGGCGCAGCCGGAGGGATTCGAACCCCCAACCTTCTGATCCGTAGTCAGATGCTCTATCCGTTGAGCTACGGCTGCGGGCTGCCCGTCGAGTGTACCGGGAGTCGGTGGCGGCGCGCGAATCGGCGCCGCACGTCCTCCCCGCGCCCCGTTGTCCACAGACGACGTCCGGCTGTGGACAATGGAGCCGGAACGCGGCGTGGCCGGTTTCGGACCCGCTTCTCGTAAGCGACAGGTCTCCCATTCGTCACGCGGGCGACGTAGCCTCCGCACGTTCCGAATCAGGAGGTAGCTCATGTCACTGTCCCGACGCTTGATGGCGGGCGGGCTTGCTCTCGCGGCGGCCGGTACGGCCCTCGTCGCTTCCACGGCGGCGAGCGACGCCACCTCGGCGAGTGCACCGGCGGCGCACCACGCGCGGCCGATCGTGATCGCTCACCGGGGGGCCAGCGAGTATCGGCCCGAGGAGTCGGCGCACGCCTACGAGCTGGCGATCGAGATGGGAGCCGACTACATCGAGCCGGACGTCGTGACCACCAAGGATCATGTCCTGGTCGCGCGGCACGACAACTGGCTGAACGACACGACCGATGTGGCGAATCATCCCGAGTTCGCGAGTCTCAAGACGACCAAGACGATCGACGGGGTGAAGCACGACGACTGGTTCACCGAGGACTTCACCTACGCCCAGCTCCGTACGCTCCGGCTGAAGGAACGTCTCCCGGACGTGCGGCCGCGCAGTGCCGCGTTCAACGGCGTCGATCCGATCGCCAGCCTCGCCGAGGTGCTACAGATCGCCCGGCAGCACCACGTGGGCGTCTACCCCGAGACCAAGCACCCGACGTACTTCCAGTCGATCGGGCTGCCGCTCGAGGACGCGTTGCTCGCCGAGCTCGGCAAGTACGGCTTCAAGGGCCGGAACGACAAGGTGTTCATCCAGTCGTTCGAGACGGCGAACCTCCGGGCGCTGCGCAAGAAGACCAGCATCCGGCTGATCCAGCTGGTCGACGCGACCGGCGCCCCGTACGACTTCGTCGCGGCCCACGACCCGCGGACCTACGACGACCTGGTCAAGCCGGCCGGGCTGAAGTGGATCTCGCAGTACGCCGACGGTATCGGGCCGGCGCTCACGCGGATCATCCCGGTGGACGCGGGCAACCACGCGCAGCCGCCCACGACGCTCGTCAAGGACGCGCACCAGGTCGGGCTCGCCGTGCACCCCTGGACCGTACGGCCGGAGAACTCCTTCCTGCCGGTGGAGTACCGGCAGGGTGACCCGAACTCGCCGAACTACCCCAACGCGGAGGGTGACGCCGCACGACTTCTCGCGGAGTTCTACAAGCTCGGCGTGGACGGCATCTTCTCCGACGACTCGGCCCTGGCCGTCTCGACTCGCCAGCGCGTCTTCGGCTAAGGCTTACTGACGAGTACCCATCACCGTACGGCGAAGTTTCCATAACGGCGATGGCCAAACGGTGCCCCGTGCCAACGCGCGCGGGGCATCGTCGTCTATATCACTCCGTGGAAAACGGGGACAAGTAGCGCTATTTGCGCAAATTACAACGAGCTTGCTCCTTACCTCTAAGGTCTGGTGTAGGCAGGAACGCGCTGTTCAAATCGTGGAGCGGGTACATGGCACGGTGGTCACGCTTCGCCCCCGACGCCGATCGTCGTCTCGTCAAGGGACTGCACGACGGGGACGACGACGTGATCGCCACGCTCTACGACGTCTACGCCGAGCGCCTGTACGACTACTCCATGGCACTTCTGGACGACACCAAGATCGCCTCGGACGTCGTCCACGACACCTTCATCGACGCCGTACGCCGTGCGCCGCGGATGCGGGACCGGGCCCAGCTGCGGCCCTGGCTGTACGCCGCCGCGCGCCGGCGGTGCATGCAGCGCAAGCTCCAGGTCGAGCCCGCCGTCGGTGACCCGCTCGCGAGCCTGGACTTCCTCCAGCGCGAGGCCCTCTTCCTCGCCCTGCGGCACGACCTGACCGACGACGACCTCGCGATGACGCTCGGCGTCTCCCCGCGGCGCGCGGAGGCACGCCTCAAGCGCGCGCAGGACCGGGTCCCCGACGCCGAGGAGTTCCTGGGTTCCGCGCCCGCGCCCGTACTCCCTGCGGCTCTCCGCCATCGCGTCCAGCACACCGCCACCGACCCCGAGCTCGCCGGGTACCGCGCCGAGATCGCCGCGCGCGGCGGCGCGCTGACGCCCGAGGGAATGCCGCGCCAGCCGGACGCGCCCTCGCACTTCGCACGGCGCTGGGCGTTCACCAGTGCCGCGTTGCTCACCGCGCTGGCGACCGCGATGGTGGCACTCCTGCTGATAAACCCGAGCCTCCCCGTTCCCGACATCCAGTGGCCCGGAGGCAAGCCGCACAAGTCCGAGTCTCCCTCGCACCATCCGCGCCACCCCGGCAGCGGGGGACCGGACGGAACACCGCGCGGACCGGACCAGCGGCCGACCACGGCACCGCAGTCGATCCCCTCGCCCTCGCCCTCGCCCACGCGGCCGGGCGGCCGGTCGGGCGTCCTCGCGGTGAGTCCCGTGTCGATCCACCTTCGCCGGCACAAGACGGTCGCCGACATCCTGCTCAGTGCCAAGGGCGGCCCGGTCACCTGGTCCGCGGTCACCTCGACCCCCCAGGTCACCCTGACCCGGTCGGCGGGCAGCATCCGCGACCGCGGCAGGGCGATGATCGAGGTGACCCTCAACCGCGGTCTGATCACCCTGCCCGGCACCGCCATCATCACGGTGAGCGGCGGCTCGGGCCAGATGGTGCCGGTCGACGTCGCCTGGGACATCTCCGTCCTGTGAACCACGCGCCCCGGTCAGGCGCCCGCCGCGGCGGCGGGGCCCACGACCTGCGGCCAGGCGTTCCGGGCCGGGCGGACCGCTCCCGGCGGGAAGTACACCCACGCACGGGCCTCGGTCTCCTTCAGCGAGACGTTGATCGCGTCGTACAGGTCCGGGTCGATGAGGCCGGACCCGTGCCGGATCACGTCGTCGTAGAGCCGGTCGGAGACGACGAAGCCGAGCTCGCACCGCGTCGCGGCGAACGCGGTCTTGAACGCCGGCGCCTCCAGCAGCCGGAAGGCGTGGACGACCGTCTGCCCGGCCACCCCGTACTCGTCGAAACAGACGTGCCCGGTGTGCAGGGCCATCCGCAGCCTGATCCGCGCCGCGTCGCTGGAGACCTTGTTGTGCCTTCGCAGACCGACGCGTACGCGGTCGGCCAGGGGAGAGACGAGCGGCTCGGTGGAGACGAGCGCCGGGACGACGACGAGCACCCCGTCGCCGCGGTCCTCGTGGTGGCAGGCGCGCCAGGGCACTCCGGCCGCGTCGAACGCCTTCGCCAGCACCCGGTAGAGCGCGGCCCGTACGTAGAGCTGGATGTCGTCGTCGCGCCGGCGGTCGCCGAACCCGACGATGTCGAACGCCAGGACCGAGCACTGCAGCGGCCGGCCGGCGAGCCGTTCCGGCGTCGTCGGTCCCCGTCGCAGGACCTGGGCGGACAACCGTCTGCCGAGGCCGGCGACCGCCGACAGACCGCCGTACGGGATGGACCGGGCCAGGGCGGTATCCCTGGTCGTTCGGGAGCGGGGGGTTTCCATTGTTTTCGGATCCTCCTCTCGGCCGCGATCACCGGGTGACCGCTCGGCTGGGTCGTGACTCGGCGCCGCCCCCCACGTTCGGCCGCGTCGCCGATCGTGAGGGGCGGTTCGAGGGATGGTGCCGCTTGTCAGACGAGGTGCCGCTTCCGCTCCGTCGAGGAGGCGGCCGAGCCCATGGGGGCCTGCTGGTCGGGGCCGGGGTGCACATCCGGTCGCCGGACGTAGACGCCGGCCCACCGGCGTGCGCGCGCCGAACGCTCATCCGGTGCCTGCCGGGTCAGCGGGTCGCGGTTGCTGGATCTGATGAACTCCCAGAGCATTTCTGCTGCCGCCCCCAAGAAGGCGACCGCGACCACGAGTAGAACGAGACTTGCCGGGTCGAGCCAGTGCACGAGCTTCCCCTCTCGCTCGCACCGCACGGAATGTGCGGGTCTTACCTCTCCGCCCCCTGACGTGACCCTCGGCCGAGGCCTGCGGGCCGGGTGGCGACCCTGGCGGAATACGCCGTGTCGCCCAGTCCCAGGATGATCATTCTGCTAAACTTGTTGAATCATCCCAACCATTCCGTTGATACCCCTTAGTGGAATCATCAACCTCATTTGACTGAGTTACTTCGTATGACCGGTTTGGGCCAGGTGGCCCCTTCCGTTCGGCCGGAGTGTCATACATTCGCCTCGTCGACGGGTTAGGGAGTGACCATGGCGGTGTCCAAGTGGCGCTCGATCGCGGATGACCTGACCAAACGGATCGAGAGCGGGGAGATCGCGCGGGGGGCGCAGCTCCCCACCGAGCTCGAGCTGCAGGACGAGTACGACGCCTCGCGCAACACGGTCCGCGACGCGATCAAGTGGCTGACCCAGCGGCAGCTGGTCACGACCCACGCCGGACGGGGCACCTTCGCCTCCAAGAGGATCACTCCGTTCGCCGTCGAGCTGTCCGAACGGCAGGGCGTCAGCGGCGGCGAGGGCTCGGCGTACGTCGCGAACGCGCAGATCCAGAACCGCCGGCCGAGCACGTCCGACCCCCGCGTGGAGATCCGGAAGGCCACCGGGCTGGTGGCCAAGCAGTTGCAGGTACGCGAAGGGGCGCGGGTCGTCAGCCGGTACCAGCAGCGGTTCATCGACGACCACCCGTGGTCGCTGCAAACGTCGTTCTATCCCATGGAGTTCGTCAACAGAGGCGCCGAGCGTCTCGTGGACGCGGTCGATGTCGAAGAAGGCGTGGTCAAGTATCTGCAGGACGAGCTCGGGCTGACGCAGGCCGGGTACCAGGACCTCATCACCGTACGCCCGCCCGACCGGGACGAGTCGATCTTCTTCGACCTGCCGGAGAACGCCAGCGTCACGTTGATCGAGCTGTCCCGCACCGCCTACGCCATCGGCGGTGAACCGATCCGTTTCACTGCGACCGTATATCCGGCCGACCGAAATATGCTTTATTACAACATCGGTAAAGTGCCGGACGGCCACCGCGAGATCGCCGGGCCCGCCTAGAGGCTCCGCCGTACATAAAACCTTTCCCCACGCCGGTGGACGAGCCATCGCTCGAAGCCGGTCCCACACTCCACTCAGGACCCATGAACACCACCTTCACCATTCGCCGCGCCTCGGTGAGCCATCAGCCGATCGTCCTCACCCTGATCGAGCAGGCGTCCGCCTGGCTGCGGGGCAGGGGCACCGACCAGTGGGCCCGGCCCTGGCCGGACGAGCGCCGGCGGGACGAACGCGTCCGGCACGGCCTGGAGCTCGGCGAGACCTGGATCGTCTGGGACGGCGACGTTCCGGCGGCCACCATGACGATCAGGCAAGCCGCGAATACCGAAGTATGGGGTGAAATGGGAAAAGACGCGGCCGTCTACATTCATCGTCTGGTCGTCAGCCGGGCCTCCTCCGGCCTCGACCTCGGCGGCGTCATGATCGATTGGGCGGTGCAGCGGGAGTGCGCGCTGCGCCCGGTCGAATGGGCCCGGGTCGACGTCTGGACCACCAACACCAGGCTGCACGAATACTACGAACGCCAGGGCTTCGTCCGCTGCGGCACCTGCCCCGATGCCCGCTATCCGTCCGGCGCCCTCTTTCAGAAGGCCGCCGACGGAGCCCTGAAGTCCGACATTTCTCGGATTAAAGAAGCGACGCGCTGAAAACAGCAATGCTCATCTCTTCTGATGCATAATTTTGACAAGACCGAAGAGAGGTGTCTTGTCGTGACGAATTACCGCGAACCACAACAGCACCCGGTTCCCCGCGTGGAGACCACGCGCAACTATGTGACCCGATGCGTCCGGACCCTGTCCGCGCGAGGACTGGTCGTCGACCGCAGCTGGCTCGACCCGAGTGACCCGCGCGACGCCACGGTGGTCCTCGACGACTCGCGTGCGCTCGTCTGGGACGAGACGACGGGCTGGCGCGTCGGCGCCTTCCACGCCGGTGAGCAGGGCATACGCACCACGCTCGACGACGCCGTACGGCTCGGAGGCGGTCCGCTGCCGGCCCCTGAGGAGCTGGCGTGGCGCATCGTCTCCGGCGTGACGGCTCCCCGCGTGGAGTACCGCTCGTACGCGGCCTCCGACGGCTTCGACGAGGTGCTCCGCTCGTACTGACACCCGACCACGCGCGCACGACCACGCGCGCACGACCCGCACGCGTACCCGTACGCGCGGACCGGCGACGGTCGGTACCGCCCGGCGCCTGAGCGGGCGCGCGGGCGGTCACCGGCCGGGGGACGTGGAGGATGACAGGCGGGGCCGAGAGAGCGAGGGACGGGTCAGGCTCGGCCGCCGGGCAACGCGACGAGGCCCGCGCCACCACCCCCGGCCGCGCGCAACGCCGCGGGAGCGAGCCGCTCCACTTCCGAACGCCGGACGAAGCCGTTGTACTGGATGCCCTTGGCGTTCACGCGTACGGGCCGGAACTCGTCGGGGTCGAGCGAGCAGAACCCGGTGCGTACGACGTCCTGGTACAGGCTCTGCGAGACGATGAGGGCGAGATCGCGCTCCTGCTGGTCGGCGAGGAGCTTGCGCAGCGGCCGGGCGTCCAGAAGCCGGCTGACCACGATCGGCGCGTCGCCCGCGGGCCCGAAGGGCCCCGGAGTGAGAGTTCCGTGGTGCATCGCGACCCGCAGCCGCAGGCGCGTTCCGCCGTTCGCCCGGTGGTTGAGCTCACCGAGGATCGTCTCGAGGGACGAGGTGAAGCCGCCGACGACAGCCGGGACGTCCACGTCCTCGGGGAGGACTACCAGCTCGCCGTCGCCGCTGACCTGCTCGTACCATTCGCGCTGGTCGAGCCCGATGTCCTGGGCGGCCGCGTTGAGAATGCGCTGGAGTTCGGTCTGCGCTCGCAGCTGTTCACGCGCGTCCCGCGTGCTGTATTTCTCGACGTCGACCGCCAGCACGAGGCGATACATA